>Ga0111538_10002756_pt1 | contig 24709 bp, 18 predicted proteins | sample SoiMethybrSBSTD1_FD_79669 | JGI IMG/M metagenome (GOLD analysis project Ga0111538, IMG submission 79669) | Bulk soil microbial communities from a Populus tree surrounding site in Tennessee, USA - Soil MetaG P. TD hybrid SBSTD1 (version 2)... | ecosystem: Environmental > Terrestrial > Soil >...
AAAGTCCGCGACGATGCGGCGGGCTTCGTCGATGGTCGGCGCGATCGCCGCCTACTCCGTCACCGCGTAGTCGTCGCCGTAGAACTTGCTCGTGCTCCGCGTATGGAAGTGCAGGGCCTTGATGGGCTCGTAACGCACGGGGGTCAGGCCGGGAAGCACCTCGAGCATCTCGTCCTCCCAGACGTAGACGGCCATGGGGAACGAGACCCGGGGCTGACCGCGCTGCCCGGGATCGCGCGGCTTGGCCACGCGGTGGGTGGTAGAGGGGAAGACGTCGTTGCTGATCCGCTGCATGTAGTCGCCGGTGTTGAGGATGATCGAGCCCCGGGGGGCGCGCAGGCGGACCCATTTCATGTTGCGGCGGTTGAGGACCTGCAGTCCTTCGACCTCGGGCGCGGGCAGGAAGGTGAAGAGGTCGACGTCTTCGTGCCCGAGCAGCCGCGCCGCTCCCGATCGGTCGTCGGCCTCGCTGAGGGGCGGATAGTAGTTGAGGCGCAGGCCGAAGTTCGTGGCCGTGAGGCGCGCGTCGTAGAGGTGCGGGTCGCAGCCGAGGTGCGTGAGCAGGCTCTGCATCACGGGCCGAATCAGGGCCTCCTGGGCGAGGCAGAGCCTTCGGAAGAGCGGCTCGAAGCCGGGACGGGGCCAGAAGTCCTGATCGCGGTAGCCGGGCGTCTCGCCGAGGTCGAAGGCGCGGCGGCAGAAGACCCAGCCCTCGACGAGGTCGGGATGGATGTCGCTCGTCTCCTTGATCGGGAAGTAGCCCTGGTTCACGGAGCCGAAGCGCTGGGCGCGGTAGCGCAAGCGGTCCTCGACCGAAGTCGCGCGGTACAGCTCCAGGACTCTCTCGTTCGCCTCGTCCCAGAGCGAGACGGGCACGCCGTGGCCTTCGAGGATCGCGAACCCGATGCCCTCCAGCGCTTCACCCAGCTCGCGCGCGAAGGCGCGCCGGTCCTGGGGTCCGCCGGCGAGCCAGCGGCCGAGGTCGCAGGTCTTGATCTCGTAGGCGTCGTCGAAGGCGTCCTCGGCCGACTCCGCGAGGTGGTAGCGCTGCTTCTTGTCGACCTGGTCGTAGCGGGCGAACTCGGTGCTGGTGGCGTGGACGCCTTCGGCCTTGCGGTCCATGTGTGGCTCGCACGTATGATCGCCCCGATGGTGGAGACGGGCAAGAGGAGACGATGGCGGTCGCGCTGAAGGGCGCCTGCCGGGTGATGGGCCTGCGCGAGGGCGAGCCCGCTCGCCAGGGCCGGCTACGCGTGTGGCGCCACATCGGCCGCGAGAGCGGCGCGTCCGCGCTGTCCTTGCGCGTCCTCGAGGTGGACCCGGGCGGGCCCGCGCCCGGCCTGCGCAACGGTCCCGGCGAAGAGGTGCTGTTCGTCCTCGAAGGGCGGGGGACCGCACGCGTCGATGGGTCGCCTCACGAGCTCGGGCCCGATGTGGGCCTCTTCGTTCCGCCCGGCGCCGCCCTGACCCTCGTCGCGGCGGGGACTGAACCGCTCACGCTGGTGAGCGCGCAGTGCCCGGATCCCGGCCCCGAGCTGCGGCTCGAGCCGGCGCTCCTCTCGCCATCCGGTCATGGCCCGATCGTCGGCGCGACGGCGCGCCTCTGGGAGCGCGAGTCGCGTCCGAGCGGAGACCGCTGGTACCGCGTCCTGATCGACGAGGCGCTCGGCAGCCGGCAGGTGACGCAGTTCGTGGGAGCGATCCCGCCCGGCCGTGCCCCCGCCCACTTTCACGAATACGAAGAAGTCCTCTGCTTCCTGGCCGGCGAGGGACGGCTCTGGGCGGACGATGTCTCCACCTCGATCGGCCCGGGACTCTGCGCATTCCTGCCGCGAGGCCAGGTGCATTGCACGGAGAACACGGGCACGGGCGAGCTGCGCCTCCTGGGCGTCTTCTATCCGGCGGGGAGCCCCGCCGTCAGCTACGCTTCGGACTGACGCCGGCGAGCGGCGGCGTAGAGGACGAGCCCGAGAACGCCCCAGGCCGCGGCCAGCTCGACCGTCGTGAGCTGGTGCATCGCCGCCCGCTCGCGCAGCGTGGTCGAGCGGAGGACGGCGGCATCGGCGTGAAGCTGGATGGCCAGGAGGCCGGCCATCGACGCGATCGACACGACCGCGGCCACCCGCTGGACCCAGAGGGGGATCGGCGCTTCCACCGTGGCGAAAAGCGCGGGGTTCCATCGCGGCAGCAGGAGCAGGGCGACGCTGTGGAGCAGGTACAAGGCGACGAGAGCGAACACGGCGATGTTGAGGGCCAGCGAGACCTGGCCGCTGAGGACGAGGGCCAGGCTCACGGCCAGGGTGAGGGCGAGGCCGAAGACGGGCGTGCCCGTCCGGTCCGAGATGATCCCGATCCATTCCGGCGCGAGTCCGTCGCGCACGAGCACGAGGGCCATGCGCGAAGGGACGAGCATGGTCGCGTTGAGCGACGTGGCCAGGGCCATGACGGCGCCCAGCGTGACGAACCACGCGGCCGCCGCGTGCAGGTAGCGCGCGCCGACCTCCGTCATGGGAGCGGGGCTGACCTGCAGGCGCTCGCCCGGCAGGGCGCCGAACGCGACCGCGGACATGAGCACGTACACGACGGCGGTGGCCAGGAGCCCGCGCAGGAAGATGCCCGGGAGCCGTCGGCGGCTGTCCTTGACCTCGCCCGCCGTCTGGGCGAGCGATTCGAAGCCGGCGTAGAGGAAGAACAGCGGCGGCAGCGCGGCCGCGAAACCGCTCGCGCCGTGCGTGAAGAACGGCCGGTAGTACGCGGGGTGGATCGCGAAGAGGCCGGGCAGGACGAGCACGGCCACGGAGAGGCCGAGCAGGGCGACCATTGCCACCTGGATGCGCCCGAACCAGCGCACGCCCGCGGCGTGCACGAAGAAGAAGAGGACCAGGCTCGCCACCGCCATCGCGGTGCGGATGGGGGCCGTGCGAGCGGTGGCGGGGAAGAGCTCGACCACGTAGTCCGCGAAACCGAGGGCGAGGAACGCGAGCGCGCCCAGGTACGAGATGATCTTCAGCCAGGCGCCCAGGAAGGCGACGCCGCGGCCCCCGAACGTGCGCGAGATGTGCGTGTATTCGCCGCCCGGCTCGGTGCCGAGCGGCGTCGAGAGGAACACCGAGTACCCGACCGAAGTGGCCAGGATCGGCAAGAGCAGGGCGGCCTGGGCCAGGATCACGCTGGGACCGGTGAGGGCCCAGGATTCGCTCGTCACCTTGAAGATGCCGGCCCCGATCAGGATGCCGACGAGGGCGGCGTACGACTCGAGTGTGCCGAGGTCGCGGCGGAGCCGCGCCACCGGGGACGCCGGAGGAGCCGTCAGTTCAGGAGCGCCGTTATCGCGTCCACCACCAGCCGCGTTCCGATCGCGAGCTTGACCACGTCGCCGTCGACGACGGCGTATTGGTATCCGGCGGGGGGCGGCCCGAGGCGCGTCACCAGCACCGGCGGCAGCGGTTGGAAGACGATCGCGGCGGGCAGAGGCTGTCCGACGACGTAGCGTTTCTTCGCCTGTCCGGGCGGAAGGCAGCCGTTGTGTTTCTTGGCCAGCCCGGGCGGACAGTTGCCCCGGCCGAAGGTGTCGACCCAGTAGCGCCGCACCTCATCGCGGTCGCGGTCGTTGAAGACGACCACCACGTCGTGGTCCGGGCCATGTTTCACTTCGGCCGCGGGAGCGCCCTTGTCGTGGCCTTTGCCCTTGCCCTTCGACTTGTCCTTGGCCTTGTCGTCGTCGGCAAGCGCCGCGGCGGCCATCGAGAGGGCGAGGACCGCGCCCAACGCGGAAACCGTGATCCTGTGCCTCATGAGCACCTCCTCGTCCGATTATCGGCGGCGTGCGCCGCGCCGGGAGCGGTTAGGACCTCGCGGGCAGCAGGTCCGTGGTGTAGATCACCTTGCCCGTCAGATCGTGGAGCCGCGCCGTCAGGACCTGCGTCTTTCCGTCCACGCGCAGGGTGCCGAAGAACTGGAAACCCGCGGACGGCGGACGGTTCGGCTTCATGCCGGGAGGGATGCCCGTGAAGCGGACCTCGGGTCCGAACGTCGCATCCAGGACGCCCGGGCCGAATGTGCCCGCGTGCATGGGGCCGGCGACGAACTCCCAGAAGGGGTCGAAGTCCGCGAAGCGCGCGCGGGCGGGATCGTAGTGATGCGCGGCCGCGTAGTGCACGTCGCCCGTGATCCACACGACGTTGCGGACGCGCTCCTTCTTGAGGAACGCGAGGACGTCCGCGATCTCGAGCTCGCGCCCCAGAGGACCGCCCGCCTCCCCGTTGGCGACGGCTTCGAAGTCGGTCGGGCCGTCCGTCACCACGAGGCCGAGCGGCATGTCGCTGGCGATCACCTTCCAGGTGGCGCGCGAGGACCGCAGGGCGGACTTGAGCCAGGCGCGCTGCGCTTCGCCCAGGATCGAGGAGTCGGGCCCGAGCGCGGCCTGGCGGTTGGGCGAGTTCGCGCCCCGATACGTCCGCATGTCGATCGCGAAGATCTCGACCGACGTCCCGTAGGGGATGGTCCGGTAGACGCGGCGGTTCTCCTGCGGCGTCGCGCGAATGGGATAGTGCTCGTAGAAGGCCTGCTTGGCGTTCGCGGCCAGGACGGCCACGCGCTTCTCCGTGTGCCGGTCCTTCTCGGGCAGGATCTCCGTCGGGTACCAGTTGTCGAGCACCTCGTGGTCGTCCCAGAGGGCGACCAGCGGGACTTCCGCGTAGAACCGGCGCGCGTTTTCGTCGGTGAGGTTGTAGAGGTGGTTGCCGCGGAAGTCGTCGAGGCTCTCCGCCGGCTTCGACTTGGCCGGGGTCACGACGTTCTTCCAGACCGTCCCGTCGTCGAGCGTGACCTCCGGGAGCAGCGGCTGGTCGCCGTAGATGGTGTCGCCGACGTGGATGAAGACGTCGGGCGTCGCACGGCGCATCGTCTCGTAGAGCTTCAGTCCGCCCCATTCGGGGTTGATGCCCCAGCCCTGGCCGACCGTGTCCGCGGACCAGGCGAGCGTGACGTCGGACGCGGTGGCGGCGGGAGTCCGGAACGTGCCCGTCACGGGCTGGCCCTCGACCTTCGCGTCCGCGAGGTCCTGGAAGAGGACGCGATAGGCGATGCGCTGGCCGGCGGGGAGTCCGGTCAGGTCCACGCGTGCGGTGAGGCCGGTCTCGGCGGAGGCCGCCGGGCCCACGACGCGCCGGACGTTGCGGAACGCGTCCGTCGTGTCCCATTCCACGACGAGGCGCGCGGGTCGATCCGCGCGACTCCAGACCATGGCGCGGCCGGGCACGACGTCGCCGACGGCAGCGCCGTAGGGCGCGGCTGGTCGTGCGGCTTCGGCCCGGACGATCGCGGGCGCCCCGGCCAGGACGCGCAGTCCGCCATAGGCGGCGGGGACGGCAAGGGCGCGTCGAATGAAGTCGCGTCGTCGCATCGATCGGGCTCCCGAGCTCAGCGCGCGCCGGGCAGGTCGCGCAGCGCGGGGATCCCGGCCGCGCTGGTCGCCTGCGTCGCCGCCCGGACGATCGCGTCGGCCATCACCTCCGCAGCCAGGGCGCCGATCATACCCATGCGCATGTCGTCGGCGGGGGCGGCCGCGCTGCCGGTCGCGACGGCGAAGATGGTGTCGCCGTCGCCGGGCGTATGGACGGGGGAGATCGCGCGCGCGAAGCCGTCGTGGGCCATCTGCGCGACCTTGAGGGCCTGGACCTTGGTGAGAGTGGCGCTGGTGGCCACGACGCCGATGGTGGTGTTCTCGACGGGGCGCGGAGCGACGGGGCGCCCCGTCACTCCCGAGCGCAGGATGGCGCGGGCGTCCGCGAATCCCTTGCCATCGGCTGTGCGTACGCCGGCCACCACGCGGCCGGTGGCGGGGTCGATGATGTCGCCGGCGGCGTTGACGGCGACCAGCGCCGCCACTACCGTCCCGTCCGCCATCGTGATCGCCGCCGTGCCAATCCCGGCCTTCATCATGCGCGTGGGGCCCGCGAACTTTCCGACCGTCGCGCCCGCCCCCGCGCCGATCGAGCCTTCGACGACGGGATCCGCGGTGGCGGCAGTCGCCGCCGCGTAGCCGCACTCCGCGGTGGGGCGGACCTTGGGCTTGCCGCCCACGCCGAGGTCGAACAGGATCGCCGCGGGCACGATCGGGACCTTCGCCACCCGCGCGTCGTAGCCGAAGTCGTGCTCGTCGAGCCAGCGCACGACGCCGCTGGCCGCGTCGAGCCCGAAGGCGCTGCCTCCGGAGAGGACGATCGCGTTGACCTTCTGGACGTGGTTCACGGGATTGAGGAGGTCCGTCTCGCGCGTCCCCGGCGCGCCGCCGCGCACGTCGACGCTGGCCACCGCGCCCGCTTCCGTGAGGATCACCGTGCAGCCCGTCGGCCGTTCCGTCAAGGTGAAGTGGCCGACCTTGACCCCGGGCACCGCGGTCAAGGTCAGGTTGCGCAAGACGGGCGGAGACGGGGGCGGGTTGTCCGCCATGACGATCGCGGCCATCACGCTGGCCGCGATCGTTCCCCCAGCGAGGACTCGATTCATCGGGAACCTCAGAAGCTGTATTTCACTCCCAGCTGGATGATACGTCCGTCATCCGCGCTGAGGATCTGGCCGAAGGTCGCCGTCCCGATGGTGCCGCTGGGCTGTCCGAACCGGACCTGGTTGAAGAGGTTGAACGCCTCGACCCGCAGCTGCAGGGTGTGGCTGCGATGCAGGACGAGGTTCTTGAAGAGGGACAGGTCGGTGCGGTTGAGCCCCGGCCCGCGCACGACGTCGCGGCCCTCGTTTCCGGGGCGTACGCCCGTCTCCGCCAGCGTGCGGCGCACGAAGCAGGAGGTGTCGAACCATTGCTGGGGTGTCTTGGGCCCGTTGTTCGGATCGCAGGTGACGTCGGGGCGGCTCGACATGAAGCGGATGTCGAGGTTCGCGCCTTCGGTCACGGTCAAGGGGAAGCCCGTCTGCACCTGGAAGATGCCGTTGAGCTGCCACCCGCCCACGACCGAGCGCAGGAACGCGGACTTGTCGGACAGCTTCGGCAGCTCCGCGCCGAAGCTCAGGACGAACCGGTGCCGCACGTCGAAGGTGGCATCTCCCTTTTCGCGGGCCAGGGCGGCCTCGATGCTGGCCTCGTCGCCCTGCGTGACGGGCAGTATCGGCCGCAGCTCGCCGCCGATGTTGAGGCCCGAGACGTGGTCGATGGCGTGGCTCCAGGTGTAGGAGGCGAGGGCGCTGATCCCATGGTACGGACGCAGGCGCGCGCTGGCCTGCAGGGCGTCGTACCAGGACTCGCCGACGGAGAAGGTCGGGCGCACCAGGGAGTAGGCGGGCATGATGCGGGCGCCGCGCGTGGTCTGGCCGGGCACGAGAACGCCCGGGTTGATCTCCATGAAGATCGGCAGATGTTTGCCGCGCGAGCCGACATAGCCGACCTCGACGCCGATGTTGTCGCCCACCTGCTGCTGCACGCCGAGGTTGTAGTGGTACGCGTACGGGGATTGGAAGTCGTCGCCCCAGCCGATGATGGTGAGAGCGGGAGGGAAGAGCCTCGGCCCGCCCGCGAGGGCGCCGAGCGGGTTCGCGGTCGTGATCGGGGTCGGCGTGTTCAGCTCGACCAGCGGCGTGAAGGGCGGCGAGAGGACGCCGCTCTGGAAGAAGTCGCCCTGTCCGGCCAGCGCGTCGTAGAAGATGCCCCAGGCCGCGCGCACGCTGGTGCGCCCGTCGCCTCGCGGATCCCACACCGCGGCCACGCGCGGGGCCAGGTTGTTCTTGTCCGTGTTCACGATGCCCCGCGGTACTCCCGGATCGCCGGGATAGACGAGCCCGGCCGGGGCGGCGGGGAACTTCACGGACTGCACGCCGGTGTGGAAGCCGGTGATGGCGTCGTTGTCGTCCACGAACGGCTTGGGCAGCTCGTAGCGGAGGCCGAGGTTCAGCGTGACGCGCGGGCTGATGCGGAACTCGTCCTGAACGAAGAAGGAGTACAGCCCTCCGTGGCCGTCCTGGATGGCCTGGGTGGTGGTGGCCCGCGCCTGCGCGGGCAGGCCGAGCAGGAAATCCGCGGCCGCGTTGCCCGTGATGCCTCCGGAATAGGTCAGGTCGCCGTTGGGCCGGTTGATGAACGCGATCTTCATGCGCTCGCGGCGCAGGTCCAGCCCGAACTTCCAGGAGTGCCGGCCGGAGAGCAGCGTCATCTCGTCCGTGAACTGGTAGACCTGGTTGACCCGCTCCACGAACGGCTGCTGGCTGTCGCCGAGCGACGTGGCGCCGGTGAAGAATCCCTGCACTGCGATCGAAGGCAGCCCGACGGCGAGCGGGTTCGTGTTGGGCAGGTTGATCCCGTAAGCGGAGTTCTCGAGGCCGCTCGTCACCTGCGGGTTCGCGTAGATGCGATTGAGCGAGAAGCGGGCCACGTTGATGGTGCGCGCGTTCAAGGTGTACGTGTCCGCGAGCATCACGTCCTGGAGCGTGGCCTTGGCGAGCTGGTCCACGGCCTGGACCGTGCGCGGGGTCAGGCGGTTGCTGTGGCTCCAGAGGTAGCGGCCCAGGATCGAGTGCTTGTCGCTCGTGCGGTAATCGAGGCGGAGGCCGGCCTGGTTCCGGTCGTCCTCGACGTTCGGAGAGGCGGTGTACCGGTTGCCGGGGACGTTCGGCAGCGGGACGAAATCGTTGAGGAGCTTGAGCGCGATCGGATCCAGCCGCGCCGAAGGGATGACGTTCCCGGGGAAGGGCTGACCGGTGAGGGGATCGCGCACGGCCGGCGACCCCGAGAAGTCGCCGCGCCGCTGCTCGGGGGAGAGGACGGCGAGCGTGGTCGTGGTGCCGCTGGTGTTCCGGTATCCCTCGTAATACGCGAACGCGAACAGCTTGTTGGTGGCGAGGGGCCCGCCCAGCGACGCCCCGAACTGGTTCTGCTTGAGCTTCGGCTTGGGCTGGGTCGTGGGGGCGAAGAAGTTCCGTGCCTGGAGGGCGTCGTCGCGATTGAACTCCCAGGCCGCGCCGTGCCACTGGTTCGTCCCCGACTTGGTCACCACGTTCACGACCGAGCCCGCGTTGCGTCCGTACTCCGCGGCGTAGGAGTGGGTGAGGATCTTGAACTCCTGGATGGCGTCCGGCGGGGGCCGCAGCACGAAGCCCGTGTTGAAGGTGTCGTTGTTGGACGCGCCGTCGAGCAGGAAGTTGTTCGACTGGTTCCGCATGCCGTTCACGTTGAAGCTGCCCGTCACGTTCCCGAAGCCACCGGGAGTGGCGTCGCCGCTGAGGCCCCCGAGGGCGGCGGGAGGCGCCACCACGCCGGGGATGAGCGTGCCGAGCTGGGCGAAGTTGCGGCCGTTGAGGGGGAGGTCGACGACCTTCTTCTCGTCGATGACGATGCCCAGCGTGGCGTTCGCCGTCTCGACCAGCGGGGCCTCGCCGACGATGGTGACGTTCTCCGTCACCGCCCCCACCGGCATGGCCAGGTTGACGCGCGCGGTCTCCGAGACGCTCACGCGGACGTTGGAGCGGGTGATGGTGTTGAACCCGGCGAGGGTGGCCTTCACCTCGTATTGGCCGGGCGGGAGCAGGGGCAGGGTGTAGAAGCCCTCGCTCGACGTCGTGGCCGTGCGGAGCTGGCCCGTGCCCTCGTTCTTCGCGGCCACGGTGACGCCGGGCAGTACCGCCCCCGTGGAATCGGTGATGACGCCCGAGATGGTCCCCGCGGACTGGGCGCGCGCGAGCGCGGGCAGCGCAAGAAGCAGGGCCAGGGCGGCCAGGGCCTTCCGTCCATTCGATGCGGTCCGCATGTACTCCCTCCTGTGTCGCACACGTACCCCCACGGCGTTGGCAATGACTTCGATGGGAATGAGGAAGAGCGGGCGGAGGGCGGCGCGGATGGGAGAAGGAACGCCCATAGGAAAGGGTGACTCGCCCTGGTCTGGAACGTTCTAAAGGGCTGAATCCCGGGGGAGCATGGTCCACCGGCCCCGCGTTGTCAATCGGCGGAGCGCGGTCAGAGCGCGTCGCGGATCGCGCGCGCGACCTCCGCCGTCGTCGCGCGGCCGCCGAGGTCCGGCGTCCGCGGTCCCCCCTCGGCCAGGACGCGCGTGATCGCGGCCACGATGCGATCGTGGGCGGCGCTCTCGCCGAGGTGGTCCAGCAGGAGCGCGCCCGCCCAGATGGCGGCGATGGGGTTCGCGATGCCTCGTCCCGCGATGTCGGGCGCGGACCCGTGGATCGGCTCGAACATCGAGGGACCGCGGCGCTCCGGGTCGAGGTTGGCCCCGGGAGCGAGGCCGAGGCTGCCCGTGAGCGCGGCCCCGAGGTCGGTCAGGATGTCGCCGAACAGGTTCGAGCCCACGATGACGTCGAGCGTCTGCGGGTGGGTCACCATGCGCGCGGCCAGCGCGTCCACGTGGTACTTCCGCACCGTGACCTCGGGATGTTCGCGCGCCACCTCCGCGACGATCTCGTCCCAGAGCACCATCGAGTGCCGCAGCGCGTTGGACTTGGTGGCGCTGGCCAGGAGCCGGCGCGGCCGCCGCGCGGCCAGCGCGAACGCGTAGCGGACGACGCGCTCGATGCCGCGGCGCGTGAAGACCGAGGTCTCTTCCGCACGCTCGTCGGGCGTGCCCTGTGCGCTACGGCGGCCCAGGCCGGAGTATTCACCCTCCGAGTTCTCGCGCACGCAGACCATGTCGAGGTCCGCGAGCCCGCGGCTGGCCAGGGGACAGGTGACGCCGGGCAGGAGCCGCATCGGCCGCAGGTTCACGTACTGGTCGAAGTGCTTCCGGATGGGAAGGATCAGCTCCCAGACCGCGACGTCGTCCGGCACCGACGGGTCGCCGACGGCGCCGAAGTAGATCGCGTCGAACGCCCGCAGCCGCTCCAGCCCGTCCGCGTCCATCATGCGGCCCGTGCGCGCGTAGTGCGCGCAGCCCCAGGGGAAGGTCTCGGTCTCGAACGTGAAGCCGCCCTGGACGGCGGCGCGCTCGAGCACGAGCAGGCCCGCCGGAATCACCTCCTGGCCGATCCCGTCGCCCGGGACCACGGCGATCCGGTGTCGCCGGGCGGCGGTCACATCCCGGGAGGCTGGAAACGGCCGTCGGCCGCCGTCCAACCGCCGTCGACGAAGAGGACGGTGCCGGTGACGTAGGCGGCGGCGTCGGAGGCGAGGAACACGGTGGGGTACGCGATCTCGTCCGGTTGGGCCCAGCGCCTGAGGACGGACTTGGCCGCGTAGGCGTCGAACCACTCCTTGTTGGCCTTGATGGGCGCGGTCAGCGGCGTCTCGACGACGCCGGGCGCCACCGCGTTCACGCGGACGTTGTCGGGTCCGAACTCGGCCGCGCCCGTGCGGACGAGCTGCACGATGGCGGCCTTGGTGGCGGCGTACACGGCCTGTCCGGGCTCGACGACGAGGGAGCGGATGGACGAGAACAGGATGATGCTGCCCGAGCGCTGCTTGGTCATGATGCGCCCGGCCGCGCGGAGCACGTTGAAATTGCCCTTGATGTTGATGGTGACGACGCGGTCGAACTCCTCGTCCGAATAGGTGAGGATCGTCTTGCGGACGTTGATGCTGGGCGTGGCCACCACGACGTCCAGCCGGCCATGGCGCTCCTGGATGTCCTCCAGCGCTTCCTGCACCGCTGCGCTCTTGACGAAGTCGATGGCGGTAGGCGCGGCCTCCGCCTGCAGTCCTTCGCGCCGCAGCCGGGCCGCCACCGCCTCCGCCTTCCCGCCTTCGAGATCCAGGCAGCTCACGTGCGCGCCCGCGCGGGCGCAGGCCACGGCCACGGCCTCGCCGATGCCGGAGCTCGCGCCGATCACGGCCGCAACCTTTCCGTCGAGGCGAAATGGACTCTGCGTCGTCATGTTTTTACCTCTCGAACCGCGCGCATCATAGCGCCGCCTCGCGCCGCCGCAGGGCCAAAACGATGGTGCAAGCGAGTACGGAGGCGATCAAGCCGACGAGGGCGGGAGAGGCAATCCCGAAGCCCCGGCCGCCGGTGGCCAGGTGCACGGCGAGCATGACGGCCACGCCTCCGAAGATGGCGGCCATGGCCTCGGGTGTGCCCGCGCGGCGCACGTAGAGGCCGGCCATCATGGGGACGAACAGGCACACGCCGAGCACGGTATAGAAGATGCTCAGGGCCCCGATCACGCTCGGGGAGACGATGGCCAGGAGGACGCCCAGCGTCCCCCCCGCGACCGCGGCCAGGCGCGCCACGCGCAGCACCTCGTCGTCGGTGGCCTGCGGCTTGAGGTACCCGCGGTAGAGATCCTGGGACAGCGACGTCGAGAGCATGAAAAGGATGGCGTCGGCGGTGTTCACCTCCGTCGAGAACACGGCGGCCAGCCCGAGCGCGCCCACGACGGGCGGCAGGTCGCGCACGAGCAGCGTGGGCAGGGCCAGCTCGTGGTTGGCCAGATCGGGGTGCAGCACGCGCGCGACCATGCCCAGGGTGACGGGCACGAAGGCGAACAGGAGCAGCAGCGCCGCGTTGGCGGCGACGCCGATGCGGACGGTACGGTCGTCACGCGCGCCGTAGACCTTCTGCAGAAGGCCGGGAGAGATCACGAATGCGGGGGCGAGGAGGGCGAGATACGCGATACCGGAGGCCCCGCCCTGCCAGAAGCTCCAGTATTCCGGGTTCGGAGGCGCGGCCGCGGCCAGGCCGGCCCAGCCCCCCGCGCGCGACAGGGCCACCGGCACCAGCAGCGCGTACACCGACAGCTCGAGCACGAGCTGGAGCGCGTTCACCCAGGCCGACGTCAGGAGCCCGCCCGCGGTGAAGTACACCGTCATGACGATCCCGCCCAGCAGGCAGCCGACGTATTTGGGCAGGCCGAGCACGGCGTTGAGGACGAGGCCCATGGCGATGATCTGTCCGGCCAGGATGGCCAGCGTCCCCACCCACAGGAGCGACGAGACGATGCCGCGCACGTTGCGGCCGTAGCGATATTCGAGGAAGTCGCCCACGGTGTGCAGACCGCGGTCGGCGGCGATGCGCCGCATCTTCGGGCCGACGAGGAAGGCCTGCACGAGCGAACCCAGGGCCGCGGAGCCGACCCACCACCAGGCGCTGAGGCCGTCCCGGTATCCGAGGCCCGACGCGCCGACGGTGGAGCCGGCCCCGATGTTGGCGGCCACCAGGGTCGCGAAGAGGAGGCCCGGCCCCAGTGAGCGGCCGGCCACGAAGAAGTCGCCCTTGGTCTTCGTCTGGCGGCCGACGAACAGCCCCATCCCCATGATGACGACGCAGTAGGCGATGAGGAGCGCGAGGTGGAGGGTCATGGGTCCTGCAAATCCCTTGGAAAGTCCTTGAGAGCCCCTTGAGACGGTCTGGCGAGCGGAGATCGAGGCTTGCGCTCGACGTCCAGGGAGGATGATATGCGCGCTGCCTGGCCTTGCCACCTCACGGCCGTGGTCGTCGGGGCCGTCCTCGCCATCGGCACCCCGCCGGCGGGAGCGGATCCCGTCCGCAAGAGCGTGGTCGTCGGCGATCGCGTGCGCTACAAGGTATCGGACCGCGGACATTGGACGGAGGGCAAGCTGCTCGACGTCCGGGGCGACGTCTGGCTCGTCCGGCCCGAGCTTGGAGATTCGTGGTGGGTGTCCACGAGCGCACTCCGCCGGGCGGAAGTGTTCCGGGAGACGGGACCGCTGGTGAAATACGGATTCCTCTTCGGGCTGGTCCCCGGCGCGCTCCTCGGCGCGCACTTCGTCGCCTTCGTGTGTCTGGACTACGAAGGTCCCGGTACGTGTCCGAGCGTCAACGACCGGCTGCGGGCTGCCCTCGTCGTCGGGGGAACCCTGGGCGGAATCGGGGCGGCGATCGCCAAGCTGGCCAAGCCCGAGCAATGGGACCCGATCGTCGGCCAACGCCCCCACGTGACGGTGGCTCCCACGTTCGGTCCGAGAGGCCGTGGCCTCGGAGCCTCCGTCTCGATCCGGTTCTGACCGCGCGCTCGCCCTGCGCTACCATGCAACAGTGCCGAGCGCGCGGGATCGAGTGCTGGCGGAAGTGGACGCGCTGGCGGAGGAAACAGCCGCCTTCACCACGGAGATGGTGCGCATCCCCACCGTCAACCCGCCCGGTGACGTCTATGAAGACTGCGCGCGCCTGATCGGCGGACGTCTCCGGGACTTCGGCTTCGAGGTCCAGTACATCGCGGCCGAGGGCCGGCCCGAGCACACGGCCGCGCACCCCCGCGTCAACGTGATGGGCGTGCGCACGGGCGAGGGCCGCGGGCCCGTCGTGCACCTGAACGGCCACTTCGACGTCGTGCCCGCCGGCCAGGGATGGACGGAGGACCCGTTCGGCGGCGCCATCAAGGGCAGCCGCCTGTACGGGCGGGGCACGGGCGACATGAAGGCGGGCATCGCCTCCGCCATGTACGCGGCGGAGGCCATTCGCCGCGCGGGCGTGCGCCTGCCGGGCGCGGTCGAGGTCAGCGGCACCGTGGACGAGGAGAGCGGGGGATTCGCCGGCGTCGCCTACCTCGCGGAGCAGAAGCACATCGCGAAAGGCCGCACCGACTACGTGATCATCCCGGAGCCTCACAGCCCTGACCGCATCTGCGTCGGGCATCGCGGCGTCTATTGGTTCGAGGTCACGACCGAAGGAAGGATCGCGCACGGCAGCATGCCGTTCCTCGGCGTCAGCGCGATCGAGCACATGGGGCACGTCCTGGAGGCGGTGCGGTCGGAGCTCAAGCCCGCCCTGGCCGAGCGCATCACGGAGATGCCGGTGGATCCGCCGGGCGCGCGCCACGCGACGATCAACGTCAACACGGTCGAGGGAGGGCAGTCGCGCCAGGACGTGCAGACGCCGTGCGTGGCCGACCGCTGCCGCGCCGTCTTCGATCGGCGCTTCCTGCTGGAGGAGGGATTCGACCGCGCACGTTCCGAGGTGGTCGACCTGCTCGAGCGCACGGCCGCGCGCCATCCCGGCCTCCGCTACCAGCTCAAGGACCTGATGGTCGTCCACCCGACGCGCGCTCCCCAGGATTCGCCGCTGATCGCGGCGCTCGATCGCTCCATCCAGGCCGTGCTGGGCAAGCCGGCCACCATCATGGCCAGCCCCGGCACCTACGACCAGAAACACGTGGCCCGCATCGCCGGCATCGCGCACTGCGTGTCCTACGGCCCCGGCATCCTGGAGCTCGCCCACCAGCCCGACGAATACATCGAGCTCGAAGAGCTCACCCAATCCACCCGCGTGCTGGCTCTCACGCTGCTCGACCTGGGCGGAGTGGCGTAGTCCGAGGCTCCTCAGTGCTCCTATCCGCGGCGACGATGGCGCTGGCGATGGCGGCCGGGGGCGATCTCACGGGCCTGGCCGCCGAGCTGGACCGGATCGCCCGTGAGACGGACGGGACGCTGGGCGCGGCCGTACGACTCGTCGAGACCGGCGAGACGGTGGTCCTGAACGGCGACGGCCGTTTCCCCATGCAGAGCGTGTACAAGGCGCCGATCGGCATGGCCGTACTCCATGAAGTGGACGCGGGCCGGCTCTCGCTCGACGCCCCGATCCGCGTGGAAGCGGCCGACCTCGTGCCTTCGGGCATGCACAGCCCGCTGCGCGACGCGCATCCGAAAGGTGGAGTGGTCCCCCTGCGTGAGTTGCTGCGCCTGTCGGTCGAGGAAAGCGATGGCACCGCGTCGGACGTTCTTCTCCGCCTGGTCGGAGGGAAGGCCAAGGCCCAGGGGTATCAGTCGAGCCTGGGCGTCGAAGGAATCCGGATCGAGACGACGGAAGGCGAGATGGGGCGCGACTACCAGGCGCAATACCGGAGCTGGGCGACGCCGGGGTCCGCGGTCGACTGGCTCGCCGCGCTGCAGCAGGGCAAGGACCTGAGCCCGAAGAGCCGCGCGCTGCTGCTGGGTTGGATGACGGCGACGAAGACGTTTCCCACGCGGCTGAAGGGCCGTCTTCCCGCGGGCACGGAGGTCGCGCACAAGACGGGCTCGTCCGGCTCACGCGAAGGCGTCAGCGCCGCCACCAACGACGTCGGGATCATCACGCTCCCGGATGGGCGGCACCTGGCCGTCGCGGTGTTCCTGCGAGACTCGAAGGCGGATGACGCCGCCCGCAATGCCGCGATCGCGAAGGTGGCGCGAGCGGCGTGGGATAAAGCAACGGCAAAAAAATGAGGCTGTGGCCAGGTCGGCTGTCAGCTTTTGCGTCAACGGCCATCGCCAGGAACTGGCGCCGCTACGGGGTTTCCCAGTGCCCGGACTGCGCCGACCTCACCAGCGCGTCGATGATGCGCATGTTGTCGACTGCATCCTCGAGCGGAAACGCCGCCCGGCCACCCTCCCGAATCTGTCGCGCCATTTCGTCCGCCTGCAGCGTGTACTGATCGCACACCGCGAACGATCGGGACTCGACGCCGGCGCCCATCGCGTCGCGTCCGTCGTCGAAGAAGACCCGGCACGGCCGGTCGGGAGGCGCGTTCACCGGGATCTCGACCTCGATGCGCCCCTTCGTGCCCAGCACCTGCGTCCGCTGATAGGGCACGAGCTGGGTCGAGCACGTGAACACGCACTGCCCCCGCGCGAACTCGAGGATCGCGGAGGTCAGCCGGTCCGTGCCGAACTCCGGATCGCGGTCGATCGAAGCGATGACGCGCACCGGCTCCGCCTCGAACAGGAAGCGCGACAGCACGATCGGGTAGCAGCCGATGTCCATGAGGGCGCCACCGCCGATGCCGGCCTGGTTGCGCACGTTCTGGGGGTCGCGGTTGAAATACGAAAACGCCATCTGGATCGCGCGCAGCTCACCGAGCCGGCCCGCCCGCACCTCCTCGCGAACCGCCAGCCATTGCGGGTGCTGGCGCACCATGAAGGCCTCCTGGATGACGACGCCCGTCCGGTCGCGCACCGCGATCAGAGAACGTGCCTCCTCCGCGCTCAGCGCGATCGGCTTCTCGCAGAGGACGTGTTTGCCCGCCTCCGCGGCCTTGATCGACCAGGGCACGTGGAGGTGGTTCGGAAGCGGGTTGTAGACGGCATCCACGTCGGGGTCGGCCAGGAGATCCTCGTAAGAGCCGTAGGCTTTCGGGATGCCGAGGGCGGCCGCGGCCGCGCGCGCTGTCTCCAGCGAGCGCGAGGCCAGCGCCGTGACCTCGCCCTCGGTGGCGCGCTGCATGGCCGGGATGACCTTGGTACGCGCGATCCGGGCCGCGCCCAGGACGCCCCATCGGATCTTCTTCATGTTTGCCTCTCCCATCCCCGCCCGCCGTTATCATCCACGCCGGAGGAGCACCGCGATGATCGTTCGCAGCGAGTTCCGCGATCTCGACACGCCTACGGGTCCGATGCGGACCTACGTGTACACGCCCGTCCACCCGACCGTCCCCCAGAAATATCCCGGCCTTCTCCTCTATTCCGAGATCTTCCAGCAGACGGCGCCCATCGCGCGGCTGTGCGTCCAGCTCGCCAGCCACGGGTACGTCGTCATGTCGCCGGAGATCTATCACGAGCACGAGCCGCTGGGTACCGTGCTCGGCTACGACGACGCGGGCAAGGACAAGGGGAACCGGTACAAACACGCGACGAAGCTGTCCACGTTCGACGCCGACGCGAAGGTGGTCGTGAGCGCGTTGCGCGCCCATCCGGCCTGCAGCGGGCGGATCGGCACGGTGGGATTCTGCATCGGCGGCCACCTCGCCGTGCGCGCCGCGCTGCTTCCGGACATCCTCGCCTGCGCGTCGTTCTTCCCGACCGACTTGCACACGAACGCGCTGGGGGAGGGCAAGAAGGCGGACACGCTGGCCCGGATCCGCGAGACGAAAGCGGAGCTGGTCATGATCTGGGGCCGGCAGGACCCCCACATCCCGGGCGAGGGGCGGACGAAGGTCTACCAGGCGCTCACGGACGCCGGAGTCCTCTTCAGCTGGCACGAGTTCAACGCGGAGCACGCCTTCATGCGCGACGAGGGAGCGCGTTACGACCCGGAGGTGGCGCGTCAGGCGCTGGGCCTCGCCCTCGGCCTCTTCGTCCGCACGTTGTAACCTTTTCCATAAGAGCGCCTTTTCGCACGGTCGTGAGACACCGCTGATCCCTTTTGCGCGTCAAGGGACAGACCGGAGGACCTCATGGACCGCTTGCTGAAGCTCGTCGCCGGATGCGGACTGTTGTTGTGGGTGGCCGCGGGGTCGGCCTCGGCCCAATCCACCGTCGCTGTCACCCTGGTCCACCACTTCGGGGGCTTCACCGGGACGGGAAACGGGCCCCTGGCCCCGCTGGTCCAGGCTCCCGACGGCTCGTTCTACGGCACCACGATCGGCAGCAACGGCACGATCTTCCGTCTCGTCCCGGCATCGGACCCGACCCTGCCCGGCACGGTCACGACGGTGCACACCTTCACCGCGACGGGCGCGACCGGTGCCATCCCCATGGCCGGGCTCATACGGGCCGCGGATGGCTCGTACTACGGCACGACCTCGCGCGGAGGCGCGAACGGCGCGGGCACGGTGTACCGGATGGTCGTGAGCCCGAACGGGTCGGGCGGGCTCCTGCACACGGTCGAGGTCGTTCACACCTTCGCCCACTCGGACGGTTGGGACTCCAACGCCGCACTGTTCCAGGACTCCGACGGGTCGTTCTACGGGACGACGACGCAGGGGGGAACGTATGACTTCGGGACCGTCTTCCGCCTGGAAGTCACCGTCAATCCCGTCAGTGGCGCCGCGACATCGACGCACACGATTCTCCACGAGTTCGACGGGAGCGGAGGCAAGTTCCCACATGGAGCGCTGATCAAGGCCGCCAACGGCCTCTTCTACGGGACGACGGCCGAGGGAGGGGTCGGGGCGGGCACGATCTACCAGATGGCGACCGACATCAGCGGGGGCGGTGACGTCTTCGGTTATGTCTCCACGATCCGGGACCTCGACTTCAGCGCCGGCGCTTATCCGCATGCGGCTCTGCTCGAGGGCAACGACGGCGCGCTGTATGGAACGGCGAGCCGAGGGGGACTGAACAACGCGGGCTCGATCTTCCGCCTCGTGCCCGGCTCGGATCCCGTGACGGGGGCCCCAACCGCGACCCTGACCGTCCTGCATCAATTCGACGCGGTCTCGGGCGCGCAGCCCGAGTCCGCGCTCGTCCGCGGCCAGAACGGCGCGCTCTACGGCACGACCAAGGGTGACGGGGGCACGGGTGTATCGACGGTGTTCCGGATGACCACGAGCACGGACGCGGTCACCGGCGACGTCAGTGGCCTTCTCACCGTACTCCATACGTTCGACGACGCGGGCGCACCCGCGCTGGGCACGGACGTCCACGCCGGCGTCGTGCAGGCGGCCGACGGCTCTTTCTACGGGACCGCGGCCTCCGGCGGTGCCAATGGCGACGGGACGATCATCCGGTTCGCCGACAAGCTCATCCCGACCCTGACCTGGGCCGCGCCGAACCCCATCCGATACGGGACGATGCTGAGCGGTGCCGAGCTCAACGCGACGGCCAGCTACGGCGGCCTGCCCGTGGAGGGGACGTTCGACTATTCGCCGCCGGCGGGTACCGGGCTCAACGTCGGCACGCACACGCTCTCGGTCGTCTTCACGCCCGCGGACACGGCGACGTATGCGAGCGTGGCCGCCTCCGTCGCGATCCAGGTGGACCAGGCCGAGCCTTTCCTGTCCTGGGGGACACCCGCGCCCATCCTGTTGGGAACGCCGCTCTCGGAGATCCAGCTGAGCGCGATCGCTTTCGCCGGAACGCAGGTCGCTGGCACCTACGCGTATTCGCCGTCCCTCGGCGACATCCTGCCCCTCGGGAAACACGACATCACGGTCGTCTTCACGCCGGCGGACACGCTCAACTACACGAGCGCGACCAAGACGGTCTCGATCGTGGTGTACCAGGCGGCTCCGAGCACGGGGCCGGTGAAGGTCCTCCATTCCTTCGAGCGCCTGGCGAGCGCGAACACTTCGGTGGGCACGGGACCGTATTCCGCCCTCTTCCAGGGCGCGGACGGGTCGTTCTACGGGACGACGCCGTTCGGAGGCGGTCTCGGAATCACCGGCGGCCCGGAAGGCCAGGGCCGGGTGTTCCGCTTCGACCCCGCAGGGACGTTCACGTCCCTGTACTCCTTCGCGTCGCCGGGACCCGCATTTCCGTACGCGGGCCTCGTCCAGGGCGGGGACGGAATGCTCTACGGCGCGGCGTACGGCGGCGGTGCGAACATCCAGGGCGCGCTCTATCGCGTCGACACGAGCACGACGCCCGCGAGCGTGACGACCTTGCATGACTTCACGGGGGCGGACGGCGGAGCCCCCTATCTTTCGGTGCCTACATTCGGGACCGACGGGAATCTCTATGGGGCGGCCTTCCTCGGGGGGACCAGCGGAGTGGGAGCGTTCTACCAGCTCGACCTGGGCGGAGTCGTCCCGGTCTTCCACGTTCTGCATGACCTGACGGCAGCCGAAGGCATCAACCCATGGCCGAGCCTGTTGCTGGCCGATGACGGCAAGTTCTACTCGCCCGTCACGGGCGGCAACGCGGAGGACAACGGAGCGATCCTGCGCATCGACTCTCTCGGCAACCTCGAGACCGTACACGCCTTCAGGTGGAACAACGGGTACTACAACGGCCGGTTCGCCACGGGAAAGCTCATCCAGGGACAGGACGGCTACCTGTATGGCACGACCGTTTCCGGCGGCGGTACGGGCTCCGGGATCTTCACCTGCCAGCGCTTCGGCTGCGGCACCGTCTACCGTCTCGACATCCACACCACGCCGCCGACCCTGACCACGCTGCACACGTTCACGGGGACGGATGGCGGATCGCCGATCTCCGGCCTGCTCCAGGCGAGCGACGGGTTCCTCTACGGCACGACGTCGGAAGGAGGCGATCTCGGCATTGGCACGCTCTTCCGGCTGGATCCGAGAGCGCTCACGACGACGGACCCGGTGACCGGATGGGTCACGGGCGCGGTCGAGCGGCTGCACACCTTCGACGGCGCCAACGGCGCGACCCCCTGGGCGGCCCTGACACAGGGATCCGACGGCGCGATCTACGGGGCCACCACGGCCGGCGGCGATCTCTCCGGCGGGACCATCTTCAAGTTCAAGGTCCCGACATTGACCTGGGCCGCTCCCGCGGCCATCGATGAAGGGACGCCGCTCGGAGCCCAGCTCAACGCCACCGCGAGCTTCGCCGGCAGCCCGGTCCCGGGTACGTTCGTCTACTCGCCACCCGCGGGCACGGTTCTCGCCGCGGGAACACATCGCCTCTCGGTGACGTTCACGCCCACCGACACCTCGACGTATTTCCCGGCGCGCGCGTCCGTGATGATCACCGTACAGGTCCCGGGCGCGCTCACCGTGACCATCGACCAGGCCGCGGGCCAGGCCGATCCGACGAACGGCTCGCCGATCCAGTTCGCGGTCGTCTTCAGCCGGGCCGTCGCCGACTTCGACGCCGGCGACGTCTCGTTCGCGGGCTCGACCGCCGGCGGAAGCCTGCTTGCCAGCGTGTTGGGCAGCGGCGCCAGCTATGTCGTGTCGGTGACGGGGATGGGCGGCACGGGCACGGTCATCGCCTCCATCGGCGCCGGAGCCGCGACGGACCCCGCCGGAAACCCCAGCAGCGCGTCGACGAGCACGGACAACTCGGTCGGCTTCGACGGCATCGCGCCGACCGTCACCATCAACCAGGCGAGCAGCCAGCCGGATCCGACCCGCCTGTCGCCGATCGTCTTCACGGTGACGTTCAGCGAGCCCGTCAGCGGATTCGACGCCGGGGACGTGTCGCTCGCCGGATCGACCGTCGGCGGCACGATGGCCGTGAACGTCACCGGGAGCGGCGCCAGCTACACCGTCTCCGTGACGGGCATGAGCGGGGCGGGAACCGTGACGGCCTCGCTCGTCCCGGGAGCGGCGCAGGACCTGGCCGGCAACCCGAGCGCACCCTCGACCAGTACGGACAACATGGTGTCCTTCGACGCCATCGCGCCGACGGTCACGATCAACCAGGCTGCCGGGCAGGCCGACCCGACGGCCGCGTCTCCGATCCAGTTCACGGTCCTGTTCAGCGAGCCCGTGAGCGGATTCAACGCCGCCGACATCTCCCTCGCCGGATCCACGGTGGGCGGCGCCCTCGTGGCCAACGTGACGGGTAGCGGTGCCACCTACACCCTGGCCGTGACGGGGATGAGCGGGACGGGCACGCTCCGGGCCTCCGTCGTCGCCGGCGCCGCCCAGGATGCGGCCGGAAATTCGAGCGCGGCCTCGACCAGCACCGACAACACGGTGGCCTTCGACAACGCGCGTCCGACGGTGACGATCAACCAGGCCGCCGGCCAGGCGGATCCGGCCGCGACCCTGCCCGTCAACTTCTCCGTCGTCTTCAGCGAGCCCGTCACCGGGTTCACGGCCAGCGACATCTCGTTCGCGGGCTCGACGGGGAGCGGGACACTCACGGCCAGCGTCACGGGCAGCGGCGCCCTCTACACCGTCGCCGTGAGCGGACTGACCGGTCCGGGGACGATCGTGGCTTCCGTCCCCGCCGGAGTGGCGACCGATGCGGTCGGCAACTTGAACCTCGCGTCCACGAGCACCGACAACAGCGTGTCCGTGACGCTCACCATCGCCCGCCCGGACCTCGTCACCATTCACGGCTTCCTTCCGACGTCCGTGCCCGTCGGCGGCGCGGTGACGGTGGCCGAGGTGACCTTCAACGCGGGCGCCGCCGCCGCGGGAGCGTCCACGACCCGGTACTACCTCTCGCCCGATGCGGTCTGGAGCACGTCCGACCGGCTCCTGGCGTCGCGGTCGGTCGGCCCCCTGGCCTCGGGCTCCTTCAGCCTCGCCCCGATCCTCAACGTCGTCATCCCGGCCGGAACGGTCCCGGGCGGCTACTACCTGCTCGCGGTGGCCGACGCCAATCGGATCGTCGTCGAGTCGAACGAGGCCAACAACGTGAGCGCCCGTCCCCTCACCGTGCAGTGAAGGGACGGGCGGGAGAGGGCGCGGCTAACGCGCCCTCTCCGCGGCGGCGCGGCCCTCGAACTGCAGCCGCGACGACCCGATCTCGAGCAGCGGTGCCAGCTCGTAGACGTCGCGGTACCCGTAGTCGTACAGGGTGATGAACGTCGACAGGTTCAGAGCCGAGCTGATCGCTTTCGTCGGGAAGGCGGGAACCTCGCGGAAGTTGTTGTTGCAGTAGATCAGGATGCGCGTCTTCTTGTCCGGGAGCGCCTTGTTCAGGGTCTCGTACGAGATGTCGGGGAAGCTCAGGTTGATCGCGCCCTTGACGTGGAGCTCGTCGTATTTCTCCCGGCTGCGCGCGTCCAGTACGACGGTACCGGGCTGCCGGCTCATTCGGATGAAGTCGGCCTCGGAAACGCGGTGCGTCTGCCGGTGTCGGGCCGCCTCATCGGAGACGCGCAGGTGACCCGCCATGTCGATGGCGGGATTCGCCAACTGGAGCGGTTCCTTCGCCGCCACTGGAATGGCGAGGGCCGAGACCAGGGACGTCACGAGAAGCAATCGAATCTTCATGGATCCTCCTTGATGTCCCAGTTGTAAGCGGACGCCCCACCCCGCTCTGTGAACGGAACGTAACGGCGAGGGTCCCGACTTTTCGCGACGTCCAGGCGTCGTATCCGATGAGCGGGCGGCGATCCCTGGGCTCGAGGGAGGTGGAATGCGACTCTTCGCCGTGTCTCTCGCCCTTTCGACCTTCGCCACGACCGCTCTGGCTGGGGAAGAGAAGGGCTCGTGGGCCGTCGATCTGGAAGCGACACCCGGCCAGCGTCTCGGGTTCGCCTATTACGTGTCGGACCGGTTCAGCCTGCGTCCGAGCCTGGGCGGGGGGTACTCGTCTTTGAACGGAGCATTCGCCAATCTCGGGCTCGACTTGCGCTTCGAGCTACGGCCTGGCAAGAGGGTGACGCCCTACGCCATGGCCGGCATCGTCTATCTGCACAACCGTTCCTCGATCGACCCCGCGGACAGGCGAGTCACGATTCGCGACCCTGATGCCGCGCGCTTCGGCGCTGGCCTCGGGCTCCGCACGGGGCTGACGGATCGGCTCAGCGTCTTCGTGGAAGGCCGGGTCACGCGTACCGCCTTCGACGACCTCGCCAGCACCACGGAGGCCGGCCGGTTCCCGCTGGAAGCGCCGACCCGCTTTCAGGCCGGCTTCGGCTTCACGTTCCGGCTGAAGTAACGCCTAGCGCGCCTTCTCCGCGGCCACGAAGTCCGTGAGGACCGCCTTGGACAGCACGTCCGGCGGCAGGAGTCCCTGGCTCAGGATGTAGTCGTGGTAGCGCTGGCGGTCGAACTTCGCGCCCAGCGCCATCTCCACCTGCGAGCGGAGCTGCATCCAGCGCGTGTAGCCGTAGTAATACGACGTGGCCTGGCCGGGCGAGCGGAAGGTATAGCGCTCGACCTCCTGGCGCGCCATCGCCTCCGAAAAGATGCCCTCGTCCATGAGGAACTTCACGGCCGCCTCGGGCTCGATGCGGCCCAGCTGCAGCTCGGGGTCGAGGAAGGCCCGCATGGCGCGCAGGAGCCGCGCCTGCAGCGAAGCCAGCTGCCCATCGAGAGGCAGGTACGGCTTCATCTCTGCTTCCATGTAGAGGGCCCACCCCTCCACGTTGACGCTGTTGAAGGCGAAGACGGCGCGGGCCGCGGAGACGCCCTTCTCGACGATGGACGCGAACTGCAGCTCATGGCCGGGCCGCGCTTCGTGCACGGTGAGCGTCCAGGAGGCGGCGCCGAAAGTGAAGTCGTCGTACGCCTTGAC
>Ga0111538_10002757_pt1 | contig 24706 bp, 26 predicted proteins | sample SoiMethybrSBSTD1_FD_79669 | JGI IMG/M metagenome (GOLD analysis project Ga0111538, IMG submission 79669) | Bulk soil microbial communities from a Populus tree surrounding site in Tennessee, USA - Soil MetaG P. TD hybrid SBSTD1 (version 2)... | ecosystem: Environmental > Terrestrial > Soil >...
TCGCGCAGCCCGCCGCCGGCGAACCCGCAACCGACCGCAAACGGCAGCGCAATGAACTCGTGATTGAGCAGGGCCGGGACGCTGACCAGCAGGCCAACCAGTGCACCTGTATACGGACCGGCGATGAGGCCGGCCAGCAGGGCGCCTTCGAGCGTCAGGTCTGCCGCGTAGTAGTTCAACTGCACGCGGAAGGCGACGCCGGCCGCGAGCGGTACGGCCAGCGCGAGCATGAAGACGAGGCGATCGATCCAGCCGCGCCGCTCGAAAATCAGGATATGGCGGAACCGGTGATAGCGGGCCAGCATCGTCGCCAGGACGGCCATGACCGCGACCTTGAACAGGATCGTGAGCAGGAATTTTTCGGGAGTGAGGAGACCGGCTACTTGCGCTTCCTGCACAGCTTCATTGTAAAGGTTATGATTGCCATATGATCCGTCCGCTCATCGTCGGCTTCCTGACCACCTTCCGGCACATGTTCAAGAAGCCGGTGACGGTGAATTACCCGTATCAGAAGGTCCCGGTCTTCCCGAAGTACCGCGGCAAACAGGTTCTGATGAGGGACGAAAACGGTCTCGAAAAATGTGTCGCGTGCGGCCTCTGCTCCGTGGCGTGTCCAGCCGATGCCATCTACCTCGAAGCCGCGGAGAACGACGGGACGGTGCTCGCCGGGCCGCGATACGCGGCGGTCTACCAGATTCACAAGACGCGCTGTATCTTCTGCGGCATGTGCGAAGAGGCCTGTCCCGTCTCCGCGATCTTCATGGGCAAAGACTACGAGCTTGCGGTCTACAGCAAAGACGATTTCATCTGGGACAAGACTGATTTGCTCGTCGCGCCTCCGTCTGACGCCAAGCTGCCCGCGCTGGCGGGCTGAAGGTTCGAGACGTTCGATTCGTTCGAGACGTGCGAATCGTCCATGGTCGTCGGGGCTGTTGCTGATATCCACGGGAACTTCGAGGCACTGACGCGTGCGATGGAGCGCCATCCGGACGTGCCCTTGTGGATTTGCGTTGGCGACGTGGCAAGCCGCACCGGTGCCTACCCGACGCCGCCTCGTCCGCTGTTCTGGATCAAAGGCAACAACGAGGACTTCGAGCGCATCGCGGCTTGGGAGGCGGGGGAGCCACAGCCGCACAATCTGCACTACATTCGCAACGGCACGGCGGCTGACGTCGGCCCGCTGCGCGTTGCCGGGCTCGGCGGCACCTACGCACCCACGTGGTTCAACACGGCGGTGACGGACCTGCCGCGCGGACGGTCGGGCGTCGCCATCGAGAAGCGAGACGATAGAAGACGGCATTTCGTGCGCGCAGAGGCCGAAGCGTGCAAGCAACTTGCACCGATCGACGTCCTGATGACGCACGAAGCGGCACGGCCGTTCATCCTCATCGACGAGCCGTCACCCGGACGGAGGCCGCGGCGACTCGACGCGGGGAAGCCGGCCATCAATGATGTGCTGGCGGCGCTGCGGCCGCGCCTCCACCTGTGCGGCCATCACCACCGCTTCAGCGAAACAATCCGCGAAGGTGTGCCATCGGTCTGTATCGATCGCGTGAACCGCTCGTATCTGTTGATCGAGGGCAAGACCCTTGACTACCGCCGCGTCGACCAATGAATGGTATAGTCCCGAGGCCGGAAGACTTATCGACAGGAGTGTGAATGGCGCTTTTCGAGAGGGAAGAGACTGAGTTCGGCTCGGACATCGGCACACGCGCGCTCTCGGTCATTGCCGTCGAAAACCATTTCGTCGAACGCGTCTACGAGAAACTCGCCAGCGTCTACGACGTCATCTTCGGACCGACACTTCATCCCGGCCGTCTGGTCGCCCGCGATCGGATGGCGATCGAGCCGGGCAGCCACATTCTCGAGGTCGGCGTCGGCACCGGCATCAATGCGTCTCTCTACCCGCAGCACTGTCAGATCACCGGCATCGACCTTTCCGCCTCGATGCTCGACAAGGCGCGTGAGCGCGTCGCGCGGGAGCGGTTGAGAAACGTTCGCCTGATCGAGATGGACGCGGCCAACCTCACGTTCGCAGACGACTCGTTCGACATCGTGTATGCACCGTATCTAATCAGCGTCGTTCCGGATCCCGTCAAGGTCGCGCTCGAGATGCGTCGCGTATGCAGACCGGGCGGCAAGATCATCATCCTCAATCACTTCCGCAGTGCCAATCCCGTACTGTCCCGCCTCGAGCGTGCGATCTCGCCCTTTACCGTTCACATCGGCTTCAAGTCGGACCTCGACCTGCCGGCGTTTCTGGCGCAGGCGGAGCTCCAACCGGAATCGATCGAGAAGGTGAACGTGCCGAAGATCTGGTCGCTCGTTACCTGCCTCAAATAGGTCGTTCGGATCGTTCGAGCCGTTCGGATCGTTCGAGCCGTTCGAGTCGTTCGGATCGTTCGAGTCGTTCAAATTGCGAGATGTTCTCTCTTCCGACGTTCGCGTTGCGCTAAGTCCGGACGCCGCGTACCGGATCCTTGTCGCGGAAGGCGAGCAGGTCGGCCTGCTCCGCATGCTGCGCCGCCCGGTGATTGTTGCCCTTGTGATCGGCAGTGTTGTTCCGATCATGGCCGTGCAGCGGATGACGCTGGGGCTGCTCGTCGCCTCGACAATCTCCTTCAGCTTCGTCTGCATCATTCAGCTCGCTGTGGCGACGGCGCTGATCGGCTTTGTGCGGTCACGAAGAGTGCCCGCGCCGCGGGCGATCGATCTCTGGTTCGCTGGCCATGTTCCGTACAGCGCCTGGCTGTTGGTGATGGCCGCAGTGATCGCCAACCTGCCGTTTGCTGCGCTCGATCTGCTGATTGCTTCAGCGGTGATTCCGGCGGCGTGGACGGCGGTTGTCGTCGCCGCATTCTGCCGTAACGTGCTCGGTACGGGTCGGGCCGGAGCCCGCTGGCTGGCGTTCGCGCACATCGCAGCCATCTGGGGATTAGGGTTCGAGCTGGTCGCATTGAGCGCCGGCGGCTGGTTTCAAATCACTCGCTCTTTCACACAGCTCTTCACATGAAGCCATCCGGCCGCGCCATCGCTGCGGCAGTGCTCGTCGGTGGCGCTGCGATCGGGACCCTGGCCGATCGCATTCCTGAACGGGCAGCGCTGCGCGCCGGCGAGTATTGGGTGCTGACAGGGGATTTCCACGTGCACGCGTTTCCTGGCGACGGTGCGCTTGCGCCGTGGGCTCTGCGCTTCGAGGCGGCACGAGGGGGGCTCGATGTCATCGGCGTGACGAACCATAACCAGTCGTTGACGGGACGTCTCGCCGAATGGGTGAGTTCGAGGGGTCAGGGTCCTTTAATGCTGGCAGGGCAGGAGATTACCAACCCCGAGTACCACATGATTGCCGTCGGCATCGAACGCGCCGTCGACGCCGAACAGCCGGCCGCCGGTGCCATGGGCGACGTGCACGCGCAAGGTGGGGTGGCCGTTGCCGCGCACCCCTCGCGGCGCTTCCATGGGTACGACGACGATTCGACGAAGGCGCTGCTCGATGGCGCCGAGCTCGCGCACGCGGACAGTCACCGCGACGAACTGTTTCGTGCTGACATCGCCGCATTCTTCGAGAAGACGCAACGGGTGAATCCCGATGTCGCCGCGATTGGATCGTCTGATTTCCATGCGATGCCGCCAGCGATGGGCCGCTGTCGAACCTATCTGTTCGTGCGGGAACGGACGAAGCAGGGAGTGCTGGAGGCGATTCGCAGCGGGCGGACGCTGGCGGTGGATGGCAACGGCGTTCCCGCCGGCAATCCATCGCTGGTCCAGTTGCTGGGTGCTGTCCATCCCGTGGGCCGAATCGATCCCAGTCCTGCCTGGCGGCGGTTCTCCATGGCCCTGTCCTGGTTCGGAGCCTTTGGCCTGGTGGTCTTCGCCGGCCGCCGCCGTTGAACGACTCGACGCTCGGAGCAACCCGAGCGACCCGAACGACGCGAACGATCCGAACGATTTCTTACACCCACATCCGCTCGATTCCTGCCGCCCGTCGCGCGTCGGCGAGGTGGCCGCGGTGCATGTACCAGTGATCGGCAACGTACTGCAGGCACAGGCGATACGAGCCAAACGTGTCGTCGTACCCTCGAGGCACCTTCGCGCTGGGCTTGTCGAGGTCCTCTTCTGTCAATGCGGCCGCAAGCCTCAGTGTTGATTCACGGCTTTCACGACATACCGCCAGGACCTCGTCAAATGGAGGGAAGCGGCTGATCTCCGGGTTGACGTGCGCATCGGCGCGATCGAACACGTCCTCCCAGTGTGCGAGGGGATTATTGTCGCCCAGCATGAAAACGCGAATGACGAGCGTCTCGATATACGCGAGGTGGCCGAGGACCCACAGCGTATGACATCCACCGTTGGGAGTCGGGAACACCACACAGTGCTCCCGCATTTCCTCGACACGAGCGAGGACGCGGTCACGGCTCTTTTTCAGGTTGTCGCGGATCAGATCAACGGACTGCACACCTAGATCTTGATCTTCGGCCGTCCCCGCGGCTTCTTGGGTGGCTTGTCGAGCGCTTTCAGAAGGATCTCTGCCGCCACGTCCGCGCCGTTGGTTTCCGGCTTCTTCTTGAGTTTCGGCTGCGCCAGCAGTTTGTCGAGATGCGGCTCCCACTTGCCGTTGAACAGGTCGTCGTGGCTGAAGTATGCCGACCGCAGGTACTTCGGCATTTCCTCGACGAGCACGTCGTACTCCGGAAAGTGGCCGCGCGTGGTGTAGAGAATAGCCGCATCGTTCGCGATCGATTCAGCGATGATTCCGTAACCGGGCTTCGTCACCACCGCTTCCGACGCCATCACCAGGTCCTCGTAGCGGACACCGGCGTCGTACATCCCTTCTTCGTTGATGCTGATGAAGGTACCTTTGCGCTCGACGAGCGGCGTCTCCTTGCGCGCGCGACTAAGCGAGACGTTAGCGGTCGTAATCACCGTGTACTTCTTGAGCTTCGACAGCAGATCGGTGTCCAGCCCGGGCAGGCCATAGCCGCCGAACGACGACAACACGATTGGTCTGTCGGTCGGGATCTTCAGCAGCTTACAGATCTCTTCGCGCGTCCTGGTCGAATGCCGCGCCACGAATGGGACGTCGCGGACGTTGGAGAAACTTTCGAAGCCGCCGGACATGGGCAGCCGTAAGGCCATCGACGCCTTGGCGTAGGCGCCGCGGATCGCTGGCAGCAGTGACGGCGCCAGCCGCACGCGTGGATAGTCGGCGTAGATCCAGTCCCATGTGAAGTTGCCCAGCCCGATCGACGGGATCCCGGCGGCAGCGCCGACGGCAAAGGCGAGCGGAGGGATGTCGCCGACGATCAGCCCGGCGCCAAGCTCCCGCAACGACCGCGTCTCGCTTGCCGCACGCGTGACGAGATCGCTGTGAAACGAGGAGGCGCGGCGGATGCTGTCCGCCTCATCGAGCGTCAGCGCGTCGATTTGCACCACGCCAGTATCCGTTTCCAGCGTGCTGAAGCTGACTTTCCCTTTCACCGTCAGATCGAACAGCCATCGTGGAGCCGCGGTGCGGACGCCGATTCGTGTTTCCGGTCGTCGGGCGAGAATCGCGTTAATGACTTCGATGGAGCGCGACGCGTGGCCGAACCCGTGACCGGATATATAGAAAACGATCGCTTGGGCCAATCTTGTATGAGTCCTTGTCAGTCGTTACGCGGTCGGCTGTCGTTGTCCGCCGCCGCCGGTAGAGCGATTTTTCGCTGGGTGTCGGTCGAATACGGCTCGCGACCGCTCTGCTCCGGCGCCAGGGCGACGTTGACGACCTGCTCCAGGGTTTCCACGGGTATGAACGTCATGTCCTTCCGGATCTCTTCCGGCAGCTCCGCGAGGTCCGGTTCGTTCAGCGCCGGAAGAATCACGGTCTTGATGCCGGCGCGCCGCGCCGCAAGCGTCTTTTCGCGCACGCCCCCAATCGGCAGCACCAGGCCACTCAACGTGATTTCGCCTGTCATCGCCACATCCTGCCGCACTGGCTGATTTCTCGCCGCCGACAGGATTGCCGTCGCCATCGTCACACCGGCCGACGGCCCGTCCTTCGGAATTGCCCCCGCCGGGACGTGCACGTGAAGATCGTGTTTGGCCAGAAATTCAGGGGAAATCCCCAGTTCCGCCGCGCGTGCGCGCAGATGACTCAAAGCTGCCCGGGCGGACTCCTGCATCACATTGCCGAGCTGCCCGGTCAGAATGATGTTCTGGTTTCCGCCTGGAAGCAAGGTCGCTTCGATATAAAGCACGTCGCCGCCGGTTTCCGTCCACGCGAGACCCGTCGCGACCCCGGGCCGCGACGTTCGGAACGCCGCGTCGCGTCTGAACCTGGGCGGACCCAGGTAGTCGTCTACCTGATCGCGATCAACGACCGTCTTTTCGATCGTCCCGCTGTCCGACGGCCGCGTCGCGATTCGTGCCGCGACCTTGCGTGCAATCGCCCCGAGCTGGCGCTCCAGGTTGCGGACCCCCGCCTCTCGCGTGTATTCGCTAATCACCTGCTGCAGCGCCGCGTCCGTGATTTCGATCGCCTCCGAAGGCAGCCCGTGTTCGCCGATCTGCCGCGGGAGCAGGTACTTGCGGGCGATGTGCACCTTCTCCTGCTCGCTGTAACCGGCGAGCGAAATGATTTCCATCCGGTCCAGCAGGGCGGGGTGGATGGTTCCGAGCTGGTTGGACGTAGCGATGAACAGCACCTTCGACAGGTCGACGGGGATTTCGAGATAGTGGTCACGGAACGAATGGTTCTGTGCCGGGTCGAGAACCTCGAGTAGCGCCGCCGCCGGATCGCCCTGATATCCGGCCGCAAGTTTGTCCACCTCGTCGAGCATGAAAACGGGGTTCATCGAGCCGGCATTCTTGAGCGCCTGCACGATGCGGCCGGGCATGGAGCCGATGTAGGTGCGGCGATGGCCCCTGATTTCCGCCTCGTCACGCACGCCACCAAGCGAGATGCGGATGAACTTTCGCTCCATCGCGCGCGCGATCGATTGACCGAGCGACGTCTTTCCAACACCGGGTGGGCCGACGAAGCAGAGGATCGGACCTTTCATGTCCCCCTTCAGCTTCCTCACTGCCAGGTATTCGACGATGCGTTCTTTGACTTTATCGAGGTCGTAGTGATCTTCGTCGAGAACCTTGCGCGCTTCGACCGGATCGAGCCGATCGGGCGTCGTGACACTCCAGGGGACGTCCAGGATCCAGTCGATGTAGGTGCGCAGCATCTGATGTTCGGGGGATGCCGCGTTCATCCGCGTCAGACGGTCGACCTCGCGCATGGCGACCGTGTAGACGTGCTCGGGCAGTTTGGCCTGCTCGATTTTCGCGCGCAGCTCGGCAAGATCGTTGCCCTCTCCCTCACCGAGTTCCTGCTGGATGGCTTTGAGTTGCTGCCGCAGGTAATACTGCCGCTGCGCGTCGTTCATTTCCTGCTGCGCCTGCGACTCGATTTTTCCTTTCAGCTCGAGCAGCGAGACTTCGCGCGTCAACGCGGCGGCGACGGCCTGCAGTTTCTTGAGGAGATCGTTTTCCTCGAGGAGTGCCTGCTTGTCGGCCGGGTTCATGTCGATGAGCGTTGCCAGCACGTAGACGAGGCGCAGTGGGTCCTCGATGTTCATGACGACGCCGCGCAGCTCTTCGGAAAGACCGCTGGAGAGTGAGAGTGCCTTGTCGATCAGTTCCTGGATCCGTCGCACGTGGGCGTCGACTTCAAGGCTGCGTTCGTACTGTTCAGGCAGCGCCGTGATCTGCGCGCGCATCGACGTGCCGGTGCGGGTGACGACCTCGGCGCGCACGCGGGCGACCCCTTCGATGATGATGTTGACGCCGCCGCCGACCTTCGCCATCTGGCGGACGATGCCGACCGTGCCGACGCGGCGGACATCCTCGGGGCCGGGATCGTTCTCGTCGTTCTCCTGAAGCAGAAGAAGGATGAGGCGATCGCCCGTCAACGCGCGATTGACTGTCTCGATCGACACCGGCCGGTTGACCGCCAGCGGCTGCAACGTCAACGGAAACGCGACCGTTCGGCGGAGCGGGAGAACAGGGAGTTCGGACGGAAGAGGTGGGCGCGTCGGCTCGGCCAAAGCAGACCTCAGTCTATCAAGTGGCGGGCCAGGTGCGAGCGATGTGGCAGAATTTCGAGAACGAATCGAACGATCCGAACGGATTGCACAACTCGAACGATCTTATGGACGAGCGTCAGTTCTTCACCGAGAAACCCGAACAGCGCACCGGCCGGTTCCAATGTCCCCGCTGCCGGCGCACGAACGACTATTCGGTGCGTTGGCTGCGCCGCACGCGCAATGCGCAGCCGCCACGCGGAGCCGACGAACGCACGCGGGCGATGTTCGCCAAGGTGAAGGACCACCTTGTGCGCGTCGACGCCGACGTTACCTGCAAGAGTTGCGGAAAGCGCTTCGAGATCCCGTCGCACCAGAACATCGTCTTCCTCGAACAGCTCGAGGGCCTGCCGCAGGAAGACTACGACGAGTAGGGCGGTTCCGATTTGTGCGACGGGTTCGTCGAGCGTTGGCGTGAACGCGAGCCGGTCCCGCCGTTCAGTACACGCGGGGAAGCAGTTTCGACGGGACCTGCCGCATGTAGTCGTCGTAGGCGCCTGCCGAATTCCGCCGCAGCGTCCGCTCCTCGAACGGTATCGCTGCCAGAATGTAGACGCTGCTCACCACCGCGAAGACAAGCCGGGTCATCGTCATCGTCCCCACCGCGAATACGATCAGAATCCAACCGAGATAAATCGGATGTCGCACCCAGCCGTAGGGTCCGTCAGTCTCAAACTTCCAACCTCCAACTTCCAACTCCCGAGATTGTGTTTGGGGGGTGGAAGTTTGCAGTTGGGAATGCGCTGACACCTGCCGTACTCCCGCCAATTCCCATACGTCGATTACAACCGCCGAGCGTAAGGACAGCCACACACCTGCGAGCTGCACGCCGGTGAGCAACCACGACCACGGTTGGTGCACCGCCCAGACCACACCCGAGACAGGGCGCCACGCGGCGCAGACACCGATGAGCATCAGGCTTGCAACCCAGACGTACACCGCTCGCTCCAGGTGGGCCGGTACGAGGCGGCGGATCGTGGCGCGGACCGAATCGCGCGCAAAGATACTGTGATGCAGTGCGAAAACACTGAAGAGCGCAACATCGAACACTATCGCGTCGACGGCGGTCTCACCTGCGGTGATTTCGCCGAACGTAACGGAATACGCGAAGAGGAAATAGGTAAGCGCGACCGCGAACAAGACCGCACCGGCCCACGCGAACGCGCGACCAGCGATGCGGCGGGCATCCACAGGCCGGTATTATAGGACCTGCCATGCGGGCACTCGCCCAATCCGGTGTTGTGATCAGCGGTATCGGTGTCGTCTCGCCGTTCGGCGTCGGACGCGAACGCTTCTGGCACCACATCAGTCATGGCTGCAGCGGCATCAGCCGCATCACTCAGTTCAACGTTTCCGAATATCCCTGTCAGATCGCGGCCGCAGTTCCTCCCGTATCTATCGCCGACGCTCCGTCCCTCGACGGTGACAGCGAACAGGACGGCAGGTCGGATCCGAAGCGCTATTCGCGCGCCGCGTTGTTCGGTGTCATTGCCGCACGCGAGGCGTGGAGCGATGCGGGATTGCGCGCCGGCGAGCGTGGAGCCGGCGTCGTGATCGGCACCGGCGGCGGCGGCATCGACATCGGGGAGCGTCAATACGAAGACTTCTTTACCTCCGGCGGCCGCCACGTGACCCCCTACGCAATCGCCGTCGGCATCTGCGGAATGGTCTCGAGCGAGGTTTCGATTTCCCTCGGCCTCCGCGGTCCGAGCCATGTTCTGTCATGCGGTTGTACGAGCTCGACGGATGCGATCGGTTACTCCGCGGCGCTGATTCGCTCAGGCGAGCACGACATCATCCTGTCAGGTGGGACGGACGGGTGTGTGCTGCCGGGGATGATTTTCGGCTTTTCGCGCATGCGCGCGGTGTCGACGCGCTACAACGATCGCCCGGCGGCAGCGTCGAGGCCGTTCGATCGCGGCCGCGACGGGTTCGTGCTCGGCGAAGGCGCATGGATGCTGGTGCTCGAACGCGAGGACCGTGCGCAGGCGCGCGGCGCCACCTGTTACGCGCGCGTCGAGGGATACGGTTCGACCTGCGACGCCTACCATCGCGTGCAGATGGACCCTGACGGCGACGAGATCGTGCGCTGCCTGGAAACCGCGATGCGCAAGTCAGGCCGGGACCGACGGGACATCGGTTACGTCAACTATCACGGCACCTCGACGGTGCTGAACGACACCATCGAGTCGCGTTGTGTCCGGCGCTTCTTCGGCGCTCACGCCGACAACGTGCCGGGGTCCTCCACGAAGTCGATGATCGGTCACCCGCAAGGGGCGAGCGGCGCCGCTGGCGTCGCTGCGACTGCTCTGGCGCTGTCGCGCGGTACGCTGCCGCCGACGATCAATCTCGACGATCCCGATCCCGCGTGCGATATGGACTTCATCCCGAATGTGGCGCGGCCAGCCGACATCGACGCGGCGCTCTGCAACTGTCTTGGGTTCGGATCGAAGAACAGCGCATTGGTACTCGGGCGAGTGAGATGAGGAATGCAGAATTCAGGATGCAGGATGCAGCATCCGAAATTCCGCCTCGTCTACGCCTGCATTGTGCATCGTGCATTCTGAATTCGACGTCATTGTCGTAGGCGCCGGTCCGGCCGGTACGGTTGCTGCGATGCGGCTGGCCAGAGCGGGCGTTCGCGTGCGCATCGTCGATCGCGAAACGTTTCCGCGGCACAAGCTGTGCGGCGACACCCTGAATCCCGGCTGCCTCTCTCTATTGTCACAGCTTGATTCCGCGGTAGCGCAGCGGGTGCGGGCGCGCGCGCTGAAGGTCTCCGGGATGACGGTCACCGGTCCCGGCAACGTGACGGTTCATGCGGACTATCCGCAGGGGATTTCCGGTGCGTCGCTGATGCGGCGCGACCTGGATCAATGGCTTCTCGAAACGGCGGTCAATGCCGGCGCCACGTTCGACCCTGGCATTGCCGTTCTGGCGCCGATCGTTTCCGGCAACCCACCGCGCGTTGTCGGTGTTCATGCCGGCTGCGGACGGAATGAGCGCGAGTTCCGCTCGCCGGTGGTCATAGCGGCCGACGGCCGGGCGTCTCGGGTGGCGGCACAGTTGAACCTGTCGCGATTTTGCCGAGACAGCCAACGTTGGGCCTACGGCGCCTATTTCACAGACGTCGAAGGACTGACGGCGCACGGCGAGATGCACGTCCGTGCCGACGGCTACGTTGGCGTCGCACCGGTGCCGGGCGCGCTTGCCAATATCTGTGTCGTGCGCGCGCGCCGGCAGCTGGTTGCCGGCGAGTCAGGGGAGCGCGTCATTGCGCGCGGCATTTCGAGCGAGCCGGCTCTCGCTGAGCGATTTGCACGCGCGCGCCGCGTGTCCGCAGTGTCCGTGCTTGGGCCGCTGGCCGTCGAATCGCAGGTGGCAGGATGCCCTGGCTTGTTGCTCGCCGGCGACGCCGCGGGCTTCGTCGATCCCATGACCGGCGATGGGCTAAGGTTCGCGATTGCAGGCGGCGACCTCGCCGCACGGGCGGCACTGCTCGAGCTCGAGTCTGGAGCATCGGCGCACGCACAGCTCCACGCCTGGCGCGTTCGCGAGTTCAAGACGAAGTGGCGTATCAATCGCGCGTTGCGGACGCTCGTCGGTTCGCCGCGCGCACTCTCGTGTGCGGCCTTGGCGGCCAGAGCATGGCAGGCACCGGTCCAGCGTCTGGTCGGTCTCGCCGGCGACGTTTATCTCGCTCGCCACGCCGGATGATCGCGACGGCCGCATTTGCGGTGGTGATCGCATTCATGCTCGGCGAATTGTGGCTGTCCAGTCGAAACGAGCGCACGCTGACTGGGCGAGGCGCCGTGGCACCCCCGGATCCCGTGTATCGGACAATGCGATGGGCGTACCCCGCGGTGTTTGTTGCCATGGCTGCTGAAGGCACGCTCACAGGTCCGCCGCCGCCTGCACTGATCCTGCTCGGTATGGCGGTCTTCGCCGTCGGTAAGCTGTTGAAGTTCTGGGCCATCGCGACACTCGGCCATCGGTGGACATACAAGGTCCTCGTTCTTCCCGGCGTGCCGCTCGTCTCTTCAGGCCCGTACCGGTTTCTCCGTCATCCCAATTACGTCGGTGTCATTGGAGAGCTTGTCGGCATGGCTCTCGTAACCGGGGCTCGCGTGGCCGGCCCACTTGGCCTGGTGTTCTTCAGCTGGCTGCTGCTGCGGCGCGTTCGCGCCGAAGAACAGGCACTCCGGTAGGCATATACTGGCGACAACATGAATCCGGCCCTTGCGAAAGCCCGCTCGCTGATGACACTGCCGCGTGTAGCCGCGATCGCTGCCCCGTTGCTGATCGTCGGCACGATGCTGGCGCAATCCCGGCAGTCCGGGAGCGCCGCAGATGAGGCACTGCGTGCGCTCAACCAGGGGCGATACCAGGAGGTCGAGCAGTTACTGGCGGCGCAAACGGACCCACGGTCGATCGCTCTGCGTGGTCGCGCACTGGTTGAACAGGGCCGATATACCGACGCAGAGAAGCTGCTGGCCGGCCCGGCGAAGGCGCAGCCGACGAGTGATGCCGCTCTCGAGTTCGGACTACTGCAGTTGATGGTCGGTCGTCGCGCCGAGGCCGCGCAGACCTTGCGCCGCGTCCTCAACCTCGACCCGCGCACCGCGCCCGAGAATCTTCGTCTGGCGCGCGCGGCCGTCGCACTGGCGCGCGACACCTCGGACGGAGAGCTGTACAAGGAAGCCAACGATCAGTATTTCAGGGCCGCGAACAAGCTGGCGCCTAACGATCCGGTGATCAACGCCGAGTGGGGGCTGCTGTTACTCGAAAAGTACGAACTCGATGAAGCGCTGAAGTCGTTTCAGATCGCGCTGAAGTCGGACGAATCGAACGTCGCGGCGCGAGTCGGCTTGGCCAACGTGCTGGCGGAACAGAACCCGCCAGCGGCCAAGGCCGCGGTCGAGCAGGCGCTCAAGGTCAATCCGAACTACGTTCCGGCGCATCTGTTCGTTGCCGAAAGCGCGCTCGATGATCGTCGTCTCGACGACGCCCGGGCCTCGATCGATGTTGCACTGAAGGTCAATCCCAACAGTCTCGAGGCGCGATCGCTGCAGGCCGCCATGCTCTTCATCCAGGGACAGGATGCGGAATTCGAGCGGCGGGCGCAGGAGATCCTGAAGATCAACCCGACCTATGGCGACGTGTATCGAACCGCCGGCGATCACCTCGCGCGTCAATATCGCTTCGACGAAGCGGTAGTCATGACACGTCGCGCGCTCACGCTCGATCCGAAGAACGCCCGCGCGCTGGCCGACCTTGGTCTGCAGTTGATGCGTGCCGGCGACGAAGCGGGCGCCCGCAAGGCGCTGGAGGCGTCATTCGAGGCCGACAAGTTCCAGAGCAACCTGTTGACGAAGAACCTCCTCGAGGTGCTCGACGAGCTCGAAAACGAGTTCGAGACGATCACCGACGGGAAGATCGTCATGAAGCTGCACAAGAACGAGATCGGGGTGATGCGCGAGTACGCGCTGCCGCTGGCGAAGGACGCCCTGGCGACGCTCGAAAAGCGCTACAACTTCACCGCGCAGGGACCGATCCTCGTCGAGATGTTTCCGAAGCACGACGGCTTCGCGGTGCGGACGCTCGGTCTGCCGGGCATGATCGGTGCGCTCGGCGCCTGTTTCGGCCGCGTGGTCACGCTCGATTCTCCGCGTGCCCGCAAACCTGGTGAGTTCAGCTGGACTGAAACCTTGTGGCACGAGATGGCACACGTCATCACGCTGCAGATGTCGAAGAACCGCATTCCGCGGTGGCTGAGCGAGGGCACGTCGGTCTTCGAGGAGAGGCGGGGCCGGCCCGAGTGGGGCAAAGAAACAGACCTCACGTTCGCGCAGGCGCTCAACGAAGGCAAGATCCTGAAGCTGGCGGATCTCAACGAAGGTTTCAGCGATCCGCGGTTGATCACCATCGCGTACTACGAAGCGTCGCTCGTCGTCCAGCATCTCATTGACACCTACGGCGAGCAGGCGTTCCACGCCTTCGTGCAGTCGTACGGCCGCGGTCTCGAGACCGAGCAGGCGTTGAAAGAGGTGTTCGGCACCACGATTGAGGAACTGCAGAAGTCGTTCGATGCGCGGCTCGAGAAGGATTACGGCGCAATGCGACGGGCGCTCAAGCACCCGGAGCTGAAGGAGGACGCCTCCGTCGACGACCTGAAGGCATCGGCCACGGCGAACCCCGACAACTTCATCGCGCAGATGCGCCTGGCGGTCAAGCTGGCAGAGACCGGTGACAACACCGGCGCGATTGCTGCAGCAGAGCGCGCCGCGAAGATTCTTCCAACGGCCAACGACGAGAACAATCCGCATCGTCTGATCGCCAGCGTGGCCATGAAAGCCAACGACAAACAGCGAGCGGCGCGCGCGCTGGAGGATGTCCTCAAGATCGACCATAGCGACGTGGAGTCCGCCCGCACTCTGGTGTCGCTGGTGGAGCCGCTCGGCGATGCTGCCCGCACCGAGGCCGCCTACAAACGCGTTGTTGACGCCGATCCATTTGACGCGAAGGCAGAAGCGGGACTCGGCCGGCTGGCGCTGCAGCGGAAGGACTCGGCAACCGCCGTCCGCGCGTTCCGCGCCGCGCTGGCGACGAACCCACCTGACCGTGCAACCGCTCACACGGATCTCGCGGAGGCGCATGTCGCCGCCGGTCAGCTCAAGGAAGCCAAGACAGAGACCTTGAACGCGCTCGAGATCGCGCCAAGTTACAACCGCGCGCTCGATCTGCTGCTGAAGATCAACGAATCAGCCAAATAACATCACACGTCATTCCACCACTCGACCTTCTGACGTTCGCGCCTCCGGAACACGAGCACGCCGCTGATTCCGGCGACGAAGCCGGCAATGTGCGCCCAGAACGCGATACCGCCCGCCGGCTCCCCCGCAGTTGCGGCGATTGATCCGACGCCGCTGAGAAACTGCAGCAGGAACCAGAATCCGAGAAACAGGATCGCCGGCACTTCCATGATCTGTATGAACACAAACAACGGCACGAGTGTAACGATGCGGGAGTGCGGGTAGAGGACGAAGTAGGCGCCCATGACGCCGGCGATCGCACCACTGGCGCCGACCATCGCGATGGTCGAATCGGGGCGTACCGCCGTCTGCGCGAGCGCAGCGGCCGCGCCGCAGAGCAGATAGAAGACCAGAAACCGGCCATGTCCCATCCGGTCCTCGACGTTGTCGCCGAAGATCCAGAGGTAGAGCATGTTGCCGCCCGCATGCAGAACGCCGCCGTGGACGAACATGGATGTCAGCAGGGCCACCCACGAAAACGCCGCCGGAACCAGGCCGAAGTAGAGAATGAACTCCTCGAGCCGAGGCTCGTCGAGGGTGAATTCGTACGCGAAGACGAGCACGTTGATGACGATCAGCGAGATGGTGACGTACGGAGTGGTGCGCGATGGGATGACGTCGCGAAGAGGAATCACGGCAGCTGTAGGCCGGGTTCCGCGCCGTCGCCTCAGGGCACGCGGCTGACCCGGCTACACTACAGTACCACCGATGATTTGCGCACACTGCGGGACCGAAATCGCCGACAAGGCGCTGATCTGCTACCGCTGCGGCAATGCGACGACCGAGCCGCGCATCAAACCGCCCGCTGAGGGATCGCTGTTCGAGCGGCCGCGGCGGTCGCGGCTGCCGCTCGTTATCGTCGTCGTCCTGATCGTCCTCGCCGCAATCGCGGCGTGGCTGCTGGGTCTGATTGGCCCGGCCGCAACCGGGCACTACGATTCAGCCCCGTTCCTTCACGCCCTCGGAGATCGATTGCAGGGTGTCGCCGGAGCGGGAATCCTTCCCCTCTTTCACAGCCAGATCGCCTAACGACACGATGCCGACGAGGCGTTCGCCTTCGACGACCGGCAGGCGCCGGATCTGGTGCTCGCTCATCAACTGAGCGGCTTCGCGCGTAGACATGTCTGGCGTCGCCGACACGACCGCCGAAGTCACGATTTCGCGGATCGGGCGGTTCACCTGGCCGTCCGCCACGGCACGAACGACGATGTCCCGGTCCGTGACGACACCGACGGGACGGCCGTTGTCGACGACCGGCACCACTCCCGTATCCTCGTCACGCATAATTTGCGCGGCGTTCTGAATCGAGTCGTTGGGCGTCACAGTCCGGGGGTTGCGCGTCATCACGTCACGAATATGCATGGGGTGCTCTCCTCACCTTGGATTCGGCGGCAGCCGGACACTACGTCGGCCACAGGCGTAATCCTCAATCATCCAAGCAAGAGAAGGGCCGACTAGCGGGACCATATAATTGCGACAGTGATCCGGGCTGTCGTGTTCACGTGTGCTGCAGCGCTCGTCGTGTTCGCCGTCGTTCAGGACCGCGTCACGGTCGCGGGCGTGGGTGAGTACGTCATGCGGCAACAGGACGCGCTCTCGGGCAGACGCCCCGCCGTGACGATTGACGAGGTCATGAAGCCCGCTGTGACACGTGGTGTTCAGCTTGGCGCCGTATGGGCTGGCGTCGTGCTCGTTGGGGGACTTGGCGGAACGTTCGTCGTGCGGAGGCGGCGCCGCCATGAATGAAGGTCTGATTTACGACTGGAACCGGAAAGGCGAGCGTCCGCGGCCTCGTCCGATCCTCCTGAACGACGAGACGCTGCGCGACGGGCTGCAGTCGCCGTCAGTGAAGGCTCCCACCGTCGACCAGAAACTGCGCATCCTGCACCTGCTCGATCGGATTGGCATCGACAGCGCTGACATTGGCCTGCCCGGCGCCGGCCCACACGTTGTCAAGGACGTCGAGCGGCTCGCCTCCGAGATCCTGGAGTGCCGGCTGAAGGTGCAGGCGAACTGCGCGGCACGCACGCTCGCCGCCGACATCCAGCCGATTGCAGACATCGTGCAGCGCACGGGACTGCCTATCGAGTGCTGTTGCTTCATCGGCTCCAGCCCCATTCGACGCTATGCAGAAGACTGGACGGTGGACTATCTGCAGCGTTGTACGGACGAGGCAGTGGGGTTCGCCGTACGACAGGGACTGAAGGTGATGTATGTGACGGAAGACACGACACGTTCGGATCCCGATACGCTACGGCGACTGTTCTCGACCGCCATTCGCGCCGGCGCGTCGCGGCTGTGTATTGCCGACACGGTCGGTCATGCCACTCCTGATGGTGCGCGCGCCGTCGTACGCTTCACGCTGGCGCTCGTCGAGGAGCACGGCGGGAATATTGGCATCGACTGGCACGGGCACCGTGACCGCGACATGGGCACGATCAACAGCATCGCCGCCTTGGAGGCCGGTGCCAGCCGTGTGCATGGCACCGTGCTCGGGCTCGGCGAACGCGTCGGCAACACGCCGATGGATCTGCTGATGGTCAACCTCGTTCTCATGGGGTGGATCGATCGTGATCTCACGCACCTCAACGATCTCGTGCAGACGGTGTCCGAGGCGACAGGAGAACCGATTCCCGACAATTATCCGGTCTTCGGACGCGATGCGTTCCGGACGGCGACCGGCGTTCATGCCGCGGCGGTGGTAAAGGCGTTCAACAAGGAGGACGCCGAACTGGCAGATACCGTCTATTCAGGCGTCCCGGCACGTCTGGTCGGTCGCTCCCAGCAGATTGAAATCGGGCCGATGTCCGGCAAGTCGAATGTCGTCTTCTGGCTCGAGCGTCGCGGGATCCGGGCTGACGAGGAGATGGTGGAGCGAATTTTCCGCCGCGCCAAGGCATCGACGACGGTGCTGACCGAACAGGAGATTCTCAGAGAAATCGAATCGGCGCGTGCGTACGCGACGACGCGGCTCGACGCGTGAGCCGCGGGTTCTGGTACGGCGCCGCCGCCTACAGCATCTGGGGACTCCCATCTTCTGGAAGCTGATCGAGTTGGTTCCAGCCGACCAGATCATCGCCCACCGTATCGTGTGGTCGTTTCTCCTCTTGGCCTTCATCCTCATGCCGCGCCGCAGAACGCGGCCCGCCGGCGGCGGATCGCCTGTGAGGACCGGCGGCGTTGTCGGACTCTACTCGGTGGCCGCGATGCTGATTGCGCTCAACTGGTTCGTCTATGTGTGGGCTGTCAATCACGGCTACATCCTGGAGACCAGCCTTGGCTACTTCATCACGCCGCTCGTCAACGTGCTGCTCGGCGTGGTAGTCCTTGGCGAGCGCTTGCGGCGATTGCAGTGGGTGGCCGTGGCGCTGGCGGCAGCGGGCGTTGCCTATCTCACCCTCGTCTACGGCGATGCGCCGTGGATCGCCATCGCCTTGGCAGTGAGCTTCGGGACATATGGACTCGTGAAGAAGAAGGCGCCGCTCGGGTCAGTGCTCGGCTTGTCGGTTGAAACCGGCCTGCTGTTCGTCCCGGCGCTCGTCTACCTGGCTGTTGCGGAGATGCGCGGCACAGGCGCGTTCCTCGCCGCTGACACGCCGACGCGTGTGCTGATCGCGGCGGCTGGTCCGGTGACGACCCTGCCGCTCGTTCTTTTCGCGGCGGCCGTTCAGCGTGTGCCGCTGTCGGCGATCGGCATCCTGCAGTTCATCGCCCCGACGATCCAGTTCGTGCTCGGCACGGTTGTCTACCGTGAGCCGTTCAGCAGTCAGCAGCTGATCGGGTTCGTGCTGGTATGGGCGGCAGTGATCGTGTTCGGGGCAGAAGGGCTGGTGCGTGCGCGTTACGGTAGTACCGGCGTTCTGTCTGAGGCGGAAGTCGACTGCCCTTAGCGCGAAAGGCGCTGCTCGATGTCTGGAAGCGCCGCGAGAACGACGTCGCCGACGATCTGAAGACTGCGGGCGCTGACGTTGTCGAGGGTATCGGCGGCTGTGTGCCACGCCGGGTAGTCGAGGTCGATGATGTCCACGGCAGGCACGCCCGCCATGACAAACGGCATGTGGTCGTCATCCACCGCCGTGACCTCGTTCGAAAACACGTTGCCGTGGCCAAGTCGTGAGGCCGCGTTCCAGACGATATCAACGAGCCATGACGTCGAGCTCCCGTCACGGCGAATGAGCAGATCTTTGTCGCCGATCATGTCGAGCAGGACGAGGGCGCGCAGGCCTGTCAGCGTCGCGGCACGTTTTGCCGTCTCGACGTAGTGGCGGCTGCCGTAGGTGTTGTCGTTATTGCGTCCCCACTCGACCACCGCCTCCTCGCCGTCGAAGAAGAGCAGCTCGATAGTGAACTCATTCTGACGGGAACTCAGCACCCGCGCGAGCTCCAGCAGTCCGGCGGTGGACGAGGCCCCATCGCTCGCACCGACGAACCGGATATCGCGGAACAACTTCGTGTCGAAGTGGCTGGCGAGCGCGATGCGTTCGGCGCGGCGTCCCGGTATCGTCGCGATGACGTTCGCCATCGAGACCTCGCCGAGTGGCGTTTTTGCGATGAAGACCTGCTGCCGCGCGTCGATCCCGATCTTCTTCAACTCGGCCAGGATGTAATCGCGGGTCTTCTGCAGAGCGGCCGAGCCGGACGGCCGCGGCCCGAATGCGACCTGCGCTTCGAGGTGTTTCCAGGCGCGCGTGCTGTCAAACGACGCCGTCGTTGCCGTCGGCGGACGGCGGTCAGTAGAAGGCTTGCCGGATTGACTCATCGGCATATCACCGGCGGCGACGCCGTTGCAGGCGAGGACGAGCGTCGCCACCAGCGCCGCGCCTGCGGTTTTCACGGTCTGCGCTTCTCCGGCGGAATGTAATCCCGGCGCTTCTGTCCGATGTAGATCTGTTTCGGCCGAGCGATTTTCTGCTCCGGATCCAACAACATCTCTTCCCACTGCGCGATCCAGCCGGCCGTGCGCGGAATTGCAAACAGCACCGGGAACATCGTCACGGGGAAGCCCATCGCCTGATAAATCAGGCCGGAGTAGAAGTCGACGTTCGGGTAGAGCCGCCGCGTGACGAAATACTCGTCCTCGAGGGCGATGCGCTCGAGCTCGAGCGCGATGTCGAGCAGCGGATTGCGGCCGGTCACCTCGAACACTTCGTCGGCGGTCCGCTTGATGATCTTGGCGCGCGGGTCGTACGACTTGTAGACGCGATGACCGAAGCCCATCAAACGTCCCTCGCCGCCCTTCACGCGCTTGATGAACCCTGGAATGTTCTGCACGCTGCCGATCTCGGTGAGCATGCGCAGCACCGCCTCGTTGGCGCCCCCGTGCAGCGGCCCGTAGAGCGCCGCGGCGGCGCCGGCCATTGCGGAATAGGGGTCGACGTGCGAGCTGCCGATCCCGCGCATGGCGCTCGTGCTGCAGTTCTGCTCGTGATCCGCGTGCAGGATGAACAGCACGTCGAGCGCGCGTTCCAGCGCCGGATTGACGTGGTATTTCAGCTCGGTCATCCGGAACAGCATGTTGAGGAAGTTGCCCGTGAAACTGAGGTCGTTGTCGGGATAGATATACGGACGGCCGATACTGTGGCGGTAGGCGTAGGCGGCGATCGTCGGGACCTTGGCAATCAGCCGGTGAATCTGTTTCTTGCGCGACTGCTCGTCGAAGATTGCTTTGGCGTCCGGATAGAACGTCGAGCATGCCGCGATCGTGCTAATCAGCACGCCCATCGGGTGCGCGTCGTACTGGAAGCCCTCCATCAGCTTCTTGATGTTTTCGTGCAGCATCGTGTGGAGCGTGATCTGCTTGGTCCACTCCTTCAGCTGCGCATCGGTCGGCAACTCTCCGAACAGGATCAGATATGCCGTTTCGAGATACGTCGACTGTTCGGCCAGCTGTTCGATCGGATAGCCACGGTACTCGAGGATGCCCTGGTCGCCGTCGATGAACGTGATACGGCTGCGGCACGCGGCCGTATTCATGAACGCGGGATCGTAGGTGGCGAGCACGGAGTCGTCTGCGACCGTCTTGATCTGCCGAAGATCGGTGGCGCGGATCGTGCCGTCGGTCACCGGGACCTCGTACTGCTTCCCGGTGCGGTTGTCGATGATTGTCAGCGTATCGGCCATAAGAAGCGGGGGCGCGCGTCAGTCCTGTGATTCGAGGTCGGAGTCGCTGTCGGGAGCCGGTACCGGATCGCCGGCGACGCTGTAGCGTCCATCGGACCATCGCGCCAGGTCTTCATTCCGGCATCGCTCGCTGCAGAACGGGCGCCACCGCTCGTCGCGCGGCCGCTTGCGGCACAGCACGCACAACGGCGGCTCGTCCATCCGATTCATTTTAGTGGTACCGTCCTGCTGACTTCCAGCGATCCGCGAACACGCCGCCTGACGGGATGCTCCTCCTGTGCCACTTCGAGTGTGACCGGCTTGTGCACCAGCCGTTCAAATGGTCCGAGGTGGCGCGACGTCGCCCAGAGCTCGAGCTCTGCGTCGGCGTTGGTCGCCGTCTGGATGCGGAGAGCGATGTTCTCGCCTGCATCGCGCAGCTCCAAACTGGAAATGACCTGCCCGTGGCTGCGATCGAGGCTCTCCGCCACGCGCAGAATGGAGGCGAGGGTGCGAACCGTCCGTCGCAACGCCGAGGGCAGGCCTGCATATTCGTCATGTGACCGCTTTGGCGTGCCCCGACGATGATAGCGGGCAACGAGAGCGATCACTTCGATCTCGTCGGGCTGGAAACCGCGCAGGTCGCCATTCTTGATCAGATAGTAGGAATGCCGGTGATGCCGGACGAAGCTGATCAGCCCGCCGATGTCGTGAAGCAGCGACGCGTACTCGAGCCATTCGCGCTCGCGGTCCGTCATCGCGTGGAACGAGCGTGTCTGGTCGAACAGCGCCAGCGCCAGGCGCGCGATGTGCTGCGCGTGGGCCGCGTCGTAGTTACAGCGCTCACCGAGCTCGATTGCGCTGCGTCGGCGCACGTCCGGAATGGAGTCCACGCGCGCAATCCCGCGCTTGTTGCGGCGGACATAGTCGAGCACCAGTCCTTCCCGCAGCGCCAGATCACACAATGTCAGCTCCTGCGCGCCAAGCCGCCGTAGGACGGTGTCTACCAGCACCACCCCGGCGACCATCAGGTCGGCGCGGCGGGGATCGAGACCTGGCAGCAGGAGCCGCTGCTCGAGGTCGAGCCGCGCCGACGTCTTGCGCAGACGGCGGATCTGCTTGGCGCCGATGCGCAAGTTTCTCAGCTCCGCCGGCAGGGTGCCACGCGACATTGTGCTGGCGACCGCGCCAAGGCTCAGGATCGTGCCGGAGGTGCCGATCACACGGTCGAAACCGGCAGCCGTGATCTGACTGCAGTAGCGATCGACTTCGTCGTGGATGTACTTGACCATCCGCCGCTCGTCGCGATCCGACAGCGGGTCGCTGCGAACAAATCGTTCGGTGAGTCGGATGACGCCGAGCTTGAAGCTGCGGGCAAATTGGATGGAGCCGGTGGTGCCGAGCGTGATCTCCACACTGCCACCGCCGATATCGATGACCACCGCGCGGCCGCCGCCGACGTCCACGCCGTAGACGGCGGCCTGATGAATCAGTCGCGCCTCGTCGGCGCCGGTGATCACGCGTGCGCGGATTCCCGTCTCGCGCTCGATGCGTGAGAGGAATTCGCCGCCGTTGCGCGCTTCGCGCGTGGCGCTCGTCGCTGCTGCCAGCACGGTATCCACCTGCCGCGCCTGGGCCAGGCGCTTGAACTTGACCAGCGCCTGCAGCGCCGCGTTCATCGCCTCGGCCGTGAGCGCTTTGCCGTCGAGGCCGCCCGCGCCCAGCCGGACCATTGCCTTCTCGCGATCGATCACCTCGAAGGACAGATCTTCGCGGACCCTGACAACGATCATGTGGACGGAATTCGTTCCGATGTCGATGGCTGCTAAGCGCATGAGTCGGCTGCCGATTTATAGTACCGGGAAGTCATGGCTGTCGCTGCAGGACGTTCAGAGGTGCTCATCCGGCAGCGGCTCGGGGCATTGTCTCGGGCGCTGCCCGCTGCGCGGGCCGGGGATGTGGCTGCGATTCATCAGGCACGGGTAGCGACCCGGCGATTGCGCGAGGCATTGCCGCTCGTCGCGCGCGGCTCTTCGGCTCGGAAACTGACCCGTATCGTCCGGCGGTTGACCCGGGCGCTGGGGCCAGTCCGGGAGCTCGACGTTGCGCTGTTGACGCTGGACGATCTTGCTGCCGCACGTGAAGTTCCGCGCGACGCCGTCACCGCGCTGCAGCAGGCGGTGCGACAGGAGCGGGCGCGGCTGCGCATGGATATGGCACGGACGGTCGACCGTGCTGACATGGACAAAGTCAGCCGAAAACTGATCGCGGCGGCCAGCAAACGCGACAAGCTTGTCCTGCGCCCGCGCTCGCCGCACCCGAAGCAGCTGGCGACGGCGCGAGAACGTGCGGCGCGGCGGGCCGAACGGCTGCGCGCCAGCATCGAAAACGCCGCTGCCATCTATTTGCCTGACCGGCTGCACGAGGTCCGAATCGCCGTGAAAAAACTGCGCTACGCCATGGAGATTGTCAGAGATCTGACCGGCTCGCGCGCCACGGTTCGCATCATGCAGCTGAAGCGTGCGCAGGATCTGCTTGGCCGGATTCACGACCTCGAAGTGTTGATCGCGCGGACGCGCGCCATCCAGGGCTCGCCAAACGCTCCGACGTTACTGGTCTCCGCCGGCATGGATCAACTGGTTCGCCGGCTCGAAACGGAGTGCCGGCAGTTACACGGTCGTTACATCACCATGCGAGCCTCGCTGCTCGCGATTTGTGACTACGCCGCCAGCATCCCAACGTCACGCCGCCGCCGGGCGTCCGCAGCCTGACGCCATGGCGACGCCGACCGAACTCTATCTCGTGCGACATGCGATCGCTGCCGACCGCGGCAGTGACTGGCCTGACGACAGCAAGCGTCCGTTGACGGAAGAGGGAATCAGCCGCTTCAAGGAAGCCGTCAAGGGACTCCGCCGGTTGGACGTGGAGATCGACGAGATTTTCACCAGTCCACTCGTCCGCGCCAAGCAGACGGCAGATTTGCTTGCCGCCGGACTCGAAGGAAAGTCTCCCGTGAAAACGCTCGACGCGCTGGCGCCAGGCCACACGGCGGCGGTGGTGATGGCGAACCTGGCACGGGTCGCCAAGCGCCGACGGATCGCGCTCGTCGGGCACGAACCGGACCTTGGTGAACTGGCGGCGCACCTGATTGGCGCCGGCCGCGCGCTGACCTTCAAGAAAGGGGGCGTCTGCCGCATCGATCTCGGCAGTCTGACCTCAAAGCGCGCCGCCTCGCTGGTCTGGCTCCTTCCCCCGGCGGTGCTTCGGCACGTCAAGCGATAGCGACCAGGCAGAGCCTAAACTTCCTGTCCTTGGGCACTGCCAAAGTCGTCGTTATCGTCAATCCGATTTCCGGGACCGGGGGCCGCCCTGAGCTGGCACGGCGCCGCGTCGCCCAGGCGCAGGCTGCACTGTCGTCTCGCAATGTCGAGGGCTCCGTCGTGCTGACCGAGCAGCCCGGTCACGCGCCGACGCTGGTGCGTGAAGCGGCGCGTAACGGTGCCACGCTGGTGATCGCATGGGGCGGCGACGGAACGGTCAATGAAGTCGGGTCGGTGCTCGCCTTCGGCGACATTCCGTTCGCGGTGATTCCGAGCGGCTCGGGGAACGGTCTTGCCCGCGAACTGAAGATTCCGCTCGACGCCACGCGCGCCTTCACGGTCGCGTTCGGTCATTCGGAGCGCGTCA
>Ga0111538_10002758_pt1 | contig 24702 bp, 20 predicted proteins | sample SoiMethybrSBSTD1_FD_79669 | JGI IMG/M metagenome (GOLD analysis project Ga0111538, IMG submission 79669) | Bulk soil microbial communities from a Populus tree surrounding site in Tennessee, USA - Soil MetaG P. TD hybrid SBSTD1 (version 2)... | ecosystem: Environmental > Terrestrial > Soil >...
AATGAATTGTCCATCAAAGCAAAAGGCTAGAGTCTGGAACGTTCCCATCTCTAGCCTTCCAATAGATCAAACTCCTGGTAACACTAAAACTCGTCGTCGCCCGCACCATCAGCCGCAACTTCGCCGTCCTCGTGCGCTTGCAACTCCTTGCCGGGCTTAAAACGAATCGTCTTGCCCGACGGAATCGCGACCTCCTCGCCCGTGCGAGGATTGCGCCCGACGCCACGCTTCCGCGGTTTCACCACAAAGACCCCGAAGCCGCGCAACTCAATTCGTTCGCCTCGCGTCAGAGCTTCCTTCATCGAATGAAAGAGCGCCTCGACGGCTTGTTCGGCTTTCATTTTAGGCACGCCGGTCTTATCGGCCACTCGGTTGATGATGTCTAACTTGATCACGTCTTCGGGCCCTCTTTTCTGGTCCCGTGGGGGACGGATGTCTGGGCTGCAAATGCAGGGAAGGATGATAGATAGCGCCAGTGAAGACTGTCAAGGAAATGGCTTGCCACGTCCGAACAACGGGGATATAAGTGGGGTTTGACAAGCGCAGGAGCGAAAGCTAACCTCAAACTCGATTAGCTATGTTTGGAATTCGAAAACGCCGGCCGCCACCATTTGGCGGTGTCCACGTCGACGACGACAAAGACATCCAGGAACACAAGCCTGAAGAGGCTTCACGCAACGATCTCTGGTCGGAAGCACGATTGTTGCTTCGCGATCTGATCTTTGCCCTCATGATCGCCGCGCTCGTCGTCGTTTTCATCGTGCAACCGGTGAAGGTTGAAGGCACGTCGATGCTTCCGCGTCTGCACGACGGCGAACGAATCTTCGTTAACAAGCTGATCTACTACGACGAGTATCGTTGGGCGCCGAAGGTCGACCGCGGCGATATCGTCGTGTTCTGGTTTCCGGAGGACCCGTCAAAGAGTTACATCAAACGAGTCATCGGTCTTCCGGGCGACCGAATCGAGATCGTCGAAGGAGTTGTGCGCGTGAATGGGACCGAGATTTCCGAGACGTACCTGGATCCGCGTCTGAACCTGACCCATCGCTCGATGGAGTCCACTGACGTAAAGAAGAATTACTACTTCGTGATGGGCGACAATCGCGATAATTCGAGCGATTCACGAATCTGGGGCCTGGTGCCCAAAAAGTACATCTACGGAAAGGCGCTGTTTCGCTACTGGCCGCTGACCGCCGCGAGTGTGATTCATCATGAGGACGTCACTCCTCTGACGACGCCCGTCCCGCGCTTAACACCTGCGGCTCCGGATGCGCCGTTGAGCGACGCGAGCCCGCAGCCGCGCTAAACGTTAGTTTTCCTATGATTGATTGGTTACGCCTCCTGTTAATGATCTTCTACGCACCCCTGCGTGGGATGCGGGAAGTTCGCGATCGCAGCTCGATCGCACCGATTGCGCTGCTCGCGGTGCTCAGCCAGATAGGTTTAACCTGGTAGCCCGCAACTTTGGCGCGATTCCGATAGTTCCTCGTCGAGGAGGCTTGTTCTCGGTCGTGACCGAACCGGCGATGCCGGTAATATTGATTGCCATCGTACTCGTGCCAATCCTCACGCTCGTCACCAACATGTTCGAACGACGCGGCAGTTTTCGCGTTGTCATTACGCAGGAGTTCGCGCCCGTCGCCGGGTCATTGTTGTATGTTCTGACTGCGGCAAACATTTTCGCGATACTCATCGCGACACTGCTTCACTACACGGGACTTCAGGCCCAGTACATTGCGAACGCGATTCAGCAGGCGGATCAAGTCCGGGCGATGTTTCCGGCGGGTCCTGAGTTCGACCAGGCGTCGGAGCTTTTGAGGAACCCGGGCATCGTCACCGACCAACTCTTCCGTACACCGCGGCTCCTCGTGTTTTTCGCCGGCATGGTGCTGGCAGTGAAAGATGCTTTCCGGATGTCGCTGCCGCGGGCTGTGGCTGTCACAGTGCTTTCTTCGTTTGCGTTCATGTTCGTCGGCCCGCTCATCGAGCAGTTGTTGTCCAGCGTGATGGGTTCGCCGTTCCTGCTGTTTTTCGCATTTATGTTGTTACGCGGTTACTTCGGCGACATGATGGGGAGCCATCGCGCAAAAGCCGCGTTCAAGCAAAACCTCGAATCGGCGACGCTCAATCCGGCGGATGCGTCGGCACATTACAACCTCGGCTTGATTCATCAAAGTCGCGGCGAGCTGGAAGCCGCGCGCGAACGGTTCGAGCGCGCGTTAAAGATCGACGACGGCGAGATCGACGCGAGTTATCAACTCGGTCGTATCGCACGACAACAGAAAAGATACGCCGACGCGATTCAGAACTTCGAACACGTCGTCGCGCGCGATCCGGCCCACTCGCTGCACGAGATCTGGCGTGAGGTGGCAGCGACGTACATCGCCGCCGGCCAGTTTGAAGATGCCCGCATGGCGCTCGATCAGTTTCTCGAGCATCGTCCGTCGGATCCCGAGGGTCTGTATCTCATGGGACGGGCGCACGCGGGACTCGGTCACAAGCGCGAGGCGACGAGCTTGATGCAGGCTTGTATTGAAGCAGTGAAGACAGCGCCGGCGTACAAGTATCGCAGCAGTAAACGATGGTTGAACGAAGCGCAGCAGTTTATTAAGAGTAGCCAATAAAATCTGAATCAGAATGCCCAATCGCACACCAGCCCTCCTCGCACTCGAAGACGGCCGTACATTTCGTGGCAGCTCCTGGGCTGCCGAAGGCGAAACGTGCGGCGAGATGGTCTTTAACACGTCGATGACCGGTTACCAGGAAGTGCTTACAGACCCGTCCTACGCGGGACAGGTCGTTTGCATGACTTACCCGCTAATCGGCAACTACGGCGTGAACGAGCTCGACTCCGAGTCAGCGCGTCCGTGGGTCGAAGGGTTCGTGGTGCGCGAAGCGAGCCGGATCGTTTCAAGCTGGCGCGCCGAAGGCAGCCTGCAAGACTATTTGAAGCACTGGAACATCGTCGCGATTGAAGGCATCGACACGCGGGCGCTCGTGCGGCACATTCGCGACAAAGGCGCGATGCGTGCATGTCTTTCCACGATCGATCTAGACGAAGCGAGTCTGATCGAGAAGGCTCGTCAGTCGCCGCCAATGGAGAACCGCGAGCTCGCCAGCGTCGTCACGACAAAAGAGCGATACGACCATCCCGCGGTCGGCGAGGAACGTTTCCACGTCGTCTGTTACGACTTTGGCGTGAAGCGAAACTCGTTGCGCGAACTGGCGGAACTCGGCGTCCGCACCACCGTCGTCCCAGCGTCGACGCCTGCAAGTGAAGTGCTGGCCATGGATCCTGACGGGATCTTTCTGTCGAATGGACCGGGCGACCCGGCGTCGATGGACAAGGAAGTTGCCGAGATTCGTCAACTGCTCAACGCGAGCGTTCCGCTGTTCGGCATCTGTTTCGGACACCAACTACTCGGACGCGCGTTCGGCGCGAAGACGTTCAAGCTTGTGTTCGGACATCGCGGTGGGAACCAACCGGTGAAAGAAGTATCGGGTCGTGGCGTCGAGATCACGTCGCATAACCATGGTTTCGCAGTCAGTGCCGACACACTGCCGCCGGAAGTCGAAGTGACGCACATCAATCTCAACGATCAGTGCGTGGAAGGCATGCGGCATCGCACGTTGCCGATCATCTCGGTCCAATACCATCCTGAAGCCGCACCCGGTCCTCACGACGCGGAGCATCATTTCCAACGCTTCGTCGCGTTGATGAACGCTAAAATCGAAAACCAACTCCCGCGCTGAGTTGAAATTGATGCGTGACCGCGGCTGGCGCCTGCGGTAGCGGTGCGGCACCCGAAGTAAAAGGCCTTGGGCCAATGCGGATCATCGTGTCGCCGATGTCGAACCGTGCCATGGTTCGCGGTGACGGATAAAACTCCAGCACCCCGCCGACGTCCAACGACCACTGAGTGCTCCTGGCAAAGTGGAACCGGAGCGGAAGTGGTTGCGCCGGATCGTCGAGAATGAACGTGTCGCTGAAACTCACCGCTCCAGGTCGGACTTTGCCGAACGCGCCAAACTTCTGAAATCGTCGCCCGATTTTCGGGCCTGCCTGAATCTGCCAAACCCAGCCGCCAACGTGACCCAGAGCAAAGTGGCCGAGGTCGCCCGGGTAGAAATCTGTTTGGACTTCGGCGGCGACGTGCCGCGTGAAGTTGTAACTTAGCCGTCCACCAAATCCCGCCTGGGTATTGGTTTCAAGAAAAAACGGCACGAACTTCCCGACGTTGTTCTGGTCGAAGTTCACCGTATCGCCGAATTCCACGAAGCTCAGAGATGAGAACTGCACGCCGATCTCCAGCTTCCGTTCGTTGCTGGACGATTGAGAATCGTTGTCGTCGTCACTCGACTCGGGGTTGAGGAAACGAAACGCAACACCTGAGCTAAATTGAAACTTATGCGCCAGGTCCGCCAATCGCTCGTGTTTGATGAATGGAATAAACGGACTCTTACCGACATAAACCATCGTATCCCCTACATCAAACCGCACCAGCACACGCCGTGAAGGGTAGAGCTCGACAACGGCTCCCGCATCAACCGAAAAGAAGTTTCGACGGATGGGATCGAGCAACGGAATGACAATCGGGCTGCCGTCAAAATTTGTAACAATCAGTGTGTCAGTTTGAGTGAGTATTTTGCCGAAGCTCAAAAACCCAGGACGCCCTTTTGCGAACACGCCAAACTTCTCGAAACGCTTACCAACTTTGACTCCGAACTGGCCTTGCAAGAGACGTCCGCCACTGTTGGCTGCAGGAAGGTTCGGATTCGGAAAGAAGTTCATCTCGGCTTCGAGCGCGACGTTGCGATTCAGGTTGAAAGTGAACCTACCGCCGAAGCCGGGCTCAGCCCGGCCATGCGCGAAGTCGAAGGCGCCGGTATTAAACGGATTGAGCTGATCGCCAATACTCAGTGATGAGAACTGCGCTCCTAGTTCGATCCTCGCAGGTTCTTTTGCCGGATCCTGTGCGTGGGCGTCGAGCGACAAAACAGTGAGAAGCAAAAAGGTAAGGAAGAGGCATTTTTGCATGTGAGATCCTTTTGTGCCTTTTGACTTGAGATTTGCGGAGTCATCATTCTTCCAACGGCCATTCGAGCTCGCCGGTAGTAAGGTCAGGGCGAGCACGAACCATCTGTTCGGGTGTGGAGTCGGAGTGTAAATCGTTCTGCAATGGCTGAGCGGCCGCTTGATCCGTGATCGATTCAGTAACAGCCGGAGTCGGTTCCAACAGATCCGCGAACCCTTCACTGCCACGATGTTCGAGCCAGTGCCGATAGCTGACAGTCAGAATCGCCACCAGCGGTATCGCTAAAAATATGCCAGCCACTCCCGCGAGTTTCTCGCCGGCGAGTATCGCGAAGATCACGGCCAGCGGGTGCAGATGAATTCCCTGGCCGATCAGTCGCGGGTAGATGAAATAGTCGTGGATGATTCGCAGGACGCCGAGAAACAGCAGTACGAGAAAGCCGTGGAACGGACCGGCATGCAGCGTCGCCAGAATGGCAGCCATAAACGCGACGACCAGTGGGCCAGCCAGCGGAACAAACTCAAAGACGCCTGCGATAAAACCCATTACCAGTCCACCCGGTAGACCCAGCAGCGTAAACCCAATGGCGCAAACCACGCCGATGAACAAGCACGCCGTCAACTGCGCTCGAATATATGCAGCTAAGGTGCTATTGACGTCCTGAAAAAACTCATCGCCACGCCAACGCCAACGCCCTCGCGGCAACATCAGCAACGCCGAACGGCGAAAACTATCGACGACTTTGAAAAGAAAAAACGCGAGGATCGGAATCAGCACCAACCACGGCAAGTACACCAAATACCCAACTGATGCCGCGGCAAACTCAGTTCCTGTTTCGCTGACTTTGTCGACCACCTTCGGCACCGCGTTGTTCACTGCGTTCGCAACCGGCGCGGGCAGACGCCGCAACCGCCATTCTTCGACGATCTGCGGAGCCTTCTCGCCGACTGACTTCCAATAAGCTTTCGATTGACTGACGAATTCGGGAAACTGGTTGCTCAAACTCGGCAGGATCACAAACACCGCGACCACGACTGCCGCAAAGATAATCAGGTAAGCCACCGTGATCGCGCCCACTTTCGGTATCGCGATTTCGCGGCCGCCTATCTGTCTTGGTCGCCGCAAAAACTCAACGAGTGGCGAAACGAGATAGGCGAAAAAGATCGAGAGCACGAGCAGCAGGATGATCCCGGTGATCTTCGAGATAACCCAGAGCATGGCAACGACGACGAGCAGAATGAAGATGACTCGCAGGATGACGCGAGTCGGTGGTCCGTAAGCTTCTACGGCTGCTCTCGCTGCCGAAGCGGCGACTTCTTGTGTTTCGTTCTCAGCCATACGCGGAGCGGGCGCCAACGCGATCAGATTCGCGCGTGCAGGCGGCCGATCATTTCTCCCACGGCTTTCTGATCGTGATTGCTCAAATCTCTGAACTCGACGCCGAACGTGTCGGCGGTTGCATGATGGACCACCTGGCCGGCCAGTGAAAGCGCGTCGTCGCCGTCGAACAACAGCATGCCAAGCTGATCGCCAATCTTAACGTGTGGCGACGCCGGAAGGTTCGTCACTCTGACGCCGCCAAGGCTGATGTCCTGCGGTTCGCCGATGCCGATCGACTCTTTAAGGCTCTCGTCTTCGATGGCCAGCGTCAAGCGCGACGTTATGTAGTAACGCGGATGCCGTCTGCGATCGTTTGCGTGAACTTCCTCATTCAAGTCCGGAGTCGTCATCGATCGTGTCCTCAGTGGGTTACGTCGTCGTCTTCGTCCGATTCCTCCTCGCCTTCGCCTTCCGTCTCGGGTGGGGGTGGCGGTGTGACGCGCGGAGCGGCCGGTTCCCAAACAAGCCCTCTCCATTCATCAGTCTCGCCGAGCAACTGGAGTGCCGCCAGCGGATGACCCGGGTGGCGTTCGATGCGCAACACTTCCGCCACTACTTGCAGCTTCTCGCCCGACTCGCCAAGCACTTCGAGCCGCACGCGACTGCCGACCTCCGGCAACTGCCGTGGCAAATGGACCAGCGTCCCCTCAGGCCCGACATTCTCCGTCGTTCCTTCGGCCACGACGTGCGTGCCGCTTGGTTCGTCCCATTCCGCTTTCACTTCGAGCGTGGCCAGGTACCGCGGTCCGGAACGATTCTCGTGTTCGGTTGGTCGGGACATGCTCATTCCTCCTCTGCCCTTAGCTTCTCGAGTACTGAAAAGTCTTCAAGTGTCGTGACGTCTCCGGCAACTGAGCCGCTGGTCGCGATCTCCCGCAACAGACGTCGCATAATTTTGCCCGATCTCGTTTTTGGCAATGCGTCGGTAAACCGGATGTCGTCAGGACGCGCGAGCGCTCCGATCTCCTTCGCCACGTGCGCACGCAACTCCTGGTTCAGCGCGTCTGATGGGTTGTGCGAGCCTTCAAGCGTCACGAAAGCCACGATCGCCGAGCCTTTTAGATCATCCGGGCGGGCGACCACGGCCGCTTCAGCAACCGCAGCGTGCGAAACGAGCGCGCTTTCGACCTCCGCAGTTCCGAGACGATGTCCGCTTACATTAATGACATCGTCGATCCGGCCCATAATCCAGAAATAGCCGTCCTCGTCACGACGCGCGCCGTCGCCGGCAAAGTAAATGCCGTCGATCTGTGACCAGTACTGTTCGCGATAACGCTCGTCATCGCCCCAGATCGTCCGCAGCATCGACGGCCACGGACGCTTGATCACGAGATACCCACCCTGCTTCGCTCCGACAGACTTTCCCTCGCGCGTCATGATGTCGGCTTCGACGCCGGGAAACGGTTTAGTGCCCGATCCGGGTTTGGTTGGCGTGGCGCCGGGAATCGGCGTGATCATGATCGAGCCGGTTTCGGTTTGCCACCACGTGTCGACGATGGGGCAGCGTCCTTTGCCGATGACTTCGCGATACCACATCCACGCTTCAGGATTGATCGGTTCGCCGACTGTGCCGAGCAAACGAAGACTCGAAAGGTCGTGTTTCAACGGCCAGTGTTCGCCCCACTTGATGAACGCTCTGATCGCCGTTGGCGCGGTGTAAAAGATGTTCACGCGATGGCGCTCGATCATGGTCCAAAAACGATCGGGCTCGGGAAAGTTTGGCGCGCCTTCGTACATCACGGCCGTGGCGCCGTTCGAAAGCGGTCCGTAGACGACGTAACTGTGTCCGGTAACCCAGCCGATATCTGCCGTACACCAGTAGATGTCTTCGTCCTTGAGATCGAACACCCACTTCGTCGTGAGATGAACCTGTGTCAGGTAGCCGCCGGTCGTGTGCAGGATGCCTTTCGGTTTACCAGTCGTGCCGGAGGTGTAGAGGATGTAGAGCGGATGTTCGCTGTCGAGTTCTTCCGCGGCGCAATTGGCGTCGACGGTCGCCATCAACTCGTGCCACCAGAAATCGCGACCGGCTTCCATGGGCTGCTGCGTTCCGGTGCGTTTGACGACGATACAACCCTCGACTGACGGCGTTTGCTGGAGTGCTTCGTCAACAGCGGCTTTCAGTTTCACCTCACTGCCACGACGCCAACCTCCGTCGGCAGTCACGACCAGTTTGCAAGCCGCGTCGTTGATGCGATCGACTAGGGCGGTGCTCGAGAAACCGCCGAACACGACGGAATGCGTCGCACCGATGCGCGCGCAGGCGAGCATGGATATCGCGAGCTCGGGAATCAGCGGCATGTACAGCGCGACGCGGTCGCCGCGTTGAACGTTCCTGCTCTTCAGGACGTTCGCGAACTTGCAGACTTCCGTGTGCAGTTGTTGATAAGTGAAGGTGCGTGTTTCGCCGGGTTCGCCTTCCCAGATCAGTGCGGCTTTGTTGCGCCGCCAGGTTGCCAGATGACGATCGAGACAGTTGTAAGAGATGTTGATCTTGCCGCCGACGAACCACTCTGCGTGCGGCGGGTCCCACTTCAGCACTGTGTCCCACTTTTTGAACCAGTGAAGCTCCTCAGCCATGCGCGCCCAGAAGCCTTCCGGGTTGGCGCTCGCTTCCGCGCGCAGTTTTTCGAGTTCTGCTTCCAATTTGATGTGCGCCTGCGCGGCGAATTCTGGCGGTGGAGGGAAGATGCGCTCTTCCTGAAGCACTGATTCGATGTTAGTGGTAACAGTCGACATGTTATCTTTTCTAGGTTTTATTTTGGAATTGTGTGTACCACAGTGGATTGCCGATTGCCAATTGCCGATGGCAATTTCCAGATTTATGTGCCGTTGCGGTATCGTTGACAAATCGGCAATCAACAATTGGCAATCGGCAATGACATGAGTCTGTACGTTGGCACGAGTGGCTACAGCTACAAGGAGTGGAAGGGAAGTTTTTATCCCGAGAAGCTGGCGGCGAAAGACATGCTGCCGTACTACTCGTCGAAGCTGCCCGCAGTCGAGCTGAACAACACGTTCTACCGTTTACCGCAACGCAGCATGGTCGAGAGTTGGAAGGCGCAGGTGCCGGAGAACTTTCGCTTTTCGGTGAAGGCGTCGCAGCGAATCACGCACTTCAAACGGCTCAAAGAAGCCGGCGACGAAACGAAGTACATGCTCGATACTGTTTCCGCGCTCGACGATCGCTTAGGCGTCGTTCTCTATCAACTCCCGCCCAACATGAAGAAAGATCTCGAGCGGCTGGAGACGTTTCTCAAGCTCCTGCCCGCGAACCCCCCGGCGGCTTTCGAGTTTCGTCATCCGACATGGTTTGACGACGACATTCTACAGTTGCTGCGCAACGACAACCGCGCGCTCTGTATTTCAGACACAGACGATCTGCCGGTCAGTCACATCGACAAGACCGCTGATTGGGGTTACCTGCGTTTGCGGCGAGTGAATTACTCGACGACCGATTTACGTGAGTGGATTAGCAGGATGAAGGCCCAGGACTGGAAGACCACGTTTGTCTTTTTCAAGCATGAAGACGAAGGCACTGGACCACGACTCGCTTCCGAGTTCATCAACCTATACCGCGAATAACACCCGTTTTAGAAATTTCCGCCACACGCCTCGTGACCGCAGTCACAATCTATCTCAATCGTATTGCCCGTGCCCTCACATGATGCGCTGCAATACTTGCCGCCCTCTTGCGGGGGGCAGGTACACGCAGGGTTTTTACACTTTTTCTGTCCGTTATCGTCCGCCATATTTCCTCCCGACAGTATTCACTTTTATTGGGTAGGTAGAGATTAGCACATCCGAGTTACGGTCTACACCCCGGCTGTCAGGGCGACGGCGATCTCGGCGGCGACGCGGGCGTTGTTTTCGAGTAGCGCGATGTTCGCGCGGAGGGTGGCGTTGTGGCTGCGTTCAGCCATTTGGGTCAGCAGAAACGGCGTCAACTCTCGACCGCCGATGCCACTGCGATCCGCGCTTTCGAGTGCTTCGTCGAGAACGGTCTGTAGTTGGTCGTGAGGCACTTCAAACTCTGCGGGCACGGGAACGGTGACGAGCAGCGCCGAGTCGATTCCCAAATCGCGTTGCGCGCGAAACAGAGCGACGACTTCCGCCGCGGAGTTAGCGCGGGTATCGACCGGCAGACCGCTGCTTTGCGAATAAAACGCCGGAAACTCGTCGCACCCGTACCCGACTACGGTCACACCATGCGTTTCAAGCCATTCGCGCGTGGCAGGCAAGTCGAGAACGATCTTCGCGCCGGAACAGACGACCACGATCGGCGTGCGCGCCAACTCTGGAAGATCCGCGGAAACGTCAGGCAACGTGCCGCGATGAACACCGCCGATGCCGCCGGTCGCAAACACCTTGATTCCCGCGCGATGAGCGATCCAACACGTCGTCGCGACCGTCGTCGCGCCGTCCCAACTTTCGGCGACTGCTACGGCCAAATCTCGCGTGCTGACTTTCCGAATATTGTCCTCTTCGGCGAGCTTGCGTATCTCACTCGCGCTGAGACCGACTTTCAGCGTTCCTTCGATGATTCCAATCGTTGCGGGTACAGCGCGGCTTTCGCGAACGATCTCTTCGATACGCTGCGCGGTTTCCAAATTTGTCGGCCGCGGCAGACCATGCGCGATCACCGTCGATTCGAGCGCAACCACAGGGCGATCGAGTCTTAATGGCGCGGCAATCTCGGGAGCTATTTCAATCATGCTTTTCTAAAGAGTGTGAAAACTGTTCCGCCGTCGTTACGCGGCTCCCACGAGATGCTCGCATCGATCAATCCCGCACGAGCTTTCATGTTTGGTAAACCGCGTCCTTCGGAGTTGTTGTTGTCGTTCGACTTGAACGAACGGCCGTTGTCTTCAATGCGCAAGGCAAAATCACCGGCTGTCGACGACTCGACGAACATCTTCACTTCAGTCGCTTCCGCATGCCGCCAGATGTTATTAACTGCCTCCTGCACGATGCGATAGATCTGCATCTGCACGCTCGCCGGCAGTTGGCTGTGCTCCTCGATCGCTTCGTCACAGTGAAACTCGTACTCGAACCGCCTCTCGACCGGCGCGTCCTGCACCGCGTGCGACAAGGCAAACTCGAGCGCCGCCGCAAAACCGACGTTCTGCAACACCGACGGGCTCAGGTCTTCACAAATGCGTCGCACTTCCTGCGAGATCGACTCGATCTCGCCACGCAGCGTCGACGTCTGCTTACCGGAGTCGCCGTTCGGTTTGATCTGGTCAGTCAATAACGCGAGATGCCGAAGATCCGCGAGTGTTTGATCGTGCAGATCGCGCGCGATGCGACGCCGCTCGCGTTCCGCTTCATTCGCGAGGTTCAAACGCGCATCGGCAAGATCGCGATTCGCGTCGACCAGCGCGGCGCTGGTGGCGACGATGCGGCGGCGTTCGAGTATGGCCCACAACAGCGCCATCAGCGCCAGGGCCAATAGGATCGCCAATGCGGTTGATGTCCACGGAAACGGCGCCCTCGCCACTGTGAATGAAAACGACAAAGACTGTGACGGCATCAGATCCTTGCTGAAGGCGATCGCCGTGACTTTATACTTGTCGGGTTTCAATCCCTCCATCGTGAACTGCGAGTCGCGCGAGAGTTTCTGTTTGACCTGCTTGCCGGCACTGTCTTCCAGAGTAAACGCATACTGAAACTGCTCCGGATACGTTCGGCTGCTGATGGCAGTCACGTCGAGCAGCAAACTGTTCTGCGGGTATTCAAGATTCACCCCGGCTTGTAGTTCCGAGAGCGCGTGTACTCGTTTGCTCACCAGACGTGTCACCGACAACGACGGTGCGACGTTTCCCGGCGCATAGCGGACGACGCCGCGATTGGTCCCGATCAATAACGTCTCATTGCCGTCGGCGCTGCGCAGCGGCAACACGGAGAAGACGCTTTGCGAAGGTAGTCCCTGTTCGGAATCGAGTTGGGCAACCACGATGCCGACCGACGGATCGTCGCGGATGCGCAGCAGCCCGCTCTCGCGCGTGCCGCACCAGATTTCGGTGAACTTGTCGTCGACGGCGAGACGCACAAAACGCGCGTCAACGTTCGGGACCACCAAAGCACAAGCCTGCTGAGACCGGCACAAGAAGACTCCGCCGGTTGTTCCAATCCATAGCGTAGGGTTGACCGGGCCGCGCGTCATCGAACGCACGACTTGTCCCTTCAAAGCTGCAAACTGCGGATCGTCGCGCACCGTTTTTCCGTCTGACACGAGCACGCCGTCTCGAGCCGTGCCGATGAGCAATCTGTCCTGCTCTGCAAGAAGACTGATCGGTTCGCGAGCTACGCCGTTGGGCCATGACAAACTCGCGCGTCCGCCATCCAGCCGCTCGATGCCGCGTCCAAAAATGGCGTAGTACGTTGCACCGCCAAACTCGGCGATCGCCCGCACGCTGCCAGGGCCGTCTGCGCTTCCGGAGCCTGAATCGATGCGCGTGAATGCCTGTTCCTCGAACCTAATCTGTTGTCGCGGCGCGACGTAGAAACCGCTCACGGAAGCGACTAACAGACGCGGAGTTGCCGGAAGCTGATCTTCCGCGATGTCGTAGATGATGTTGGTGCCCATGCCGGGCATGTTGGACCACGACGACGTTTCGCTGTCGTAAATAAACAGGCCGCGGTTCGTGCCCGCCATCACGCGGCCGTTAACTGACTGAAACAACGAGCGCACGAAATTGCTCTCGCCGCCCTCGCCGATTGACTCAACCCGCGGCGACTGCGGATCGAAACGACAAACACCGCGATCCGTGCCGAACCAGATCACGCCCTCGCGATCCGGAAAGATCGCGTAGACGCGATCGGAACGCAGACCGCCCGCGGTGCCATCGAAAGTGAAACGCTGCGTCTTTGTTTTTGAAACGCGAAACACGCCGCGACCGTCAGTGCCGATCCACATCTCGTCGCCGATCGTCCTCAGCGACAACACCTGACCGGTTGGTGTTTCCGTTCGTCGTGCAGCGGCAGGTGTATCGCCGGTCAGCGCGGCCGGTTCTTCTTTTCGCGCTCGCGCGCCGAGCCAGAGGTGTCCATTCTTGTCGCGCTCGAGGGCATTGAAGAAGTAGACCATCGGCCGCATTGTCAGTGACTTCGCTTCGCCGTTATTGACTTCCATCAGGCCACGGCTGAGTGTGCCGACGAGGAGTTGGCCGTTGGACCAGTCGACGCTCGTTATTGGAAGTGGCCCGGGACGATCGCGGTCTTTGCTTTCGAGTGGTTGATTAAGAAGGTCGCGAGTTTCGAGAACGGTGCGCGTGACAGTTTCCTCGTTTTCCGTCGTAGTGACTGCTTTCACGCGAGTCTCAAGCACACGGCCTTGCTCCGTCGCCATCACTGCGAGGCCCTTTTCCGGCGTGACGATCGCGGAGACCGCCAACCCCGCAGTTTCCTTCACCTTCATGAACGCGCCGCCAAAGACTCGCGCTGCGCCTCCTTCCGCCCCAACCCACAGCGCGCCTTCCTGGTCGGTTTGCAATGCCAGCACTCGTCCGCCGGGTAACGCTGGATCGTTGATCGTTTGTGTGCGACGCCCGTCGAACTTTGCGAGTCCGGCTTCGGTGCCAAACCACATCGCGCCATCACTGGTCTGTGCGATCGCGCGAACACGATCGGAAGGGAGTCCGTGAAACAGAGTGACCGCGCCCCATTGGTGCAAGCCAGTGATCGGCGTCGGCGAAGGTGAAGGCGATGGTGATGGTGAAGGCGAAGGTGATGCCTGCGGTTCGGGGTCACCCGGCTGCGCCGAGGAGTTTGGACCAAACCAAATACCGATAACACAGATACAGAACATAAGTGTGAGTAACCACCATGATCTGCTTATACACATCTGTGTTATCTGGAGTTTTTCTTTTGCGCCGCTTCTCGTTTCTGTTCTTCGTTGAAACGTTTCTGGTCCTTCTGCAACCAGCCTTCGAGATCGTGCGCGGCTTTTTCGAGTTCGTCGCTGTTGAGCAAGCCACGGCGCAGCGCTTCGAAGAACGCTCGGGTGCGAATGTTGTAGGCCAGCTTTTCGTACGCCTCCTGCTCTGTGCCTTCCGCGACCGAGACGAAGAGTTTTTCGTAAAGAGTCGCGAGCCGGCTCTCGACGCCACGCAAGCTCAACGAACACTTGCGCGCGATGGCCCAGTTGGAGAGTCCGAGCGCGAGATAGTAAAGCGCCTCAGCCTCAAACTCCGTCAGCAACGGACGCTTGAACGAATCCTTGAACGCCGGATCGATCATGTCGGCGCCATCTTCGAGCACCGCCGCGACGAACCGCAGAAACCGCGACTCGGGATTGTTCTTGTGAATGAAGCCGTACGCCGGCGGCGGATCGACTGACTTGACGATCTTTCGGATCTCGTTGATGTAGATCTCGTGCGGAAACTGCGTCCAAAAGATAATGCGCGCGGAAGGGAAGTCGCGCCAGATTGCGCGCGCGGCTTTCACACCGGAGAGCTTGGGCATCTGGATGTCGAGGATGCACACCGCCGGACGCTCGTCGAGCGCGAGTTTTACAGTTTCCTCACCGTCGCCGGCCTCGAATACGGGTACGTGCGAGGGAAATTCTTTCTCCAGAATCTCGCGCAGGTAGTGGCGCTGGGCCATATTGTCTTCGGCGATAAGTATCGACATGACAGCGTGATGATAATGCGGCAGCGAGTGGAGCGGCAACGTGGCTGACCACAATAGCACTTGACGGCTGCCACCCGTTCGCACTATGAGTGCACACATGACGACCAAAAACCTGTTTTCCCTAATTTGCCTGCTTTTCTTCCTTATACCTGCAGTTCAAGCTCAGGACGGCGCGGCACGCGACGAGAAGCTGTGGCAACGCGCCCTGCAAATCCAGCGTCGCGCCATCGTCATCGACACGCACAATGACGTGACGACGCCGATGACCAACGACTATTTCGATCTCAACGGCGCGCCCCCGATGCCGTATCGGACGAACATCGAGCGGATGAAGCAGGGCGGACTCACGGCCGAGTTCTTTTCGCTCTACATCCGTCCCTGGTACGTCCAGCACGGCGGCTCGGCGCGACGCACGCTCGACATGATCGACGCCGTCTATCGCGCCGTCGAACGAAACCCGCGCGACTTGATGTTCGCGACGTCAGTTGCCGATATTCGCCGGGCTAAACGAACCGGGAAGATCGCGTGCCTGATGGGTATCGAAGGCGGTCACGCGATCGAGGATTCGCTGCCGACGCTGCGCGAGTTCTATAGACTCGGGGTTCGCTACATGACGCTAACGTGGAACAACACCAACAACTGGGCCGACGCTGGACGCGGTGAGAAGAAGTGGAAGGGCTTGAATGACTTTGGCAAAGAAGTCGTGCTCGAGATGAATCGTCTTGGCATGCTGGTCGACGTCTCGCACGTTTCCGACGATACGATGAGCGACGTGCTCGACATCTCGAAAGCGCCGATCATCGCGTCGCATTCTTCGGCCCGCGCTCTCAGTAACGTGCCGCGAAACATTCCTGACGAACTGTTGAAGCGGATCGCGAAGAACGGCGGTGTGATCCAGGTCAACTTCTATAGCGGGTTTGTCGATACAAACACCGTGTCGGAACAGAGCCAGGCGCGCGAAATCCGATTGAAAATGAAGCAGGACGCGCTCGACGAGAAGTACAAAGACGATCCCGAGCGTCTCGCGGAAGAGAGCGACAAACTCGAACAGGCGAACCCGTTGCCGCCGCTTCCGATCTCGAAACTGATCGATCACTTCGATCACATCGTGAAAGTCGCCGGTATCGATCACGTCGGCATCGGCGCTGATTTCGACGGCGCCAACGACATGCCTGAAGGCGCGAAAGACGTCTCGATGTTGCCGAACATCACCTACGAGCTGCTGAAGCGTGGCTACAGCGAGCGCGACATCAGAAAAATTCTCGGCGAAAACCTGTTGCGTGTGATGGCTGAAGCCGAACGCGTATCGCGCTCGATGAGTCGATCGATCAGTGGTGACGGCAGCACGCACCGGATTAAATAAAAAGATCCGTGTCATCTGCGAAACCGCGGATGACACGGATGTCTATCTGAAGTAGTAAAGAAGAGAGTTATTCGTTATCGGTTCTGCTCACCTTGTGGTGTGCGCCCCTTGCCATACTGGTCGTCTTCCTCAGCCGGCTCAGCCGGTTTGTTCGCGCCTTTTTTCCCGGCCTGCTGATCGTCCGGATTGCGTCCCGGTGTCTGCTTGCCGAAGTCCTGCTTGCCGAGATCATCGTCCTGACCCGCACGACCCATGTTTCTATCGAGATCGTCGTTCGTCATTCTGTCATGTGCCATCTATGTATCCCTCCATAATGGTGACTATTGTTCCGCTTAACTGACAAACAAGCTGTGTGCCAAATTTGAAAAGCGCGCAGATCGCGTGATGAAGTGCTCGATGAGTTCGGAAATCGATACATCCGCACAAAACGAATTAATACAGTGCGTGTTATTATTCGTTGAAATCAAATGACTCACGCAGGGTTGTATATCCACATTCCATTTTGTCGTTCGCGTTGTTCGTACTGCGACTTCGCTACCGGAATTTATCAGGGCGAACTTGCGGAAAGGTACGTGCACGCGGTGGTCGATGAGATCGCGCGATCGCGAAACACGGGAACGCTGGTGGATACGGTCTACTTCGGTGGCGGTACGCCTTCGTTACTCACCGCGGCCCAACTGGATCTGATCCTCTCGGCGTTGCATCGTCAGTTTGAGATCGAGAGTGGCTCTGAGATCACGGTCGAGATGAATCCCGGCACTGTGACGCGCGATCAACTTCGCTCGTTTCGTGCTTTGGGCGTGAATCGCGCGAGTTTTGGCGCGCAGACGTTCGACGACGCGGAGTTAGCGAAGTTAGGACGTTCGCATTCGTCTGCGGACACGTTGAAAACTTTTCACGAGCTGCGTGCGGCGGGTTTCGAGAACGTCAGTTTCGATCTGATCGCCGGACTTCCCGGGCAGACGCTCGCCGGTTGGCAACAAAACATCGAACAATCACTCGCACTCGAACCTGAGCACCTGTCGTTCTACCTGCTCGAGGTCCATTCGGGCACGCCGTTGGCCGATCACATTCGCCGTGGTTTGCAACCTGTACCTGATGAGGATCTGGCAGCAGTGATGTACGAGTGGATGATCGAGCGCGCGGCGGCGGCGCGTTATGAGCATTACGAGATCTCGAACCTGTGTAAACCCGGTTTCGGTTCGCGTCATAACACCAAGTACTGGACCGGCGCCCCTTACTACGGTTTCGGTTGTTCGGCGCACTCGTTTGACGGACGCGCGCGACGCTGGTCCAATCAACGCGACGTGCTGCGGTATGTTGAAAACGTCGAACAAGGCACGTCGCCGATCGTCGAAGAGCAGGAACTGACCGATGCCGATCTGCGTGCCGAAGCGTTGTTCCTGGGAATGCGGATGATGCGTGGCGTCGACGTGCGCGAATACAACGAGCTTTTTGGAGTTGACCTGCGCGCCGAGCACGCGTCTGAACTCGCTCGTTTTCGCGAAGCCGGATTAGTTGAGTTCGAAGGCGACCTGATCCGGTTGACGCGAAACGGCGCGCTGATGTCGAACGAAGTTTTCGCAGCGTTTGTGTAGAGGGACGATGATCATCGCCATTGACGGTCCAGCCGGATCCGGCAAGTCCACTTTGGGTCGCCTGCTGGCGAAAGCTTTGAAACTGCTCTACCTCGACACCGGATCGATGTACCGAGCAATTGCGCTGGCCACGATCGAGGCCGAGCTCGATCCCACTAACACGGACGCCGTCACTGACCTGGCCCAACGCGCCGACATCGATCTCGAAGGCGATCCTGATTCGTTGCGCGTCTGGCTCGCCGGACGCGACATCACCGAACGCATTCGCGATGACGACATCACCGCGATGTCGTCGATTGTCTCGACCATCCCCGGCGTACGACGATCGATGGTGGCCCGCCAACGTGAGATGGGCAAACGCGGCGCGGTCCTGAACGGCCGCGATATCGGCACCGTGGTTTTCCCCGACGCGGATATCAAGTTTTTTCTCGACGCCGCGCCGGAAGAACGCGCCGAACGCCGTTTCAATGAAGACAAGCACGCGCATCCCGGCGCAACGCTCGCGCAAACGCTCGCCGAGATCAACGAACGCGATCGACGCGATTCGACGCGCACGGATTCGCCGTTGAAGATCGCTGACGACGCGATCGTGATCGATTCCACCGGCTTATCGATTGAAGCCGTGCTGGATCGGATGATGGAACATGTTCACCGGAATAATTGAAGAACTCGGCACTGTGCGGAGCATTGGAATGCGTGGCGAGAATGCGCGCATCGTCATCGTCGCGGGCGTCGTCACGAAGGGGACGAACCACGGCGACTCGATCGCCGTCAACGGCGTGTGTCTTACAGCGCTCGACGTTCAACGGGATTCGTTCGCTGCGGACGTCTCACGCGAGACACTCTCGCGCTCGACTCTCGGCAACCTGAAACCCGGCACGCCCGTGAATCTCGAACGCGCGGTCACGCCCGCGACGCGGCTCGGTGGCCACATCGTGCAGGGACACGTCGACGCGCGCGGCACGTTCACGGGCGTCGAGGATCACGGCGAATCCTGGACCGTTCGCATCGGTTTTCCGATGGAGATCGGCCGTTATCTGGTGTTCAAAGGCTCGGTTGCGGTTGAGGGTATCAGTCTCACGATTGCGAAGCTGACGGACGAGTATTTCGAAGTGGCGATCATTCCCAAGACCTGGGAAGTCACGAACCTTTCGCACCTGAGGCCCGGCGACGGCGTGAACCTCGAAGTCGACGTCATCGCGAAGTATGTTGAACGGCTCGTTCAACACAGCTAAGTTGGATGGTTTATCAATTTCGGGCTTTCGGTTAACATAACTTTCCAATGGCGATTGCGACCATAGACGAGGCCGTTCGCGACATTCGCGACGGCCGCATGATCATCATCATCGACGACGAAGATCGGGAAAATGAAGGCGATCTCGTGTGCGCGGCCGAGAAGGTCACGCCAGAGATAATTAACTTCATGGCCCGGCACGCCCGCGGCTTGATCTGCATGCCTCTTACCGAGGAGCGTTGCGACGAGCTGCACCTGACCACGCAAGTCGCCGACAACACTTCTTACCTGGGTACGGCGTTCACCGTGTCCATCGACGCTCGCAAAGGAATCACCACCGGAATCTCGGCGTCGGATCGGGCGACGACGATCCTCTGCGCCGTCGATCCGCACTGCCAGCCGAGGGACCTGGCGCGGCCGGGTCATATATTTCCGTTGCGCGCCAAGAACGGCGGCGTGCTGGTCCGTCCGGGACAAACTGAAGCTAGCGTCGACATCGCGCGTATCGCCGGTCTGAACCCATCGGGCGTGATTTGCGAGATCATGAACGAAGACGGCACGATGGCCCGTCTGCCGCAACTCGAAGCGTTTGCCGCCGAACACAATTTGAAGATGATCACGGTTGCCGATCTGGTGCATTACCGCATCAGCAAGGAAACGCTCGTGCGTCGCGTCGTCGAAGCGGATCTGCCGACGGTTTACGGCCGGTTCCGGGCAATCGCTTACGAAAACGTAATCAACGGCGACGTGCACCTCGCGATGGTGATGGGCGATGTGAAGACAGACGACCCTGTGCTGGTCCGCGTTCACACGGAGAACGTCACCTGCGACATGTTTGGCTCCTTGATCGACGACACCGGTTTCCAACTGCACACGGCACTCGAGAAGATCGCTGCCGAAGCGCGCGGCGTGGTTCTTTACCTGCGCCAGCGCGAGCATAGCCTGGATTTGGTCAACCAGTTGCGTACGTACAGCCTGATGCAGCAGAAGGGCGTCACTAAGCGCGAGGCAAGTTTGGAAACAGGTTATGGAGTTGATCGCGACTACGGCGTGGGGGCCCAGATTCTCCACGACCTGGGGTTGCGGCGGATATTACTGCTTTCGAATCATCCCCCCAAAGTAGCAGCGTTGGAAGGTTTTGAGCTTTCGGTTGTCGGCAACGTGCCGCTCGGCGAGCCTGCCTCTTTGCAGGACCAGCAGGCGGCCGGAGTCGACAGCAGAGAGCAACGAACCTGAGCGTTACGGCCATCCGAACTTGGTGGTCCAGGATTTAAAATCCGTGTGAAGCGGTGCAGTACAAAGCTGACACCTGTTCGGTCTCTCCCTCTAAGCATTCGAAGTTCCCTGAGTCGCGTGGCGGCTGTGTGTTATGAGTGCAGAAGATCCCAATAACACGGATTCCCGGCAAGACCTCTCTCAACCGGAGCCTGAGAAGCCCTCGGTCGTAAGGCGCTGGCGCTACTTCTCGCGGCGTCACGCGATCCTCGCGGGACTGATCATCGCGGCTGTTGTTATCTTCGTGCTCCTGCTCGCGTTCTTCCTTTACCGGCTCGGTTACGTCGATCGCTACATCGCGAACCAGATCAAGCAAACGTTTGCGAACTACGGCATCCGCGCGGAGATTCGCGAATTCCACGCAGACATCCCACCGCAGACCGTGAAGATGTCTGGGGTCGAGCTTTACGACGCCGCGACCGGCGAACGAATCGGCAAGATCGATCAGCTCGACGCGACGATCCGCATCGAAGACCTCTACGCGCTAAACCTCCGCCGCAACATCAACCTGAAAGATCTGAAGATCCGCGGGTTCGAAGCGTGGGTCACGTTCGACGAACAAGGACGATCCAATTTCCGCAACATCCACATACCGCCTCCCGAACCGAACAAGCGCATTCTCTTCGCGTACTCGACCGCCAGCGTGCAAATTACAGACGGCGTCATTCACTACGGCGACGCGCGTCACGAGATCTCCGGCGAAGGGCGAAATCTCCAGTTGACGGTCCAACCCGACGACCCGAATGCGCCGGTAGAGAGCTGGATGAACACCGTCACGCTGAATCTGAAGGATTCGAATTTCACTTACGACGGTCGCTCCGTCAAACAGATCGACGTGTATGCGCAGGGTCGAGTAAACCAAACGCGGGCTGAGATCCAGGAACTCACGTTGAAGTCTCCGGTGGCCGAAGCGCGTTTGACCGGAACGATGGACGATTGGCGCGCGCTCAGTTACCAGATGCAGATCACGTCGTCAGTCGACCTGACGCAACTCTCCGACTTGTTGCAGCCGAGCACGACGCTGCGCGGTGGCGGTAGTTTCGCGGGCACCGTCACGGGCAAGGGCGATCAGTTCAAGATGACGGGCGAAGTTAAGTCTGACGCGCTGGCGGCGGACGGCGTGCGGTTGCAGGGACTCAATGTCAGTGCGAGTGGTTCGATCGACGGCCGCAGCTACGACATCAACGGTAAGGCGGTTGCCGATCTGCTGAACGCGGGCGAGTTTCGGATCGATTCCGTGCAGTTGATGGGACAGGTGATGGGCACCGGTACTGATTTCCGTTGGGTCGGCGAGCTGCGCGCGGTTGCCGAGCGAAGTTACGGGACGACGCTGACGGGTTTGATTTTGCGCGACGCGCGCGCCGAGATGAACAATGGCGTGCTCACCGCGTCGTCGCGTCAATTCAACGCGAACAGTCTCGTCGCCTCCGGTGCGAAAGTGAACGGGATTACCGCTTCGGATCTGCGCGTGCGCAGGCAGGACAACGTGACGACGGCGACGGTGGCGAGCGTCAAAGCGGGCGACATCACCGCTTCGAACGCGCGCGTCAAGGGCGTGACGGCAAACGATATCGCCGTCGACGATCGCGGTGGTGTGACGAGTGTTGTCGTGAAGAACGTGCAGGTCGGTGCGACGAGTGCGGCGGGCGCTGAGATTGGCGCGCTGAACATCGCGGGCGTTCGTTTGTCGGTGCGCAATCGACGGATCGAAGGATCGAGTGCGGACATCGACGCCGGCACGGTTAAGCGTGGTGACGACTACGCGGAGAACGTTAAGCTGGCGCGACCGGTGTTTGTGGTCGAGCCGTCCGGAAGTTATCGCGCGAGTGCGGACCTGAGCATTGGCGGCGGCGTGATGGGCCAGATGAGTTTGGGGCAGGCGCGCGCTTCGGTGGTCGCGACGAATCGCGAGATCCAGTTCAACAACTTCACTGCCGACGCATTCAACGGCCGCGCCAGCGGTAACGCCCGCATCGCGCTCAACAAAGGTGGCACGTCGCAAGTGACCGCGGACTTCAACAACGTCGACGTTGCTGGTCCACTCGCCGCAATCGCCGGCAGCGCCGTGCCGCTCACAGGCCGCGCGACGGGCAGAGTCGATATGACCTTTCCGGGCACCGAGGTCAAACTAGCCTCCGGCACGTTAACCACGCGACTCTCCGCTGAAACAGGGCAGACCAGCGGGGACAGGATTCCGATTAACGGCGAAGTCTCTGTGCGTGCAAACCGCGGACTCTTCGACATTCAGGCGGTGAATCTGCAAACTCCGGCGACGCGCTTGAATGCTTCGGGGCAGTTTTCATTCGAAGGCGATTCGAACCTGACAGTCGATCTCGCTTCTTCAGACGCGGAAGAACTTCAAACCGTTCTCATCTCTTCGGGATTGTTACCCTCAGTTGAACGTGAGTTGGAAACGTGGGACGTCGGACTCGCCGGACAGCTCGCCTTCAACGGCAACATCCGCGGACGACTCAAGTCGCCGGACGTGACCGGACGCTTCTCGCTCGGCTCGCTGTTGGTCAAAGGAATCGATCTCGGCTCGCTCGCCGCGTCGATCGTGATGAACAGTAAAGAGATTCGGATTCCCGACGGCCGTCTCACGGAGCGAGACGGCGGCGGTATGCAGTTCGCACTCGTGGCGCCTCGAGACGAAGAGAACAAGACCTCGATCGACGCGACGCTAGATCGCATGAATGCTCGTGCGTTGCTGGCTCTGTCGCCAAAGAGTAATGAACAATTTGCTTCCGGCACCGAAGGCGATCTGTCGGGCCACGTCAAGATCGACGGCATACCCAACGCGATGAGCGGCAGCGCCGATCTGCGTCTGGGACCGGGCAAGCTCGGAGGCGAGCCGTTGCAAGGCATGACCACCCGCGCCACATTCAACGGCACAAACGTGAATGTCGAGAACATCGACATTCGTCTTGTTGCCGGGCACATCGTCGCCAACGGCACAATCAACACGGAGACCGAAGCGTTCAACTTCCAGGGCAACGCCGAGAATATTCAATTAGCCCGGCTCGCAGCATTCACCAGCAGACCGGGAATGCCTGTCGTCACTGGAGTCGCTAACTTCACCGCCAAATTTAGCGGTGTCGGCGTGCAAAACTTTTCGACTTATCAGGTAACGCTCGATGGCGAGGCGCGCGACGTGACTATCAACGGCCGCGCAGCAGGCAACGTAGCGCTGGTCGGAAGGACTGAGAATCAACGACTGAGCGTTTCGCTCACGAGTAACCTCTTGGGTGCGCCGCAGGTTGTCACCGCGGAAGTGAACCTTGCTGACGAACTCCTGGCTTCCAAGCTCGACACGACGTTCACCAATGCGGATCTGACCAATCTTTTCCAGATTACTTTCCCGGGCGCCGCAGTCAGGATGTCGGGTCGAGCCACCGGAACGATTTCCGCCAGCGGCAACCTGGTCGATGACGACAATAATTTTTCACTCGCCGGTTTGTCAGGCACCGCAAAATTTTCCGAACTCAGTTTTCGCGTCGAAGACGTTCAACTCAACGCCACGACACCGCTCGAGATCGCCTTCAAGCCCAACGAAATCAACTTCAAAGAAACGCGTTTCACCGGACCCGGCACGAACATCGTGATCGACGGCACGATCGCCAGTGGTGCGGGCGGTACGCAGAACCTGAATGTCAACGGAAACCTGAATCTTCGCGTGCTCAACGGCCTCTCGCCGGACTTCTTTTCTTCGGGCACGGCGCAGGTCGCCGTCACGATCCGCGGCACGTTTGAAGACCCACGCGTGAACGGTCAGGCCTCGCTCGACAACGCTTCGCTATCGATCCTGCTGCAAAACGATCGTTGGACCATTGCGAACTTGAGAGGCGGAGTGAGGTTTACCGCAAACCAGGCGCAGATCGATTCACTGACGGGCACACTCGGCGGCGGCCGCGTCGAGGCGACAGGCGGCGCATTGCTCGATGGCTTCACCGTCTCCGCGTTTCGGATAAGCGTTCGTGGCGACGACGTCACCGTTCCGTTTCCGCAGGACTTCCGTTCGACGCTCGACGCAGACGTCGAGATTCGGGGCTCGTCGCGCGAGCAGTTGATCGGCGGGGTTGTAACGCTTCGTCGCACTGAATACACGAAAGACATCGAACTAGCGGACCTGATTAACCAGCGGCGCGGCGAATCGATCGAGGAAGGCGCGGAGATTGAACTAAC
>Ga0111538_10002760_pt1 | contig 24694 bp, 22 predicted proteins | sample SoiMethybrSBSTD1_FD_79669 | JGI IMG/M metagenome (GOLD analysis project Ga0111538, IMG submission 79669) | Bulk soil microbial communities from a Populus tree surrounding site in Tennessee, USA - Soil MetaG P. TD hybrid SBSTD1 (version 2)... | ecosystem: Environmental > Terrestrial > Soil >...
CATCCCCCGGCGTATGGCCTCCGGCCGCACCGCCGCGAACCCGAGCACCAGCGCATTGGGCGGCCGCTCGCGCCCGGTGTGATAGGCGGCCAGCGGCGCGACTTCCACGCCGCGCGCCGCCGCTTCCCGCGTCACTGCCACGGCGTCGGCGCCGGTGAGGTCGGCGATGGCATGCAAGCCGGTGCGCGGGGGCCGTACGCGAAGCATGCCGTCGCAGAACCGCTCGGCGGCGCCGCGCAGCGCCTCCAGCCGCTCACGGTACGCCACGCGCATGCGGCGCAGGTGGCGGGCGAAATGGCCTTCAACGATGAAGTCCGCCAGCACCGTCTGGTCGAGCACGGGCGGATGCTGATCGGCGGCGGCGCGCGCAGCGACCAGGCCGTCTTGGAGATCGGGCGGCACGATCAAGAAGCCGAGGCGCAAGGCGGGGAAGAGCGTCTTGCTAAAGGAGCCCACGTAGATCACCCGCCCATCTACGTCGAGGCCGTGGAGACACGGCATGGGCCGCGCGCCGTAGCGGAACTCGCTGTCGTAGTCGTCCTCGATCACCCAGGCGCTCGCGCGGCTCGCCCACTGGAGGAGCGCGAGGCGCCGCGGCAGACTCATCGGCACGCCGAGCGGATACTGGTGAGACGGCGTCACGTAGGCCAGCCGCGCGTCGCCCCCGCGCCGGGCGCCCTGCTCGACCACGAGCCCCTCGCCGTCCATCGGCACCGGCACGATGCGCGCCCCCGCCCCCAGCAGCGCGCTGCGTGCGCCGGGATAGCCGGGATCTTCCATCCACACGCGGTCGCCGGGATCGAGCGCCACGCGGCTGATGAGCTCGAGCCCCTGCTGGGCGCCCGCGACGATGAGGATCTGCTCCGGCCCGCAGCGCGTCCCGCGCGCCGGCTGCACATGCTCGGCGATCGCCTCGCGCAGAACGCGCAGGCCCGCCGGCTCCCCGTAGTCGAGCTGGGTCGGCGTGATCGTGCGGAGCCGTCGGCTCGCGAGCCGCCACCAGAGCGCGGCCGGGAAGAGATCGAGGCCGGGCGTGCCGATGCGGAAGGCGCGCGGCGGGCCCGCGAGGCGCCGGGCCCCCTGAGGCGCCCCCACCAGCGCGGCCCCCCGCCGCGACAGCGCCGGATGCTTGAGCCGCTCGGGGCGGGCGCGGCGGCGGCTCAGCAGGTCATCGGGGAGCTCGGCGGCCACGTACGTGCCCGAGCCCGGGCGCCCGGTGAGATAGCCCTCCGCCTGAAGCTGCTGCACCGCGAGCAGCGTGGTCGTGCGCGACACGCCGAGATCGTCCGCCAGGGCGCGCGAAGAGGGCAGCCGCGTCCCCGGCGCCACCACGCCGTCCAGGATCGCGCGCTGGATGGACGCCGAGATCTGGCGCTGCAGCTGACCGCGCGCGCGGCCGTCCAGACGGATCATGAGGCCCGGGGATCGCGTGGAACTGGCCATATCGCTGGGCGCCGAACTCGGCAAGTCGATGATACCAGCGTCGCGGGGCCCGGAGTGGCCCTACGCGTTTCACGGGAACTGGCTCTTCGGCGGCCGCGGGGGCGGGGCGACAATCCCGCCATGCCGAGCGTGTCGGCGCCGAGCCTCACCGTGTACGAGCTCCGGCAGTACACACAGCACCCGGGCATGCGCGACGCGTTGATCGAGCTGTTCGAGGCGCAGCTCATCGAGAGCCAGGACTGCGTCGGGAGCTACGTGCTGGGCCAGTTCCGCGACGTCGCGAGCCCGGAGCGGTTCGTGTGGATTCGCGGCTTCACCGACATGGCCGCACGGACGCGGGCGCTGGACGCCTTCTACACGAGCGCGCGCTGGCTCGCGCACCGCCCCGCCGCCAACGCCACCATCGCCGATCACACCGATGTGCTGCTCCTCCGCCCCGCCGGTCCCGGGCTCGGCTTCCGCTTCGACCCCCGGCGCCGGCCGCCGCCGGAGGCCGTCGACAAACCCGGCGGGCTAATCGTGGCGACCATCGCGCATCTCGGCGCGCCGCCCACGCCCGACGCCGTGGCCGCCGGGCTCGCCGTCGCCCAGGACGGTCGCGGCATCTGCCTGGCCCGGCTCGTCACCGAGCCTTCGCCGAACGGCTATCCGCGGCTCCAGATCCGCGAGAACGCCAGCGTGACGGTGACGCTCGCCGCGTACTCCGGTCGCGACAGCTACGACACCGCCACCCGCGGGGCGCTGGCCACCGCCCAGCCGTGCGTGACGCGCGTGGAGCGACTCCTCCTCGCACCGACGAGGCGCTCCTTCCTGCGGTACAAAGGAGACCCGGCATGACCAACGCGACGCTAACCGGCGCCCGGCGCGATGGCGCCCACGACTTCGACTTCCAGACCGGGCGCTGGGCCATCCGGAATCAGCGGCTGAAGGAGCGTCTCACGGGCTGCACGGAGTGGGAGAGCTTCGACGCGACTCAAGAGGCACGGCTCCTGCCCGGGGGCCTCGGCAACATGGACGACTACGTCACCGAGCACTGGCCCGGCTTCGTGGGCATATCGCTCCGTCTCTACAGCCCGCGCACACGGCTCTGGCGGATCTACTGGGCCAGCAATCGCATCGACGGCTTCGAGCCGCCCGTGGTCGGCGCGTTCGACGAGCGCGGATTGGGCGTGTTCGAAGGCAGGCAGGATCTAAACGGGCGGGCCATCCTCGTCCGCTTCATCTGGTCGGGGATCACACAGAACACCGCGCGCTGGGAGCAGGCGTTCTCGCCCGACGACGGCCAGACCTGGGAGACGAACTGGATCATGACCATGACCCGCATCGAATAGGAGGCGCGCCATGGAGCTCTACATCTTTGCCCGCTTCCACGCGTTCCCCGGCCACGAGCAGGTGGTGGAGGACGCGCTCACCGAGTGCATGGTCCCGACCCGCGCGGAGGCGGGCTGTCTCGGCGGCCAGGTGTTCCGCTCGATCCGCGACCCGCGGCTCTTCTACGTGCACTCGCGCTGGCGGGACGAGGCGGCGTTCGAGCGCCACGCGGAGGAGCCGCACACCGTGCGCATGCTCGCGCGGGTCGAGCCACTGATCGACCATGGCCTCGACGTCACGCGCTCGACGCCGATCGGCTGACGGGGCTCGGCGCACCGCGCCCGCCTAGCGCACGATCAGGACGACGGAGGCCGCCAGCAGCGCGCCCATCGCGACGTTGAAGATCCGCCGGGCGTGCTCGGTGCGCAGGATGCGCTGGGCCGCCGCGCCGAAGGCGAGCCATACGAGACAGCACGGCAGGGAAGCAACCGTGAAGAGTCCGCCGAACGCCAGCGCCTGCGCGAGCGCGCTGCCCGAGCCGGCGGCGAGATAGGTCCCGGCCGCGCTGGCGCACACCAGCCACGACTTGGGATTGATCCACTGGAACGCGGCCGCGCCCACGAAACCCACCGGCTTCCGCGCCGCCGCGCCATCCCCGCCCCTCGCGGTCGCGATCTTCCAGGCGAGCCAGAGGAGGAAGGCGCCGCCGAGCCAGTTGAGCGCGCGCACCAGCGTGGGGTGCGCGAGCACGATGCTGCCCAGGCCGTAGGCCACCGTCAGCATCATCACGCCCATGCCGAGGCTCACGCCGATCAGCGCCGGGATCCCGCGCATTATCCCGACCTGGGCGCCGGTGGCGGTGAGGAGCAGATTGCTCGGCCCCGGCGTGCCCGCCGCCACCATGGCGAACACGACGAACGCGAGGGCGTGCTCTGGTGTCATGATGGGGCCCATGGTAGGGAGGAAGCCCCCCCGGCGTCTTGAACGATCGTGCACGGCCCGGCCGGCCGACTGGATGCGCAGCCGCGCCCTGGGCGACGGGGTGCAGGCGCTTCAGGCGTGGTTCGGAGGCCGTGGCTTCGACCGCCATCGCCACGACACCTACGCGATCGGGCTCACCGACAGCGGCGTCCAGGCCTTCGACTATCGCGGCGTGGCCGAGATGAGCCTGCCCGGTCAGGTCGTCGTGCTGCATCCCGACGAAACGCACGACGGCCGCGCGGGGACGCGGGACGGCTTCGGCTATCGCATCGTGTACGTGGCGCCCGCGCGCATCGAGGAGGCAGCGCGCGCGATTCGCGGCCGGCCCACGCCCCTGCCGTTCGTGAAGCAGCCGGTGACGGTCAATGCGGCGCTGGCCGCCGCCATCACCGGGGCGCTCCGGCTCGAGCCCGAGCCGCTGGCCACCGACGCGCTCGTCCTCGCGCTCACCGAGGCGCTACTGGACGCCGACCCGTCATGCGCCGCGGGCGCGCGGCCGCCGCGCCTCGACCCCGGGGCGGTCGCCCGCGCGCGGCACTTCCTCGACGCCGCGACCGACCACGTGGTCCGCTCGGAAGAGCTGGAAGCGGTCACCGGCCTCACCCGCTTCGAGCTGGCCCGGCAGTTCCGCACCGCCTTCGGCACGAGCCCCTACCGCTACTCACTGCTGCGGCGTCTCGACGGGGTGCGCGCGCGGCTGGGCGCCGGCGCGGCGCCCGCGCAGATCGCGCTCGGCGCGGGCTTCGCCGACCAGGCGCACATGAGCCGCCACTTCAAGGCGGCCTTCGGGCTCGCCCCCGCACGCTACCAGCGGCTGGAGGCCAGGCTCGCCACCGCCACCACGAGCTCCGTGGGGTCCACCGGCTTGGGGATGTGCATGCTGTACCCGGCGGAGAGCGTCCGCAGGCGGTCCTCGACGCGGCCGTACGCGGTCAGCGCGATCGCGGGGATGCGCGCGAGCGCGGGATCGTCCAGCCCGCGCACGCGCCGGATCAACGTGTAGCCGTCCTCGCTGGGCATCTCGATGTCGGAGATCAGCACCTCCGGCCGGAACGCCTGCACCGCCTCGAAGGCCGCAGCGGCCGACGCGCACGGCCGCACGTCGGCGCCGCTGTTGATCAGTATGGTGGCGGCGAGCTGCAGTCCGTCGCGGTCGTCGTCCACCACCACCACGCGCACACCCCGGACCGACGGGCCTGTCGTGGCGAGCGCGGTGGACGCGGTCGGATGCACCCGGGCGAGGGCGGTGCCCGCGCTTCCCGCCACGCCCGGGCGCGTGATGGCCACCGGGAGCTTGACCGTGAAGGTGGCGCCGCCCCCGACGCCGGGGCTCGTCGCCTCCACCGTCCCGCCGTGCAGCTCGACGAGATGGCGCACGAGCGCCAGCCCGAGACCCAGGCCCGTGTGGCGCCGCGTGGAGGTGCTGTCGCCCTGCTGGAAGCGCTCGAACACGTACGGCAGCACGTTCGGCGCAATGCCCTGCCCGGTGTCGCTGACGACGATCTCGACGTGAGAGTTCACGCGCTGGAGCTGCACCTGCACGCGTCCGCCGCGCGGGGTGAATTTCACCGCATTGATGAGGAGGTTCCACACCACCTGCTGGAGCCGGTCGGGATCGCCGGTAACGCCGGCGGCGCGCGGGTCGAGCACGGGCTGTAGGCGCAGCTCCTTGGCCTCCGCCGCGGGACGCACCGCGTCGAGGGCGGCCTCCACCACCGTCCGCAGGTCCACCGGCCGCACGTCCAGCCGCATCTTGCCGGTGACGATGCGCGAGACGTCGAGCATGTCGTCGATGAGCTGCACCTGGGCATTGGCGTTGCGCATGATGACTTCGAGCGCCCGCGTCAGCATCTCGCCCTGCAGCTGGCCCGATTTCAGCATGTGCGCCCAGCCGTACACCGCGTTGAGGGGAGTCCGCAGCTCGTGCGAGAGCACGGCGAGGAACTCATCCTTCGCGCGGCTCGCCGCCTCGGCGCTCGCCCGGGCGCGCTGCTCCGTCTCGAGGAGCCGCGCGTTGTCGATGGCGATGGCGAGCTGGCTGGCCACGCCGGTCATGATCGGCTCGAGACGCTCAGGGAACATGCCGGGCTGCTCGTGCCCCAGGAAGAGGCCGCCCAATACCTTCCCGGTGCGGGAGACCACGGGCACCGCCAGGTAGCTGGTGACGGGAAGGTGGCCGGCCGGCATCCCGTAGTGGGGCGCGTTCCGGCCGTAGCCCGGATCCCGCCTCACGTCGTCGAGACGGACGATGCGCTCCCCGTGAAAGGTCCGTCCGAGGAGCTCGGTGCTGCGGGGCAGGGGAAAGTGCTCGAAGGCGTCCCGGGCCACGCCGGAGATCGCGTAGAGCGTGTGGGTCTCGCCCTGGTCGGAGACCGTGTTGTAGAAGAAGGCGCCGAACTGCGCCCCCGCCAGCAGCGTGGCCTCGTCGGTGAAGGACTGGACGAGGGTGGTCAACTCGGTCTGAGCGGTGAGCCGCTGGCCGATGCGGCTGATCGTCTCGAGATCCTCGCTCTTCTCTTCCGCCTCGCGGCGCGCGGCCTCGGCGCGCGCGAGCAAGGTCTGCCGCTCCGCCTCGGCGCGCTCACGCAGCTCCTTGAGCTTGAGATGGGACTCCACCCGCGCGAGGAGCTCGCGCGCGGCGAAGGGCTTGGTCACGTAGTCATCGGCGCCCGCCTCCAGACCCTCGACCCGCGCCTCTTCGCCAGCGCGCGCCGAGAGGAGGATCACCGGCACGCCACGCAGCGCCGCATCCGCCCGCACCGCGCCCAGCAACGCGAAGCCGTCCAGCCCCGGCATCATGACATCGGCGATGATCAGGTCGGGGGACCGGGCGCGCAGCGCCGCCAGGGCCGCGTGCCCATCGCCGACCGCCTCCACCTCCCACCGCGCGCCGAGCAGGCGCCCCACGTACTCGCGCATGTCCGCGTTGTCGTCCGCGACGAGGATGCGCGGGCGGCCGCCGCCTTCTCCGGCGCCCGGCGCGGCCTCGGGGGTGGCGGCGGCGAACGTCTCCGCGATCCCCTCGACCTCCCGGGGCAGCCATCCGAGCGCCTCCTCGAGGAACGCCGGCGCGGTGGAGGCGGGCGCGGCAATCGACCCCGTGGCGAGGTGCTCGGCGGGCAGATGTTCGCGCCCACGCGGCACGGTGATGAAGAAGGCGCTGCCGCGGTCAGGCGCGCTCTCGACTCGCACGTCGCCGCCGTGCAGCCGCACCAGCTCGTGGACGAGGGCGAGCCCGACCCCGGTGCCCTCGTGGGTGCGGGCGCGCGCGGCCTGCACGCGGTGGAAGCGGTCGAACACGCGCGGCAGCTCGGCGGCGGGAATGCCGATCCCGGTATCGCGCACCACCAGCTGCACGGACGCCTCGCGCTCCACCAGCTCGACGCTGATCGTCCCCTCGAAGGTGAACTTGAGCGCGTTGGAGAGCAGGTTGAGGACGATCTTCTCCCACATCGCGCGATCGACGTAGATCGGCTCGAGGCCCCAGGGCACCCGCACCTCCAGGCGCAGGCCCGCCTGCTCGATCGCCGAGCGGAAGACGCCGGCCAGGTCCGCGGTGAGCCGACCGAGATCCGTCGGCTCGTACGTCGCCTGGTGGCGGCCGGCCTGGATGCGGGAGAAGTCGAGCAGGGTGTTGACGAGCTTGAGGAGCCGGCGGCCATTTCGATGCATGAGGGTGAGGGAGTCGTGCTCACCTGGGTCGACGGTCGAGGCCGGTCGCCGGAGCAGGTCCTCCAGGGGGCCGAGCAGGAGCGTGAGCGGGGTGCGGAACTCGTGGCTGATGTTGCTGAAGAATACCGTCTTGGCCCGATCGAGCTCGGCGAGCGCCTCCGCGCGCTTGCGCGCTTCCTCGTAGGACGAGGCCTGGGCGAGCGCCACGCCGATCTGCGTGGCCACGAGGTCGAGGAAGTCGCGGTAGCCCCCTTCGAGGGGAAGGTGGCGGCTCGTCCCCACGACCATGAAGCCCGCGCACTGCCCCGCGCGCAGGAGCGGGTGCACCATCGTGCGCTCGGGCGCGGCGGCGTCCGGCAGCGCGCCCGTCAGCTCGGGCGGTGGGGACTTCATCACCGCGGCCTCGCCGCTCCGCGCCACCGCTTCGAAGGGCCAGGTGCGATCGGCGAGCGCGATGGTCGGGTCCCCGGTCGCGCCTACCTCGCGCACCTCCGTGCCGCCCTCGTCGAGGAGGTAGAGGCGCACGAAGGGAAGGTCCTGACGATGGGACGCGAGGGCGTCCAGCGCGAGGAGGCAGGCCTCTTCCACCGCGCGCCCCTCCTTGGCGCGTCCGAGGTCGCGGAGCGCGCGGAGCCGGCGCTCGCCGAGGACGCGCCCGGTGGTCTCGGTGACGATGCAGAACACGCCGTCGACGTGGCCCGCGTCGTCGCGCACGGGATCGTACGAGACGTCGAAATACGTCTCCTCGGTGAAGCCGTGCCGCTCGAGGAGGAACAGAAGATCCTCGGCCTTGAAGGCCTCGCCGGTCCTCACCACGCCCTCGAGCAGCGGCCCGAGCTGATGCCAAACCTCGGGCCACACCTGATCTCCGGGGAGTCCGAGCACGCGGGGGTGCTTCTGGCCCAGAACCGGGATGTAGGCGTCGTTGTAGAGCTTGACCAGCTCCGGACCCCAGAAGAGGCAGATCTGCGCTTTCGAGGGCAGCGCCATGCTGATGGCGCGGCGCAGGGTTTCCGGCCAGGTCGCGATGGGCCCGAGCGGGGTCGCGCCCCAGTCGAGGCGTCGGATGCGCTCCCCCATCTCGCCGCCGCCCGCCAGCCAAGGCGGCGTGTCGTCGGTGAAAAGCTGGTCGTCGCTCATGTCCAATCGGGCAGGTAGTTTCTTCCCGGCGCCGCCACGTCGGCACGCCGCCTGATCTTACTTAGCACAATCTCGATCGAGCACGGACCTTTGCCCCAGCAGATGGGCATGAGAAAGATGTAACATTCTCCGAGGGCCCATGACCGAACTCTCCGAAGCCGAAGCATACGCCGCCCGCCTGGCCGCCATCGTCGCCAGCGCGGAGGACGCCATCATCGGCAAGACCCTCCAGGGCCGGATCACGTCCTGGAATGGCGCTGCCGAGCGGATGTTCGGCTATACCGAGCGGGAGGTCATCGGCCAGTCGATCACGATCATCATCCCGCAGGAGCGCCTCTTCGAGGAGGACGAGATCCTCCGGCGGCTGCGCCTCGGCCTGTCCATCGAGCACTTCGAGACGGAGCGCGTCGCCAAGGACGGCCGCCGGATCCCGATCTCGCTCACGATCTCGCCGATCCGCGCGCGCGACGGCCGCGTGGTGGGGGCGTCGAAGATCGCCCGCGACATCAGCGAGCGCAGACGTCTCGAGGCCGAGCGGGACGAGCTGCGCCGGGTCGAGCAGGCCGCTCTCGCCCAGGCGCGACTGGCAAACCAGGCCAAGGACGAGTTCCTCGCGATGCTGGCGCACGAGCTCCGCAATCCCGTGGGGGTCATCGTCAATGCGCTCGCGGTGCTGGAGCGGCCGGACGCCGCGCGCGCGCAGCAGGACCGCGCGCGAGGGCTGATCGGACGCCAGGCGCATCACCTGGCGCGCCTGCTCGACGATCTGCTCGACGTGGCGCGCTTCGGCGGCCGGCTCGTCGACCTCGATCGCGTGCCGGTGGATCTGCGTACGGCGGTCGAGCAGGCGGTGGAGATGGAGCGGCACCGCCTCGACGCCAAGCGTCAGCACCTGACGGTGTCGATCCCGCCGGCGTCCGTCACCGTGTCCGGCGACCCGGTGCGCCTCCAGCAGATCATCAGCAACCTGCTCAACAACTCGTGGAAGTACACCCCCGTCGACGGCACGATCCGGGTGGCGCTGGGTGTCGAAGGCGGCGAGGCCATCATCAGCGTGGTCGACAACGGCCCCGGAATTCCCCCCGACAAGCTCGAGATGATCTTCGATCTGTTCGTGCAGGCCAATCCCACGCTCGCGCGCACCGAGGGCGGGCTCGGCATCGGCCTCACACTGGTGCGCGAGCTCGTCGAGCTCCATGGCGGCCTCGTCGCCGCCACGAACGAGCCCTCCGGCGGCGCACGGTTCACGATACGGCTTCCCCTCGCGCCGCCCGAGATTGAGGTGGATGCGACCCGATCCAGTGAGCCGGCCGCGCGGGCGCAGCGGGTCCTCCTCGTCGAGGACAATCACGACGCCCGCGAGATGCAGGCGACCTTGCTCCGCATGCTCGGCCACGACGTGCTGGAAGCGGCCACCGGGCTCGAGGGCGTGGACGCGGCGGTGCGCCAGGCGCCCGACGTCGTGGTCATGGACATCGGGCTGCCCGACATCGACGGCTACGAGGCGGCGCGCCGCATCCGCCAGCAGCGGGGCCGCGCGGTACGCCTCATCGCGGTCAGCGGCTATGGCCAGCCCCAGGACCGCGCTCGGTCGCGCGAGGCCGGATTCGACGCGCATCTGGTCAAGCCGGTGGACCCCGCCGCCCTCAACGAGGTTCTCCAGGGCGCCCCGTAGCACCGCCCGCCGCCCCCGTCTCGGGGCTGCGGAACCCCCTGCCCGCCGGCTCGGAAAGGCGCTATTCTTGCGGCCAATTCCCGGATCATGAAGGAGTCTGCCGCGACTGAGCTGGATCGCCAGACCCGGATGGCCGCGGTCGTGTTCGCGGACATCGTGGGTTTTTCGAGAAGTCCGTGCCCGCCCAGCTGGCCGCCAAGGAAGTGCTCGCCCGCCTGCTCCAGCGCCTGGTCACGCCCTACCCCGCCAACAGCCGCATCGTGCTCGACACGGGCGACGGGGCCGCGGTGGGCTTCCTGGTGAGCCCCGAGTACGCGCTGAGCCTGACGCTGCGGCTGCGCCGCGAGCTCGACGCCGCGCCGGACGACGGACTGCTGCGGTCCCGCGATCTACGGCTCGGGATCAACCTGGGGCCCCTCAAGGTCGTGACGGACGTCAACGGACATCCGAACATGGTCGGCGAGGGCATCAACTCCGCCGAGCGCATCATGAGTTTCGCCGCGCCGGGCGAGACCACCGCGTCGCGCAGCTTCCAGGAGGCGGTGTACTACCTCGACGCGAGCTTCCAAACGCTGTTCGAGCCGCTGGGCCTTCGCGCCGACAAGCACGGGCGCGAGCACGAGGTCTTCCGCCTGACCACGGCGCCGGAGGCAATCGACGCCGCGCTACAGGGCCTCGGCGCCACCGGGCGCACGCCGACCACGGTGGCGCCGTCCAAGCCGCTTGGCCGGTCCGTGGGCGCCGCCCTCGTCGCGGCGCTCGTGATCGTCGGCGTCGGCATCGGCGCCTGGGTGGCGTGGCCATCACGCCAGGGTGCGCGCGAGGTCCCCGCCGCCTCCAGCACGGGGTCTCGCGAGCCGGCGCCTCCGGCCGCGCCGGTCTCCGCGCCGGGGCTCATCGCCGCGCCGGCGGCGCCGCCCGCCGCGCCCGTCATGCCGTCACCGACGCCGTCGGCAGTCTCCGTCGCCCCCGCCCCGCCTGCCGCCCCGGCGTCGGTTCCCGCGGAGCCCGCGGCGGTGACTACCCCGCCGCCCCCGACCCCGGCGCCGCCCCCCGCCTCGACGCCTACGGGGGACGCCTCGGGCGCCCGGAAGCCCCGACCCGCGCCGGCGCCGCCGAGGAGCGTGGTGGCCACGCCCGCCACGCCGCACCCCAGCGCGCCGCCGCCCACACCTCCGCCCAGCCCCCGCTGCTCGCGGCTCCTGCAGCGCGCCGCGCTGGGCGAGACGCTCACCCCGGACGAGCAACGGGAGATGACGACCTCATGTCGCTAGCCCATTCGCGAATGGTGACGATGTGCGGCGTCTGCCTCGTCGCCGCCCTGGCGTTCTTCGCCGGCTGCGCGAGCCAGCCGCCTCCGCCGCCGCCGCCGCCCGCGGCGGCGCCGCCGCTGCCGGAGCGCCCCGCACCCCAGCGCTCGGACCTCACCTTCGCGCAGGGCATCGCCTATGCGGTGGACGACCTCTTCATCCAGCTCCAGCGGCTGCCCGCCTTCGCCCCCAAGGCGGGCGGCGCCGAGGCCAAGCGCAGCGTGATCGTGGTCGACACGATCATCGACGCGGCGACCGGCCAGCAGACGCAGGCCACGCTTCTCGCCGAGGCCTTCGTCTACGAGCGCACCCAGGCCAAGTTCAAGCAGTTCGACGTCTACGCCGCCACGCCGGAGTTCCTGAAGCGCGCCGAGTACGTGGTCACGTCGACGATGACCCCGGTGATGAACGAGAAGGGCCTCTATCGGCTGAACATGTCCATGACCGAGATCCGCGCCGGCCTGGTCGTGGCTCAATCGGCCGCGCGCGTCCGCGACGACTCTGTCGACATCACGCCCACGCCCTTCTTCCGCGAGAGCCCGGCGATCGCGAAAGACCGGGTGATCGAGGGCCAGATCAAGACCGCCGAGACCGCCGCCGCCCAGCCCGCCGACGCGGTCTACATCGAGCGGCTGCCCACCTCCGCGGTGGTGAACGAGGGCATGGCCGCGATCAACGTGGGCAAGTTCGCGGAGGCGCTGCCCTACTACGAGGAGGCGGCCAAGCGCCAGGACGGACAGCAGCTCCGCGTCTACAACGGTCTCTACATGATCTACTGGAACCTCGGGCGCAGCGGCGACGCCGAGGCGGCCTTCGGCAAGATCGTCGCCCTCGGGCTCGCCACCAACAATCTCGCCGTGAAGTTCCTCTTCCGCCCGGGGAGCACGGACTTCTGGCCGGACACCAAGATCAGCGGGCCGTACCCAGTCTGGCTCCGGCAGATTGCCGTGCAGATGAAAGACACCAAGTCGTGCCTCCGGATCGTCGGCCACACGAGCCGCACCGGCTCGGAGGTGAACAACGAGCGGCTGTCGCTGCGGCGGGCCGACGTCATCAAGGCCCGTCTGATCTCGGAGTCGCGCGAGCCCGCCTCGCGCATCGAGACCTCGGGGGTCGGCTCGCGGGAGAACATCGTGGGGAGCGGGACCGACGACCAGCGCGACGCGCTGGACCGCCGGGTGGAGTTCCGCGTGATCCCCTGCCCCGGAGCCTGAGCGCGCGCCCGCCGGCGGTCGCGCGCGCCGCCGACGCATGTACTCTGAAGGCAAGGGGGCGCGCATGCAGATCGGCATGGTCGGGCTGGGCCGGATGGGCGGCAACATGGCGCGGCGCCTGCTCAAGGGCGGACACACGGTGGTGGCCTTCGCGACGGACCCGGCGGCGGTAGCCGCCTGCGTCGAGGCGGGCGCGACGGGGGCCACCGATCTGGGTGATCTGGTGGCCAAGCTCACCCCGCCGCGAACGGTGTGGGTCATGGTGCCGGCAGGCGCCGCCACCGAGCAAGTGGTGCGCGATCTCGCGCAGCGCATGCAGGCGGGCGACGTCGTCATCGACGGAGGCAATTCCCAGTACAAGGACGACGTGCGTCGCGCGCGCACGCTGCGCGAGCGCGGGATCCACTACATGGACGTCGGCACCAGCGGCGGCATCTGGGGGCTCGAGCGCGGGTACTGCCTGATGATCGGCGGGGAGCCCGAGATGGTTCGCCGCCTCGACCCGATCTTCCACACGCTCGCGCCGGGCATGGGGCAGATCCCGCGCACGCCGGGCCGCGCGCCCGGCAGCACCGCCGAGCAGGGGTATCTGCACTGTGGCCCCGCGGGCGCGGGCCATTTCGTGAAGATGGTGCACAACGGGATCGAGTACGGCCTCATGCAGGCGTACGCGGAAGGGTTCGACGTCCTCCGCAACGCCGGCGCCGCGGAGCTCGATCCCTCGCTCCGCTACGACCTCGACTGCCGCGACATCGCCGAGGTGTGGCGGCGCGGCTCGGTGGTGTCGTCCTGGCTGCTCGACCTGACCGCGCAGGCGCTGGCGGAGAACCCGACCTTGTCGAAGTACACGGGCTTCGTCCACGACTCGGGCGAAGGTCGCTGGACCATCATCGCCGCGATCGAAGCGGGGGTGCCCGTCGACGTGCTCGCGGTGTCCCTCTTCACGCGCTTCCGGTCACGGCAGGAGCACACCTTCGGCGAGAAGGTGCTGTCCGCCATGCGCGAGAAGTTCGGCGGCCACGTCGAGCGCGCGGCCGGCGACTGAATAATCCGCCGACGCATCCCCGTCAGGCGCGGTCCTCGTACGCGACGGCGCGGTGCGTGGCGGGAAGGAACGCGCACACGAGGTGCCGGGTGCCGTCGAACGACAGCGTGTGCGCGCCCGGCTCCGTGTTCACGGTCTCCACGCGCGCGAATGGGGTGGTGTCGAACACTTCGATGACGCCGGGGTCCCCGATTGCGACGTAGACCCGGCCGCGGGCCGGGTTGAAGAAGACGACGTCCGGCACCCCGGCGATCGCCTCGGCGGCCAGGACCGCGCCGCTGTCCGCGTCCACCTCCAGCAAGACGCCGGCGTCGCAGGCGCAGTAGAGCCGCCGGCGCGCAACGTCGATGTCGAGCCCGTGTGGCCCGGCATGCGGGATGGGGATCACCCGCCGCACCCTGAACGGATCCCCGGCCTCCAGCACGACGATCTGCGGCGGATCCATGATGTTCGCGAAGAAGGCGTCGTTCACCGGGTCGTACACCGTCCAGCGCGTGCGCCCGGCCACCGGGACATCCGCCAGGCGTCGCCGCGCGGCGAGGTCGAGCAGCGACACGGTGCAGGAGCCCGGGATGGCCGGATCGCCCACGTGGGCGACGAGCACGCGGCCCCGCCCCGGATCCAGGGCGAGGCCGTTGGGCCGCACGCCGACGCCGATCTTCGTCACCGTGGGCGCGCCTTCGCCGCTGAAGACGCCCACGGTGTTCTCGCCACGGTTCGAGGTGACGATGAGCTCCAGCGCGGTCACGGCAAGCGCGCCCGCCACCGCGGGCAGGCTTCCTACGGAGCCGAGGTGCTTGCCCGCGGTGACGTCGAGCACGTCCACCGCGTCGTTGGCGGTGTGGGCGACGTAGACGCGGCCGCTTCGCTCGTGCACGGCCGCGTGGTCGAAGCCGCCCGCTCCCGCATGGGGCGGAAGGCCGATGAAGCCCAGCTGACGCAGCGGCATGGCTAGCGTCGGGCCGCGAGGTCCGCGACGAGCTGTTCCACCTGCGCCACGATGCGGTCACGCGCGACCGCGTAGCCCTCGCTGACCGCGGGCGCCTCCCACTGCTCCACCGCCTGCCCGCGCGACGGCGTCAGCTCGCAGCCGAAACTCACCACGCGGCGCGCCGTCTCGAGATCGTGCACGGTGACGGGGCGGGGCCGGCCGAGCCCGGGCCGCAATCCCTCGGCGGCCAAACCTTTCACCGCACCGGCGGCCAACTCGGGATCCGGCTCGGTGCCCGCCGCGACCGCGTCCATCGAGAGGCCGCGGGCGGCAGCGAGCCGGCGGAAGTGCGCCGCCGCCACCACGCTCTTCGCCGCGCCGTGCCGGCACACGAACAGCACGCGGGGCGTCATCGCCGCGCGCGCCTCGGCGCGGCAGTAGGCGTAGAGCGCGTCGTACATGGGGAACTGCCGGGCCATGTTGTCGAAGTCGTCGCGGCTGGTCGTTTGAAAGCCGGTGGCCGCCGCGTAGAGTCCGGCCGACTCGGGCGTGAGCCGCCGATCGTCGGTGTCCGCGCCGCGGACGATGAGCGCGAGGGCGGCGAGCCCGGGGTCTGCCAGCTCGTAGCGCTCGAGGAAGGCGTCGAACGAGCAGTGGGCGCCGTGATGGCCCAGCTCCACGTTGGGGATGTCATAGGGGATGGCGCCTTCGCGCGCCGCCGCCTCCCGCACCTGCGAGGAGGGCACGAACAGGAACTCGGGCTTGGGATCGATGAACCGGCTGATGAGCCAGGGGCATGCGATCCGGTCCACGCGGGCACGCTCGCGAGTGATCCATTTCATAGTGTCCTCCAGAGGAGAATGCCCACCGCCGCGCCGGCGGCGATGAGGAAAGGTTCGGGGATCTTGAACCGCCACGTGATGCCGAGCACGGCCAGCGCGATGCCGAGCGTCGGCACGTCGATGATGGCGCGTCGGGCGAGCACGAAGCATGCGCCCGCGATCGTCCCGGACGCCGCCGCAGTCACGCCGGCGACGAAGGCCTTCACCTTGGGGTTCCCGCTGATGCGATCGAAGTAGGGATACGGGATCACGACGAACAGATAGACGGGCATGAACACGCCCACCGCCGCCGCCACCGCGCCGGGGAAGCTCGCCACGAGGTAGCCGATGAAGGCGACGGTGATGACGATGGGGCCGGGGGTCAGCATGGCGACCGCCACCGCGTCCAGGAACTGCTGGTCGTTCAGCCAGCGGTACTGCTGCACGACGCCGGCGTAGAGGAACGGCACGATGGCGAGACCGCTGCCGAACACGAAGGCGCCCGCCTTGGCGAAGAACAGGAAGATCTGCGCGAGCACGTCCGGCGTGGCGGCCACCGCCAGGCAGGCGGGCGCGGAGCGCTTGAGCCAGGCCGGCGGCGCCTGCGCCACCATCGCGGCCACGCCGGCGAGCAGGAAGAGCCAGAGGATCTCGGACTCCGTCCACGCGGTGACGATCGCCAGCACCGCGAAGATCACCCACTGCACCCGATCCTTCGCCATCGTGAGCTTGGCGAGCTTGTACGCGGCGAGCACGATGATCCCGATGACGGCCGCCCCCACGCCGTAGAAGGCCGCCTGCATCCACGGGAGCCCGCCGAAGCGCACATAGAGCCAGCTGATGCCGACCGTCATGATGAACGAGGGCGAGACGAAGACCAGCGACACCAGCGTGGCACCGGCCACGCGCGAGTGCACGTAGCCGAGACAGATGGCGAGCTGCGCGGCCAACGGCCCCGGCGCCAGCTGAGCGAGCGCCAGCGACTTCATGTACTCCTCCCTGGTGAACCAGCCGCGCCGCTCCACGAGATCGCGCTGCATGTAGCCCACCAGAGCCACCGGGCCGCCGAAGCCCAGGCTACCGAGGTAGAGGAAGTACCTGAGCAGCGCGGCGGTCGTCGGCCGCGTCACGGAAGCGGCCGGCGGAAACGCCGGGGGCCGGGCACCCTCATTCATCGATCGCGACCTCCATGCCCCGCCCCCAGGCGCGCGCGGCTTCATACACCGCCACCGCAGCGGCCACGTCTTCGAGCGCGGTGCCCGAGCTGTCGAACACCGTGATCTCATCCTCGCGGGTGCGGCCCGGACGGCGTCCCGACACCACGTCGGCCAGCTCCGCGTGGACCGCGTCCCGCGCCATCAGCCGGGCCGCGAGCGCGTGCTGCAGCTCGCCGATCTCGGCGCACTGCTCGAGCACGTCCACCACCAGGGTCGACGCCACGACGAGTGCGGGCTCCAGCTCTTGCTTGCCCTGATTGTCGGCACCCACCGCCGCGATGAACGTCCCGGGCGAGATCATGGCGCATGGTGACGAAGGCGCGGCGTGATGGGGTGCACGTCACCACCACGTCGCTCTGGCGGAGGGCCCCCTCCAGATCCTTGGCGGCTTCAACGTGGAGGCCCAGCCGCTCCCCCGCCCGCGCCGCCATGGCTTCCGCCCGCGCGTGGTCCAGGTCCAGCAGCCATGCGCGCTCGAGCGGCAGCACCGCCGCCACCGCCGCGAGCTGGGTCTCCCCCTGCACGCCGCAGCCCACCACCGTCGCGGTGCGGGCGGCGCGCCGCGCCAGGTATCGGGCCGCCACCGCGGTGGCCGCCCCCGTGCGCAACGCGGTGAGGCCGCCCGAATCCATCACCGCCAGCGGTGCGCCGCGCTCGGCATCCGCCAGCATGACCGTGCCGCGAATGGAGGGGAGCCCGTGCCGGCGCGGATTCTCCGGGAAGTTGGCGTTGATCTTGGCCGCGAAGTAGCGGCGCTCGCCCACCAGCCCCGCAGCCTTGATGTGAAAGCCTCCCCCCTCCGCGGGCACGCCGAGTACGCCCGGGCCCAGGGTCCGGCCCTCGGCGTGGAGCCCGAAGGCTCGTTCCACCGCCTCGATGCAGTCGGGCAGCGTCAGGAGATCGAGGACGTCGCGCCGCGAGAGGATCAGCATCAGCTCTTCCTCGGCGTGGTGGCGTAGAGCCCCTCGAAGAGCGCCAAGCCCTGCGTCAACACCTGGTGGTCGTCGGGGGAGGCGGCGAGGAGGGCCCGCACCGCCACGTCGATCCCCCGCGCCTCCTCATGCGGAAACTTGCCATCGCGGAGGTCCGCCTCGTGCACCACTTCGGCGAGACGCGTCAGGCGTCGGTCGCGCAGCTTGGCGCGCTTCACCAGAGTCTCGAAGGTGCAATCCTCGCCCTGATGGGAGAGCTCCGCGCCGGGGGCGTCGAACGGGATCGCGTCCTGGGGAAACTTCGCCGGCGGCGCGAAGACGAACTGGGCCTCGGGATCGATGAAGCGCCGGATCAGCCAGGCGGAGGCGATGCGGTCGATGTGCGGCCGGGGCCTCGTGACCCATCGCCGGCCGCGCACGGTCGAGAGATCGATGCTGGGGCGCAGCGGGCGGGCCGCCGCCTCGGGACGTCGTGTACGCATGGCAATGACCTCCTCCAGGCGGCGCACTTCCGCGCCGCCCGGGGCGTCGAAGAAATCGACCTCGCGGATTCGCCGGTGGTCCCGGGCCAGCCGGGCCAGCTCGTCCTGGACCGCGGCGCCGCGGTTCTTCTTGTCGAGCCGCGGCATGACGCGGCGATAGCGCGCGGCGAGCTGGCGGTAGTCCTGATCACGGGGCTCGTGGAACAGCCGGCGCACCGCCTCGGGACCGAGGTTCTCGATCTGCTGCACTCGGATCAGCGTGGCATCCCCGCCCTCGCGCTCGATCTCCTGCGCGAGCCACTGGAAGTCCTCGTAGCGGTCCGGCGTGTCGGGGAGGAGATACGCGGAGCGCTTGAGGGGGACGGCCCCGAGCGACCTGAGCCGGCGCCACACCCGGACGCGAAGGCTCGACGGCTGGGGCGGCAGTCCCACGAGCAGGAGGAGCAGGGTCCCCAGGGATTCGCTCATGTTTCGACATGTAACAGTAGTTACATCCGTCTGTCAAGGGGGAATGTTCCGGGGGCCGAGCGCCTCAGGGCCGCGTCATGGAGGTGATTCGGCCCTCATCGCCCACCAGCACGGTATGCGCCATGCCCACAAAGAGCCCGGTGGCCACGATGCCTGGGATGGCCCGCACGCGAGCGTCGAGCGCTCGCGCATCGGCGAAGGGCTCGACCGCGCAATCCAGGACGTGATTGCCGTTGTCGGTGCGGAAAGGCGCCGCGCCCGTCCGGCGCAGCCTCGCGGCGAGCCCCATCTCGGCGAGGCGGGCGCGGCAGAAGCCCACGGCGAACGGTGCGACCTCGACGGGGAGCTTGCCGCGGCTCCCGAGCCTCTCCACCACCTTCTCGCGCCCGACGAGGATGACGAGGCGCCGCGAGGCGGCGGCGACGACCTTCTCGCGCAGGAGCGCGCCGCCATAACCCTTGATCAGGTCCAGACGCGGGTCGACCTCGTCCGCCCCGTCCACCGAGAGATCGATCACGGTGCGCTCGTCGAGCGTGATGAGCGGGATGCCCAGCTCGCGCGCGAGCGTCCCCGTGGCCTCCGAGGTGGGGACGCCGGTGACCCGGAGGCCGGAGTCCACGGCGCTCCCGAGCGCGCGGACGAACGCCGTCGCGGCCCGGCCGGTGCCCAGCCCGATGACGTGGCCGGCGCCCACGAAACCCAGCGCGTGCGCGGCGAGGGAGGCCGCGTCCTTGTCGCTCAGCGTGCCCGGCATGCCCTCGGACCGTACGCTGGGGGGCGGCCGGCGTCCAGCTGGAATGGCCCGCGCGCGGACGCGGCTCAGGCGCCCGCGGCCATGCCCGGGGCGAAGAAGCTCAGCTGATTCCGGCCGGCGTGCTTCGCATGGTACATCGCCGCATCGGCATGGAGCAGGAGCGTCTTCACGTCGCGCGCGTCTCCGGGGTAGATGCTGATCCCGATGCTCGCGCCGATGTCCAGCTGACGCGGCCCCACCTGGAAGGGCCGCGCCAGCTCCTTCAGCATCTTCTCGCCCACCACTCCGGCGTCGGGCCCGCGCCCGAGCTCGGCCAGCACCACGATGAATTCGTCGCCACCGGCCCGCGCCACCGTGTCCTCGCCGCGCACGCAGGACTGCATCCGCTCGCTCACCGCCTTGAGGAGCCGGTCGCCCACGTCGTGGCCATATGCGTCGTTGACCGACTTGAAGCGGTCGAGATCGACGAACATCACCGCGAAGGGCTTGCCGCTCCGCTCGGATCGGCGCACCGCCTGGATCAGGCGCTCGTCGAGCAGCACGCGGTTGGGCAGGCCGGTGAGCGCATCGTAGAGCGCGGCGGCGCGCAGCTGCTCGTTCCGCGCCTGCAGCGCCAGGGCGAGCGCCTCGGTGCGCGCCGCGCGCGCGGCGTCGAACGCGGAGAGCACCACCGTGACGCCGAGGAGGCCCAGCGCCGCCACCCCGATCAGCTCGGCGAGGAAGGCATCGTCGAAGCGGGTGAGCGACGGGGGCACGAGACTCACGGTGCCGGGGGCGAAGCGCGCCGCCGCCATGCCCGTGTAATGCATCGCCGCGATCCCGAGCCCCAGCACGACCGCGCTGCCGAGCTTCGCGAAGACCGCGCCCCGCGAATAACGCCGGCGAAGCCGAAAGGCCAGCGTCAGCGCGGCCAGCGAGGCGAGGAAGGCGATGCCGATCGAGGCCGCGACGAGCGAGATGTCGTACTCGACGGGCGGGGACACGCGCATCGCGGCCATGCCGAGATAGTGCATCGCGGCGATGCCGAGCCCCATGACGAGCCCGCCGCCGGCCAGGCGGCTCCGAGTGAGCGCGGGGCGCCGGGCCACGAGGAGCGCCATACCGGAGGCCAGCACCGCGACCAGCCACGAGGCCGCGTTGATCCGGCCGTCGTAGGCCACCGGGCCTCCGAGGTCGAAGGCCAGCATGCCGACGAAGTGCATCGACCAGATCCCGGTGCCCATGACGGCGGCCCCGCCCAGGAGGAGCCAGAGCCACGCCGCCCGCCCCCGCCGCACGCTCACGCGCGCGGCCAGATCCAGCGCCGCGTAGGACGCGATCACCGCGACGGTCACGGAGAGGACGACCAGCTTGGGATCGTGGTGCCCCACGCGCAGAGGGTACACCAGGCCCGAACCTTTCAGGGAGACACCGGCCGTACAATGAAGCTACCATGCGCCCGCCGCACCAGATCGCCGTCCATCTCCCGCTGGCCGCGCTGCTCACGACGGTCCTCGCCGGGGCGCCGGTCCGCTCCGGCGCGGAGACCGTGGACGGTGTGTGGGCGGTGGCGCAGGTCACGCTGAACGGCCAGCCCCGCGCGGAAGGCAAGCTCCTCAATTCCACGTGGACGTTCAACGGCGACGAGCTGACCGTCCGCCCGGCCGCCGGCCGCCACGTCCGCTGGTCGCTGAGCTATGAGCTCGGCGCGCAGCCAGCCGCGTTTCGCGCGACGCCCGTCGACGCGCCGGGCGAGCGGCCGTTGTGGATGATCCTGACCCGGGGCGCCGGCGAGCTTCGTCTGGCGTTCTACGACGGGCTCGACCAGCGGCCGGAGGATTTCGGTCCGCGGCCCAAGCTGGTCGTCCTCAGCCTGGTGCCCGCGCCGGCGGTGGGCGCGCTCCGCGATCCCTGCGAGATTCTGAGGGCCGCCGGTGTCGAGCAGCTCCTCGGCGGGCCCACGCGGCGGAGGCCACCGCCCCCGACGATTCGGCCCGGCGTGACGTGCACGCTGGAGCGCGATGACGGCTCGGGCGCGGTGGCGCTCACGCTCGTGCCGCCACCGGCGGCGACGGCCTATGTGGACGCGGCGAGGCGCGAGGCCGCGTCCCAGCCGCGCGTGCAGCTCGAGGAGGAGCCCGGCCTGGGCCCCGGCGCCTTCTCGGCTCTCCGCGGGCAGACGGTCGCCACGGTCACGCTCAAGCAGGAGACGGCGATGGTGCTGCGATTCGAGGCGCCGCAGGTGGCCCGCGCCGAGACCCGCCGCTTCGCCGAGCGGGTCCGCGACCGCCTCTGAGCCGGATCAGGCCGATGCGTCCTCGAGCCGGCGGATCTGGCAGAGATACGCGCGATGCGGCACCGACCCGCTCACCGGATCGATGGCCGCGTTGCCGATGATGAGGTTGAAGTTGGCGCCGTCCGAGCTGAAGGGGTCGTACCCCGGCGCGCCGATCTGCGGGCAAGCCTCCCACCAGCCGTGCTGCCCGCAGGCCACGCCCGGCGCGAGGAACTCGTTGAAGGCGGCCCGCGCGCGCACGCTGCCCTCCGGCGTCTCCACCCTGACCCAGTCGCCCGCCTCGATCCCCCGTTCAGCCGCCGCCGCCGGATGCAGCTCGATCTCCGGGTCGCGCTGGCGCCGGCGAAGACTCGGCAAGCCGCGATGCTGCGTCTCGCAGAACTGGGTGGACTTGGCGCAGGTCAGCACGAGGGGGAAGCGCGCGGTGAGGTCGGGGCGCGACTCCGGGCCTACCAGCGGCTCCACGTGCACCGGCAGCGGCGGATACCCGTGCTGGAGCAGCGTCTCCGAGTAGATCTCGATCTTGCGCGTGGGGGTGGCGAACCCCGCGGGCACGCCGGCCTTTTCCTCGGCGTACTTCCGGTAGCGCGTCGTGAGCGGGACGGTGACGCCGCCCGGATTCGCGCGCAGCACCTCGAGCGTCACACCGGACGGCTCGAGCTGATGCCGGTAGCCCGCATCCACGTCGCCATCCCAGAAATGCCGGCCCAGCCCGAGACGGACCGCGAGGTCGAACGTGATCTCGGTGTCACCGCGCGCCTCGCCCCGCGGCTCCACCAACGGCCGCCGGAGCTGCACGAGCGACTGCGCCGCCGCGCTGATGTCGAAGCCGATCTTGAGCCCTTCGCGCTCGAAGGGGCTCGCCACTGGGAGCACGATGTCGGCCAGCTCCACGGTGGGGCTCATGAAGAGATCCGCGTGGACGTAGAAGTCGAGGGCGGCGAGCGCCTCGCGGCCGCGCCGCGTGTCGGCATGCGCCATGAGGAGGTTCGCGCCGAACCCGACCATCCCGCGCACGGCGTAAGGCCGCTGCTCCAGCACGGCGGTGTACACCTCGTCGGTGGTGACCCATTCCCAGCGCGAGGGTCCGATCGGCCGCTCGGGGAGGCCAAGGCAGCGATCGCGCTGCGCCGCCGTGATCAGATCGTCGCCGGCGACGCCGCGCGACGGCACCGAGGGGAAGAGGACATTGCCGCCCTCGCCCTCGAAGCTGCCGGTCAGGACGTAAAGGAGCGAGATCGCGCGAAAGATCTGCGTGGCATTGGTCTGCTGCTCGACGCCGCTCCATGCGTAGTAGGAGACCGGGCGCGAATGCCAGAGGAGCCGAGCGGCCTCCTCGACCTCGGCACGGTCGACTCCACAGATGCGCTCGACCTCCGCCGCCGGATAGCGCCGGCAGCGCTCGACGGCCAGAGCGAAGGCGGGGCGGCAGACGATGACACCGTCCGCGGTCGGGATCTTGTACTCCCCCAGGAGGGCGGGCCGGACATCGCCGTCGTAGCGGCGGCGTTCCGGGTCGTAGATGAGCGGGCGTTGCGCCGCCTCGTCCCAGGCGACGTAGCGCGTGGCGCCCGCCGCCGCGCCGCTGAGATCGCCCTCCGTGAGGAGACGCCCCGTGTCGGCGCGGACGAGCAGCGGGCCGTTGGTCCAGTCGCGGACGAAGGCGCGATCGTACCAGCCATGCTCGAGCATCACCTGCGCGATGCCGAGCGCCAGCGCCGCATCGGTGCCCGGTCTCACGCGCAGCCACACATCGGCCTTGCTGGCCATCCCGACCCGTCGGGGGTCGACGACGATCAGCTTCGCGCCCCGCCGCAGCGCGGCCGCGGTGGTGGTCGCATGGGCCAGCCGCGCCAAACTCGGGTTATAGCCCCAGAAGAGAATGCAGCCGGCGCGCTCCAGGTCCGGCATGGTGGCGCCGCCGGTGCCATGACCGATGCCGAAGGTGAAGCGCGTCGCATACGCGCGTCCCCAGCCGCACAGCTCCATCGAGCCGCACAGGTTGGGGCTGCCGAAGGCCCGCATCAGACGCGTGATCCACGGCGAGGCGTCGGCGATCGCCGACGTCGAGGCGGAGACGGAAGTGAAGACCACGCTTTCCGCCCCGTGCCGCGACTTGATGCGCTGGAGCGCGGCCGCCGTCGTATCGAGCGCCTCGTCCCAGCTGATCCGCCGCCAGCCCGGGTCCGGATGGCCCTTGGGCCGTGTCCGCTTCATCGGGTAAAGGAGGCGGTCCGGATGATGGACGAGCTCCGGCGCTGCCCGTCCCTTCGCGCAGATCGCGTGCCCGGTAGGATGGGAGGGATCGGGCTCGAGCGCGACGAAGCGACCGCCCTCGACCACCGCGATGGAGCCGCAGCGGGAGATGCAGAGCGCGCAATAGCCCTTGATGCGCTGAATCATGGAGACTTGGAGAACGCCCGCATTCTATCGGTTGTCCGTGCCCGCCGCCAGCCCCTGTCGATCCGGTCCAGCTCCGTTCGACCACTCCCAGAAGCGACGCAGCCCACACGGTTCAGGAGGCAGCCATGGGAAAGGTTCAGCGAATCACGCCGATGCTCTGGTTCGATGGGCAGGCGGAAGAGGCCGTGAAGCTTTACGTGTCGACGTTCCCGAACTCGCGCATCCTCGGGACGAGCCGCTACGACGAGGCCGGCGCCAAGGCATCCGGCCAGCCGAAGGGCTCGGTCATGACCGTGCAGTTCGAGCTGGACGGCCAGGAGTTCACCGCGCTCAACGGCGGCCCGCTCTACAAGTTCACCGAGGCGGTGTCGTTCGTGGTGAACTGCGACACCCAGGCGGAGGTCGACCACTACTGGGGGAAGCTCAGCGAGGGCGGCGAGGAAGTGCAGTGCGGCTGGCTCAAGGACCGCTTCGGGCTCGCGTGGCAGGTGACGCCGAAGATCCTGACCGAGCTCGTCATGGGCAAGGATCCCGAGAAGGCCAAGCGAGCCTTCGGCGCCATGCTGCAGATGAAGAAGCTCGACATCGCGACGCTGGAGCGCGCCGCCGAAGGACGCTGA
>Ga0111538_10002762_pt1 | contig 24688 bp, 19 predicted proteins | sample SoiMethybrSBSTD1_FD_79669 | JGI IMG/M metagenome (GOLD analysis project Ga0111538, IMG submission 79669) | Bulk soil microbial communities from a Populus tree surrounding site in Tennessee, USA - Soil MetaG P. TD hybrid SBSTD1 (version 2)... | ecosystem: Environmental > Terrestrial > Soil >...
CGAGGGCGGCAACCACATGACGCTGGTGCCGTTCATCGACATGCTGACGATCCTGGTGGTGTTCCTGCTCGTGCACACCTCGGACGTCGACGTGCTGCCGAACACCAAGAACATCTCGATCCCGGAGTCGATCTCCGACAAGAAGCCGCGGCCGACGGTCGTGGTGATGATCACCAAGGAAGAGTTGCTGGTCGACGGCCGCTCGGTCGGGACGCTGGCGCAGATCGAGGCTTCGCCGGACGCGGTGATCGCGCCGCTGAAGGCGGCGCTGCAGAGCCAGGCTGACAAAGTGCTGGCGGGCGCGGCGAAGGACGATATCAAGGACCGCGAGGTGACGATCCTCGGCGACCGCAACACGCCGTACAAAGTGCTGCGCAAGGTCATGGCGACCGCCACCGATGCCGAGTACGGCAAGGTGTCGCTCGCCGTCATCGAGCGCGAGGCCGGCGGCGCCGCCCCGACCACCCAACGCACCGCGTCGCTGATCAACTGAGCGTGCCATGACACTCGCTCCTTTTTATCGCCTGTACGACCTGCCTTGGTCGCCGACCGAGGAAGTGGAGCGGCGCTTCCGCAAAGTGGTGCGGAACGCCTTCATCATCTTTGCGATCTTCGCCATCCTGATCCCGCTGCTGCCGGTGAGTCAGCGTGATGTGGCGAAGGCGCCGGCGATCCCGGACCGCATCGTCAAGCTGGTGCTCGAGAAGAAGGTCGCACCACCACCGCCGCCGCCGCCGAAGATCGAGGAGAAGAAGCCGGAGCCGGAGAAGAAGGTCGAGCAGCCGAAGCCGCCGCCGCCGAAGCCCGACGCGCGCGAGCGCGCGCAGAACGCGGGCTTGCTGAAACTGCAGGACCAGCTCGCGGATCTGCGCGACAACTCGATTCTCGAGAAGGCCGCGATGACGAAGAACCTGACGGGCAAGGTCGGCGAGGAGACGCGCTCGGAGCGCTCGCTGATCACCTCGAAGGTTGGCACGAGCAGCGGCGGCATCAACACAGCCAGCCTGAGCCGCGGCTATGGCGGCGGTGCCGGCTCGCTGACCGGGCACACGACGACGCAGGTCTCCTCGGCGACACTCGCCGCACAGGGCACCAACAAGGTGGAGCGGGGCGCCGGCAGCGGCAAGGCATCGCGCAGCGAAGAGGAAATCGCGCTGATCTTCGATCGCAACAAGGGTGCCATCTACGCTCTCTACACCCGCGCGCTGCGCGACAAGCCCGATCTCCAGGGCAAGCTGGTGCTGGAGCTGACGATCGCCGCGGACGGCTCGGTCACGCGCTGCGAAGTGGTGTCGAGCTAGCTCAACGATCCGGAGCTGGAGCGCAAGCTGGTGGCGCGCATCAAGCTGTTCCAGTTCGAAGCCAAGGATGTCGGCACGATCACGGTCACGAAGCCGATCGATTTCTTCCCAGCGTGACCCTCGTCACATTATGCCTTTCATCTGCGCCGGCGGACCGCCCGCCGCTCGGGCCTTGCTATCAGGCTGCGCTGCGCTGATGATCCGCGGCAATGAACCTCGATTCGGAAATCCGGCACTTCGAAGAGATGCCGTCGCTCGAGAAGTCGCGGCTGCTGGCGCGCTTCATGTACGAGCTGACGCTCGAGGCCCGTAACTTCTACGGCTCGGGCGGCGAACAGCCGATCGATCCGCACAAGCTGCGCTTCATCAACGAAGTGCAGCATCGCGTGACCCGCTTCATCGAGCAGATCCTGATCGACGATCCGGCGCGCTCCTCCGACGAAGTCATGCTGCGCCTGCTGCTCGCGCCGCGCGCGGAGAAGGCCATCGAAGGCCTCGTGCTCTGCGCGTACACGCGCACGATCCAGGCGATCAGCTAGCCTCGACCCGCCGCTGCGCTTCCTGCGTCGGCTCGGTATCAGCCTCGAACAACTGCTCCAGCTCGCGCGCTGCCTGCTGCGCGGACTGGATCAGCTTTTGTTCGTCGTCGCGGAACTCGAGCTGCGCCTGCAACTGCTTCTTGTCGTGCGCGTCGAAGCGGCGAATGCTCTCGGCGGCATCGGCGCGGCTGAGGCCCAGCGCTTCCAGCGTGTGCTGCGCCAGGTCGAGGCTCGACAGGTACGTTTCGCGAATGAAGTACTTCACGCCGAGATCCATGAGCCGCAGCGCGTGCTGGCGATTGCGCGCGCGTGCCATGATTTTGAGATTCGGAAAATGCCGCCGCACCAGCTCGGCGCTGCGGACCGATGCCTCGATGTCCTCCACTGCGAGCACGAACACCTCGGCGCGCGCCGCGCCGGCCGCCTGCAGCACTTCGAGCCGCGAGGCGTCGCCGTAGTACACCTTGCTGCCGAAACGGCGCACGAAGTCGACTTGCGCCACGCTCGCTTCCAGCGCGGTGAACTGGATCCTGCGCATGCGCAGGACGCGGCCGACGATCTGCCCGAAGCGGCCGAAGCCGGCGATGATCACGCGGCTGTCCTGGGTTTCGACGCGGTCGAACTCGCGCGTCTGCGCCTTGACCAGCCGCGGCTCGATGACGTTCGTGTGCAGCGACATCAGCAGCGGACTCACGATCATCGAGATCGTGACGACGATGACCAGCAGCTCGGCGAGCGACGGATCCATCACGCGCTTGCTCACCGCCAGCGAGAACAGCACGAAACCGAACTCGCCCGCCTGCGGCAACGCGAACGCCAGGCCGCGGGCGCTCTCGGACGAATGCCCGGCCAGTCGCCCCAATCCCCATAGCAGCGCGAATTTCACCGCCAGCAGGCCAGTCACGAGCAACGCGACCTGTCCCGGTTGCGCCAGCAACAGCCCGACGTTCGCAGCCATCCCGACCGACATGAAGAACAGTCCGAGCAGCAGGCCCTTGAACGGCTCGATGTCCGCTTCGAGCTCGTGACGATACTCGCTGTCGGCGAGCAGCAGGCCCGCGACGAACGCACCGAGCGCCATCGACATGCCGACCGACTCGACCAGCAGTGCGGTTCCCAGGACGACGAACAGCGCCACTGCGGTGAACGCTTCGCTTACCTTGGTCTCGGCCACGACGCGCAGCACCGGGCGGAGCACATAGCGGCCGCCGAAGACCAGTGCGACCAGCACGGCGAGGCCCTTGCCAACGCTCAGGAGCGTCGTCGACAGGTCCTGTTGTCCGCCGCTGAGCAGCGGCAGGATCGCCAGCATCGGCATCACGGCAATATCCTGAAACAGCAGGATCGCGAAGCTCGAGCGGCCGTGATGTGTATTCAGCTGCTGGCGCTCTGCCAGCAATTGCAGTACGAGCGGTGTCGACGACAGGGACAGGGCGAACGCCGTGATGAACGCGGCGTTGGCACGCAGGCCGAGTGCGAGGGCGATCGCGGTGAAGACTGCCGTGGTCAGCAGGACCTGCGCGAGCCCGAGCCCGAAGACCGACTTGCGCATCGCGCGCAGCCGCGAAGGCTGCAATTCCAGCCCGATGACGAACAGCAGCAGCACTACGCCGAACTCGGCGGTGTGCATGACGCCTTCGGTGTCCTGGACGATGCGCAGCCCCCACGGCCCGATCGCCACGCCGGCCGCGAGATAGCCGAGGATCGAGCTGAGCCGCAACCGCCGGAACAACGGGATCGCGAGCACCGTGGCGCCGAGAAACACGGCGATTTGGGCGATGAGGGACATGGGGGGACCCGAGGCAAGTGACACAGGTGACAAGGGTGACACAAGTGACACGGGTAAGAAGCCCTCTGGCCCGGGTCACCTATGTCACCTGTGTCACCTTCGTCACTCCCTCTGCTAGACTCGCGCGCACTCTGCGCTCACCTGCCCATGCCTCGCTCCGACATTTCGTTTCCGCTGAAAGACGCCGAGCTGCGCGAGGACGTGCACATGCTCGGCATGCTGGTCGGCGAAGTGATTCGCGAGCAGGGCGGCGATGCGTTGTTCGAAGCCGTGGAGCAGGACCGGCAGGCGGCGATCGCGCGGCGCGACGGCAGCGCCGAGGGCGCGCGCGAGCTGGCAACCCGGACCTGTGACGTTCCCGCTGCGCAGGCGCGCGACCTGGTGCGCGCGTTCTCGCTGTGGTTCGAAATGGTCAACATGGCGGAGAAGACGCACCGCATCCGGCGGCGCCGCCAGTATCTCAACGAAGGCATCACGCAGCCCGGCGGCATCGTCGAGGCGATAACGCGGCTGCGCGCGCAGGGCCTCGGGCTCGACGAGATCCGCCGGCTGATGATCGAGATCTGGATCGAGCCGGTATTCACCGCGCATCCGATGGAATCGACCCGCCGCACGATCCTGCGCAAACAGCAGAAGATCGCGCAGCTGCTGCTCGGCCGGCTCGGCCTGTCGCGCACCGCCGCCGAGACGCGGCAGATCTGGGACCGCATCCGCGGCGAGATCACCGGCGGCTGGCAGACGGCGGAGAACTCGCGCGAGCGGCTCACCGTCGCCGACGAGCGCGAGCACGTGCTGTTCTTCATCGGCGAGATCCTGTTCCAGATCGTGCCGATCTTCTACGAGGAGATCGAGGCCGCGCTGGAGCAGGCCTACGGCGCGGAGGCGCGCTCGCTCGATCTGCCAGAAATCCTGCGCTTCGGCACCTGGGTCGGCGGCGACATGGACGGCAATCCGGACGTGAACGCGAAGACGATCCGCGAGACCTGCGCGCGTCACCAGCAGATCATCGTCAATCGCTATTTCCTCGAGTGCCAGGGCCTGGCGGAGACGCTGTCGCAGAGCGCGGCGCGCGTCGGAATCTCCGCGTCACTTCAGGCGCGCATCGAGCAGTACCTCACGCTGCTGCCCGGTGCTGCGACACTTTCGCCAGCGCGACACGATCGCATGCCGTATCGCGTGTTCCTCGGGCAAGTGATGGAACGGCTGCGCGCGACCTACGATGCGCGCGCCAACCACTACGATTCGGCCAACGAGTTCCTCGGTGATCTGAATCTGATCGCCGACAGCCTGCGCGCCAACAAGGGCGAGCACGCCGGTGTGTTCCAGGTGCGTCGCCTGATCCGTCGCGTGCGCACTTTCGGCTTTCACCTCGCGACGCTCGACATCCGCCAGAATGCCGGCGCGCACCGCAGTGTCATCGCGCAGGGGCTGGGGGATCCGCAGTGGTCGTCACGCAGCAGCGAAGAGCGCACCGGCCGCTTGCGGCACGCACTCGAGCAGGACGAAGCGCCGGGCTGTGTGCTGTCTCCGACCGGCAAGCGCAGCCTCTGGGTGTTCGAAGCGCTGACTCACTGCCGGCACCGGTACGGCACTGATGCGATCGGGCCATATGTCGTCAGCGACGCGCGCGGCGTCGACGACATGCTTTCGGTGTTGTTGCTGTCGCGCTGGGCGGATACGACGGACAGTCGCTCGGGCGACGTGCCGACCGACGTCGCGCCGCTGTTCGAATCGGCCGCGGCGCTGCGCTCCTGCGGCGAGATCATGACGCAGGTGTTCAACGAGCCGGCGTATCGCAAGCACCTCATCGGCCGCGCCAATCACCAATACGTGATGATCGGCTACTCGGCCAGCAACAAGGAAAGCGGCATCGTCATGTCACGCTGGCTGCTGCGCAACGCGCAGGAAGCGTTGTTCGCAGCCGCGGACCAGGCGGGCATCGACCTGACGCTGTTCCATGGCCAGGGCGACGGCGGCTTTCGCGGCGGCGGCCGCACCGAGGTACTGGTACGCAGCGGGCCCGACAGCGCACGCCGCGGGCGGTTGCGCATCACGGAGCAGGGCGAACTCATCAACGAGAAGTACGGCCTGCGCCCGATCGCACTGCGCGTCTTCGAGCAGGCTTTCAACGCGTTGACGTTGTCGCGCGCCGGTGTCATTCCGCCCGAGCACGTCGATCCGCAATGGCGTGCGGCGATGGACCTGCTCGGCGAGGAAGCGACGCGGGTCTATCGCGCCACCGTGTACGAAGACGCCGAGTTCGCGGGGTTCTTCCGCCAGGTGGCGCCGATCGACGCAATCGAGCGCATGCAGATCGGCTCGCGGCCGACGACGCGCACCGAGCGCACGGGCATCGAGGCGTTGCGCTCGATCCCCTGGATGCATGCATGGTCGCAATGCCGGTACATGCTGCCGGGCTGGTACGGCGCGGGAAGTGCGCTCGCGCTGGCGGGCGACCGGCTCGGCGAGGCGCTGCTGCGCGAGATGTACCAGGGCTGGTTCTTCTTCACCAACCTGATCGACGACATCGAGCTGGCGCTGGCGCGCGCGGATCTCGGCATCGCCGCGGCCTACGAGAGCCTGGTCGATGAGAAGCACCGCCGCTTCAGCGAGCTGCTGCGCGCCGAGTTCGAGCGCACGCGGCAGCAAGTGCTGAAAGTTCGCGGCGTCGAGCGCTTACTGGACGGCGAGCCGACGGTCGAGCGCTCGATTATGTTGCGTAACCCTTATATCGACCCGATGCATCTCGTGCAGGTCGACCTGTTGCGGCGCTGGCGTGCCGGCGGTGCGAACGACAAGGAATTGCTGAGTGCGCTGGCGGCAACGGTGAGCGGCATCGCGCAGGCGTTGCAGGGCGCGTGATTTTCATTTGTCGAAAGTGGCCGAGGCCCTTGCGACGCGCCCGGCAAAAGGCGTGGCTTTTGCCGGGCTTCAGCCAGTCTTCGCTTCCGCCAGATGCGGCAGCAGCCAGTTCACGATCGATTCGTGGCCGATTTCTTTCGGGCCGCCGAACAACTCGGGTTGATCGCGCAGCAGGCGATACGCAAAAGCGACGGCGTCGGTCGCATGGCGGCGACGCGATTCCGGTAGTCGGAACCACTCCTCGAGGACGCGCGCTTGTGTATCCGCTTTCGTCATGCCCTCTCCCGCGAGCGCGCGGGACCATAGCAGCGCAGAAAACTGCATGCATCCGTTTTTTATCAGGAGACGCGCGCGCCTGCGTGCGTGTTGTCGCGTACGTGGCGCTCGCAACGATTCGCGCCCGACAAACAGGCAGATAGCTTGTGCCATCCAGACCAATACGTAGATCCGCGCGCGACGAGTCGCTTGCGAAGCCGTACTTGCGCTACGAATTTTCGGCAAGTTCGCGCGCAATGCTGCTTGCGCTCGCGCACTTACTTAAGTCAGTCAGCGCAGGCAGCCGATCAACGACGAGCGATCCTTGATCGTTTTCAGGCACACCGTCGTCATGCTGCGCTGGACGCCGGGCATGCGCGAGATTTCCGCCCGCAGGATCTGATCGAGGTCGGTGATGCCCGGCACCAGCACGTGCAGGAGATAGTCGCCCTCGCCGGCGGTGGTGAAGCACTGGAGCACCGAGCGATGACGGATCGCCGCGGCCTCGAACTCCGCGTGCTTCGCCGGATTGATGGTCGCGTGGATGAACGCGTGGATCTCCAGGCCGAGCTGTCCCGGATCGAGCTCGGTGCGATACCCCTTGATGACGCCGCGCTGCTCGAGATCGCGCACGCGCGCCCAGCACGGGGTTTTCGAGAGCGCGACCTTGTCGGCGAGCTCCGCGTAGGACAGGCGGGCGTCTTCCTCGAGCACCCGCAGAATGGCGATTTCGGTACGATCCAACATGAGAACGCCCGTTCGTGTAATTTGCGTTCCGTAGAACTAGCGTTTTTCGACTCTGCAGGCAAGCGGGGCAAAGCCGGACAATGTCCGGCGGCCCGAAACCGAGAATCGATTCAGACCTACAGCTTTCCCAGGAGCGTGTGAATGGATCTCGTGCAGTCCCGCACTCCCCGCGACCTCGGCGCCGTGCGCAGCTGGGACGCGAGCGATCCGCTGCGGGCTTTCCGCGACCGCTTCGATCTGCCGCCCAATGTCGTCTACCTCGACGGCAATTCGCTCGGAGCGCTGCCGCGCGCGACGCGCCAGCGCATCGCGCACGTCGTCACGGCGGAGTGGGGCGCCGGGTTGATTCGCAGCTGGAACGAGTGCGACTGGATCCACGCGCCGCGCCGCGTCGGCGACAAGATCGCGGGCCTGATCGGCGCCGAGCCGGGCGAAGTGATTGTCGCGGATTCCACTTCCGTGAACCTGTTCAAGCTCGTCAACGCTGCGCTCGCGGCGCGGCCCGGCCGCCGCGAGGTCCTGTCGGAGCCGGGCAACTTTCCGACCGATCTCTACGTACTGGACGGCGCGCTGCGCGAGCAGCCGCAGCGGCGCCTGCGGCTGGAGCCCGCGTCGCAGTTGATCGACTGCATCAACGACGACACGGCCCTGGTGGTGCTGACGCAGGTTCACTACAAGACCGCCGCGATGCACGACATGCGCGCGATCACCGAGCGTGCGCACGAGAAGGGCGCGCTCGTGCTCTGGGACCTCAGTCACAGCGCCGGCGCTCTGCACGTCGACCTGAACGGTTGCAATGCCGATCTGGCGGTCGGCTGCGGTTACAAATATCTGAACGGCGGTCCCGGTGCACCGGCCTTCCTGTTCGTGGCGCGCCGCCACCAGGCGAGCTTGCTGTCGCCGCTCAGCGGCTGGATGGGCCATGCGCGGCCGTTCGACTTCGTCGACAGCTATGCGCCCGCGCCGGGCATCGAGCGCTTTCTGTGCGGCACGCCGCCGATCCTCGGGCTGTTGAGCCTGGAATGCGGCGTCGATCTGCTGCTCGAAGCCGGCACAGCGGCGCTGCAGGACAAGTCGCAGCGGCTGTGCCAGTTGTTCATCGCGCTGGTGCAGGACATGTGCGACAGCAACGAGCTGAGCCTGCTGAGCTCGCCCGATTCGCGCCAGCGCGGCAGCCACCTGGCGTACGCGCACCCGAACGGTTACGCGGTGATGCGGGCGCTGATCGATCGCGGCGTGATCGGCGATTTCCGCGCGCCTGACACGTTGCGCTTCGGCTTCGCGCCGTTGTACACGCGTTATGAAGATGTGTGGCGCGCGGTCGAGGCACTGCGCGACGTGTTGCGGACGCAGTGCTGGTCCGAGCCGCGGTATGCAGTAAGGGCTGCTGTGACATGAATGCTCGCTCCTCGGCGACCGACGCGTACACGGCGCACGTAGACACGTTCGCGCGCGATCGCTTGCCGCCGCGCGAGCAGTGGCCCGAATTCCGCTTCGATCTGCCGGAGCTGCACTACCCGCCGCGCCTGAATTGCGCCTCGGTGCTGCTCGACGAGGCGATTCTCGAAGGTCACGGCGCCCGCGTTGCCCTCTACTCGACGAGCGGCAACTGGAGTTACTTCGAATTGCTGGAGCGGGCCAATCGCATCGCCAACGTGCTGGTGCGCGATCTCGGCGTCGTGCCCGGCAACCGCGTGCTGCTGCGGGGCGCGAATTCGCCGATGCTGGCTGCGAGCTGGCTCGCCGTGATGAAGATCGGTGCGATCGCGGTGACGACGATGCCGATGCTGCGGGCCAAGGAGCTCGCGGTCATGGCCGAACGGGCGCACATCGATCACGCGATCTGCGAAGCCCGACTGGTCGGCGAGGTGCAGGAGACCACGCGTGCTACCGGCCGTCTGACGCGTGTCGCAACGTATGGCGATGGGGCCCTGGAGCGCCTGATGGCGCAGCAGACGGACGAGTTCAGAAACGTCACGACAGCCGCGGACGATGTGTGCCTGCTCGCGTTCACGTCCGGCACGACCGGCAATCCCAAAGCGACGATGCACTTCCATCGTGACGTTCTCGTAATGCGCGACGTTGTGGGCCGATATTTGCTGGAGACCTCGGCCGACGACATCTATATCGGCAGCCCGCCGCTCGGCTTCACCTTCGGGCTCGGGGCCCTGCTCGTGTTCCCGCTCGGCGGCCGCGGCGCCGTCGCGCTCGTTGAGCAACCAACGCCCGACAACCTGCTCGACGCCATCGCGCGCTTTCGCGCGACAGCGCTGTTCACGGCCCCGACTGCGTATCGCGCGCTAGTGCCGCTGGTTGCCGGCCGTGACATTTCCAGTCTCCGGCGCTGCATTTCCGCCGGCGAGTCGCTGCCCAAGGCGACCTCGGACGCCTGGCATGCCGCCACCGGCCTGCGCATCATCGACGGTATCGGCGCTACCGAGATGATTCATATCTTTATTTCCGCGAAAGGCGACGAGATTCGCCCGGGCGCGACCGGCAAGCCGCTGCCCGGCTACGAGGCCTGCGTGCTCGACGACGACGGCCGCCCGCTGCCGCAGCCGAATGCAGGGCGGCTTGCAGTGAAAGGCCCGAGCGGCTGCCGCTATCTCGACGACCCGCGCCAGCTCGAATACGTACAGAACGGCTGGAACGTCACCGGCGATCGCTACTACGTCGACGCCGACGGCTACTTCTGGTTCCAGGCACGTGCCGACGACATGATCATCTCCGGCGGCTACAACATCGCCGGGCCCGAAGTCGAGGCTGCGTTGCTGCAGCATCCGGCCGTGCGGGAATGCGCCGTCGTCGGCGCTCGCGACGAGCAGCGCGGCCAGATCGTCAAGGCGTTCGTCGTGACGAACGCAGGTCACGCGGGCGGCGAGGCGCTCGCGCGCGAGCTGCAGGAGCACGTCAAGCGCTCGATCGCTCCGTACAAATACCCACGCGCCGTGGAATTCGTACCCGAGTTGCCGAAAACGCCCACGGGCAAGCTGCAGCGCTACGTGCTACGCCAAAGCTGAGCCTGACTTTTCTTGCTGCTTGTGTCCTACACAACAGCGGCTCATTGCGGCAGAATCGGCGCTCCCTGTTGATTGCCGGCGCGATGCGCCGTTGGAACTTCCCCGTGAACAGAATGCAGCAACACAGGCCGCGCGTGCGGCCGACCCCGAAGTCGTCCTGTCCCTGGCTCAAGCTGCCGCGCAGCGGCTCGGGCCTGAACGTCGAGGACTTCCTCACTTTCCGCATGAATCGACTCTCGAACGCATTGCGGACGAATTTGACGAAAGCGTATCTGGAAGATTTCGAGCTGAGCCTGCCGGAGTGGCGGCTGCTCGCGCTGGTTGCGCGCTTTTCGCCACTGCGCTTCTCCGAAGTCACCAACCGCAGCGGCATGGACAAGGGCCAGGTGAGTCGCACGCTGCGCGTCATGGCCAAGCGCGGGCTGACCAAGATGAAGATCATCCGCGAGCGCGGCTCGCGTTCCACCGAGGCCCTGGCGGCACCGGTGATGGTGTCGATCACCGCAAAGGGGCGCTCGCTGTATCGCTCGGTGCTGCCCGTGGCCCGCAAGCGCCAGGCCGAAGTGCTCATGACGCTGAGCGAGTCGGACCGCTACGCGCTGTTCGCTACCCTCGACAAATTGTTCCAGACGGTCGGGCACGGCACATCGGGCGACGACGGCGAATGAGGCGCATACCCCTGCGATGAAGGCTCTGGACCTGACGCAGGGGCCGATCACTCGCACACTGATCGCATTCACGCTGCCGACGCTCGGCAGCAATGTCCTGCAGTCTCTCAATGCCTCGGTGAATGCCGTCTGGGTCGGCCATTTCCTGGGCGAAGCGCCGCTAACGGCCACCACCAACGCCAACATGGTGCTGTTCCTGCTGATGGCCGCCGTGTTCGGCGTGGTCATCGCAACCGGCATCATGGTCGGCCAGAGCATCGGCGCGAAAGACCTGCCTAAGGCCAAGCAGGTCGTCGGCACCAGCGCGGTCTTCATCGTCCTGCTCTCGGTGGCGACTGCCGTCGTCGGCGCGTTCGCGGCGGGGCCGATCCTGCGGCTGATGAGCACGCCGCCGGACGCGATGCCCTACGCGGTGAGCTATCTGCGCATCATCTTCATCGCGACGCTGCCGATGTTCTTCTACATCTACGTAGCGATGACATTGCGCGCCGCCGGCGATGCCCGCACACCGTTCATTTTCATGTTCGTGTCGGTCGGGTTGGACATCGCGCTCAATCCGCTGCTGATCTTCGGCGCGGGGCCGTTGCCTGCACTGGGCATCAGCGGCTCGGCGTTGGCGACGCTGATCGCGCAGTCGACCACCTTGCTCGCGATGCTGGTGCTGCTGTACCGGCGCAAGCATTTCCTGTGCATTCATCGCGACGAGCTGCACTACCTGCGGCTGAATCTCGCCATCGTCAAAGTGCTGGTGGCGCGCGGTCTGCCGATGGGACTGCAAATGCTGATCGTCTCGTCCTCGATGCTGACCGTGCTCGGTCTCATCAACGGCTACGGCACGGACACGGCCGCGGCTTTTGGCGCGGCGGTGCAAGTGTGGACCTACGTGCAAATGCCGGTGTTCGCGGTCGGCGCGGCAGTGACCGCGATGGCGGCGCAGAACATCGGCGCCGGACGCTGGGAGCGCGTCTCTCAGACGACGTGGGCGGGTGTGGGCATCAACGCGGGCATGACGGGGCTGATCGTGCTGGTCGTCTGGATCTTCAACAGGCACGCGCTGTCGCTGTTCCTGCCGGAAGGCAGCGCGGCCTTGCCGATCGCCGAGCACGCCAACGTGATTGCGCTGTGGTCGTTCCTGCTGTTCGGCGCCACGATCGTCCTGATCAGCACGGTGCGTGCGACGGGTGCTGTGATGGGTCCGTTGCTGGTGATCTTCGGCTCGCTGTGGCTCGCCCGCATTCCGTTCGCGTATGGGCTGGCGCCGCGCTGGGGCGAGGATGCCATCTGGTGGAGCTTCCCGGTGGGTTCGATCGTCGGCGTCCTGCTCGGCAGCCTCTACTACCGCTTCGGCGACTGGCGCAAAGTCCAGATCATGCGCGGCGTCCGCGCGTAGGTCGGGCTTCACGCCTTCAACGAGTCCCCCGCCGCTTTCGCCCGGATCGCGGCGTTCACTGTATTCAACAATAAACACGCAATCGTCATCGGGCCGACGCCGCCCGGAACCGGCGTGATTGCTCCCGCCCGCGCGAGCGCGCCGGCGTAGTCGACGTCTCCGACCAGTCGCGTCTTGCCGCTGCCGTCGTCGACACGGTTGATCCCGACATCGATGACCACGGCCCCGGGCCGGATCCACTCACCGGCGACCGCGTGGGGCCGTCCGATCGCGGCAACGAGAATTTCCGCTTCCGCGCACAACGCCGGCAGATCCCGCGTGCGGGAGTGCGCAATCGTGACAGTGCAGTCGTTCCGCAGCAGCAGCTGCGCCATCGGCTTGCCGACGATGTTCGAGCGCCCGATGACGAGTGCGCGCTTGCCGGCCATCTGCGGCATGACGTGCCGGATCAGGATCAGGCAGCCAAGCGGCGTGCACGGCACAGTCGCTTCCTGGCCGAGCGCGAGACGTCCCGCATTGACGGCGTGGAATCCATCGACGTCCTTCGCCGGATCAATTGCAGCAAGCACTGCAGCGCTGTCGACGGCAGGCGGCAGCGGCAGCTGCACGAGGATCCCGTGGACATCGGGTCGCGCGTTGAGCTCCTGCACGAGCGCGATCAGCTGCGCGGTGCTCGTGCTCGCGGGCAATCGATGATCGAAGTGACGGATGCCCGCGGCCTCGGCCTGCTTGGTCTTGCTGCCGACGTAGACCTGGCTCGCGGGATCTTCGCCGACGAGCACCACTGCAAGCCCCGGGAAGATCGACTGAGCGGCGAGCGTCGCGGTTCGTGCCGCGATCCGGCTGCGCAGCTGTTCTGCGACGGCGCGGCCGTCGATGAGTGTGGCGGACAAGTCAGGATGCTCAGTGGCCGGGGCTGGCGGAATTGTACAGCCCGCCATATGTCTGTCGCAGCGCCGCCTTCTGTACCTTGCCCATCGCGTTGCGCGGCATTTCGCTCACGAACACGATGCGCTTTGGCAGCTTGTATCTGGCGAGCCGTTGCTCCAGCGCCGTGCGCAACGAGTTCTCGTCGAGCGCGGCGCCCGGCCGGGGGACGACGACAGCGGTGACGCCTTCGCCGAAATCAGGATGCGGCACGCCGATGACGGCGCTTTCGGCCACGCCCGCCAGCGCATCCAGCTCGGTCTCGACCTCGACCGGATAGACGTTGTAGCCGCCGCTGATGATCAGGTCTTTGGCGCGCCCGACGATGAAGACGTAGCCGCGCTCGTCGATGCGGCCGACGTCGCCGGTGATGAAGAACCCGTCCTTGCGGAATTCCGCGGCGGTCTTCTCGGGCATGCGCCAATAGCCGCGGAACACGTTCGGGCCGCGCACTTCGATCATGCCGACCGCATCGACCTCGGGCAGAGGCGCGCCGGTTTCCGGGTGCGTGATCCGCACTTCGACACCGGGCAGCGGCGGACCGACCGAACCCGCGACGCGCTCGCCGTCGTAGGGGTTCGACGTGTTCATGAGCGTCTCGCTCATGCCGTAGCGCTCGAGGATCGCGTGTCCGGTGCGCGCGCGGAACTCGCGGTGCGTATCGGCGAGCAACGGCGCCGAACCGGATATGAACAGACGCACCTTCGCCGTCGCTTCCCGCGTGAATGCAGGATGCTGCAGCAGCCGTGTATAGAACGTCGGGACTCCCATCATCACCGTTGCCTGCGGCAGCGAACGCACGACCTCGTCCGCATCGAACTTCGGCAGGAACAGCATGGAGCTGCCGGAGGCGAGCACTGTGTTGATCGCCACGAACAGTCCATGGACGTGAAAGATAGGCAGGGCATGCAGCAACACGTCGCGTTCAGTGAACCGCCAGGCCTGCGCGAGCGCGATTGCGTTCGTCGCGAGGTTCGCACGCGTCAGCATCGCGCCCTTCGAGCGTCCGGTCGTGCCGGAGGTGTACAGCAAGGCTGCGAGGTCGGCAGGAGACGCCGGGGTCGGGCTGAAGCCCGACCTGCAGTCGGCGAGCCCGGCAAGGGCGAGGCCACCTTTCGCGACGCCAACCGCGACTTTCGGATCGGCGTCGCCGAGGAAGTAGTCGATCTCAGCGGTCGTGTACGCTGTATTCAGCGGCACGAAAACAGCGCCGACGCGCAGCGCGGCGAGGTACAGCGCGACCGCCTCAGGAGACTTTTCGACCTGGGCGACAACGCGATCGCCCGCAACGACGCCGCGCTCTGCAAGTGCTGCGGCGACACGGTCCACGAGCTCGTTCATCGCGCCATAGGTCAAGCGCTGCCCATCCGGTGTTTTCAACAACAGCCGGTCTGGGTGGCGCTGAGCAATTTCGGACAGCCAGCGGGCTGGATCGGTGGGGGCAGAACCGTGCATCGGCGGGAGGATACCGCCAACGTTCGACGCAGTGCGAAGGTCAGGAGGGCCGTGAGGCGGCCCGGCGTTTTTCGCGATACATCGCCTCGTCAGCGCGGGCGATGAAGGCTGCGAGATCCTGGTCCGCGGGATGGTCTACCAGCGTGGCGCCGATACTCAGGTCGACCTCGTAGGGCCGGGTCCGCGCCGCGTTGAACTCGCGCAGATGCTCGCGCAGACGTGCGCTGAGTGTCTCAATATCGAGCTCGCTGTGCAGGTGCGCCAGCGCCACGAACTCGTCGCCGCCCAGGCGCGCGAGGATGTCGGAACCGCGGAACGTATGACGCAGCACTGCCGCGGTGTCGCGCAGGGCGTCGTCGCCGCTCAGGTGTCCGAGCGTGTCGTTGATCTGTTTCAGGCCGTTCAGGTCCATGAAGAACAGCGCCATCGTCTGTTGCTCGCGGCGCGCGATCGTCAATGCCTGCTCGCCGAGCTCGAAGAAGCCGCGGCGGTTTTTCAGCTGCGTCAGCTCGTCGATCAGCGACAGGTTCTCCGCGCTGCGCCGCAGCCGTTCCTCGCGCTCACGGCGGGCGACGTCGGAGCGATGCTTGTGGATTGCGACTTCGATCGCGCCGCGCAGCTCGGCTTCCTGGAACGGCTTGATGAGGTAGCCGAGCGGACCGCTCAGGACCGCGCGCTGCAGCGTTTCGGTATCGGTATGACCGGTGAGGAAGATGACCGGCACCGGCGACTCTTCCTGGATCGCGCAGGCCGCTTCGATCCCGTCGACTTCGCCGCGCAGGCTCACGTCCATGACGACCAGCTGCGGGTGCAGCTCGCGCGCCATGGTGATGGCCTGGGCGCCTTCGCTGGCGATGCCGCTGATGTGATAGCCGAGCCGGGTCAGGGTGTCTTCGAGGTCGCGCGCGATCAGGCCTTCGTCCTCGACCAGCAGGATCGAGACCGGATCCGCCCCGGCGGCATCGTTGCCGGGGGGCTCTGGCGGGGATTCGTTACTGTCGGCGATCGCAAACAGCCTCTCGTGCTCTGAGTTCACCAAGCTGGCCTCCACGCCTGCGCGGGACGCCGGCGTAACGCGTGAGCAGTCGCGCGGGTTCGATTTGGGCATCCGCTGCCTCCTTGGCCGTACCTTGCTCTACAATGCCGCGCGCCGCCGGCCCGGAACATTCGGACAGGCCGTAGGTTGCTGAAATCTCTTATCCTTGGCCCCCATCCCCGCGGGCGCGGAACCGGAGCCGCGAATTTGACATTGTCCAGAAAAGCCCTGATCTGCGGCTCGATTGCCTACGACACCATCATGGTGTTCGAGGGGCGGTTCAAGCAGCACATTCTTCCCGACAAGATTCACATGCTGAATGTCTCGTTCCTGGTGCCGCATCTGCGGCGGGAATTCGGCGGCTGCGCCGGCAACATCGCCTACAACCTCCGGCTGCTGGGCGATGCCGGCTATCCGATGGCGACGGTCGGGCGCGACTTCGGGCCCTATGCGCAGTGGTTGCAGCAGGCCGGAGTGCCCACAGATCACGTCAAGGTGATCGACAGCGAGCACACGGCGCAGGGTTTCGTAACGACCGACCTGGACGACAATCAGATCTGGGCGTTTCATCCGGGCGCGATGGGCAGCTCGCATCTGAACCGCGTGCCGGACGCGGGCGAGGTGGCGATCGGCATCGTCGCGCCGGACGGCCGCGACGGCATGGTTCAGCACGCGGCGCAGTTCGCCGCGGCGGGCATCCCGTTCATGTTCGACCCGGGACAGGGATTACCGATGTTCGACGGCCAGGAGCTGCGCGCATTCATCACGCAGGCAACCTGGCTCGCCGTGAACGATTATGAGTGGCAGGTGCTGCAGCAGAAGACCGGGTGGACAGCCACCGAGGTGCTGCAGCAGGTGGAGGCATTGATTGTGACCCGCGGCGGCGAGGGCTCCGTGATCCACACGCGGCAGGGCGAGATCCGCATCCCGTGCGCCAAGGCTGCGGCCGTCGTCGATCCGACCGGCTGCGGCGATGCGTATCGCGCGGGCCTGATTCACGGCCTGCTGCACGGTTACGACTGGGAGACGACCGGGCGCATTGCCTCGCTCCTCGGTGCGATCAAGATCGAAGCGCGCGGCACTCAGAACCACCGCTTCACGCGGGCGGAGTTCGAGCAGCGCTATCGAACGGCCTTCGGACAGAATTTGCAGAGCAAGGGTTTGAACTCATGAGCAGCAGCAGCTTCCTCTTTACCTCCGAGTCAGTGTCCGAAGGACATCCCGACAAGGTTGCGGACCAGATCTCCGACGCAATCCTCGACGCCTTCCTCGCGCAGGATCGCTATGCGCGCGTCGCCGCGGAAACGCTCTGCACCACCGGCCTGGTCGTGCTCGCGGGCGAGATCACCTCGAACGCGGTGATCGACTATCAATCCGTGGTGCGCGAGACGATCAAGCGGATCGGCTACGACAACAGCGAATACGGCATCGACTACAAGGGCTGCGCCGTGCTGGTTGCCTACGGCAAGCAGTCGCCGGATATCGCGCAGGGCGTCGACGAAGGCCGCGGTCTCAACCTCGACCAGGGCGCCGGCGATCAGGGTCTGATGTTCGGCTACGCGTGCGATGAGACGCCGGAGCTGATGCCGCTGCCGATCTTCCTGGCGCACCGCCTGGTGCAGCGTCAGGCGCAACTGCGCAAGCAGGGCAAGCTCGCCTGGCTGCGCCCCGATGCGAAATCGCAGGTGACGGTGAAGTACGTCGACGGCCGGCCGAAGGAAATCGATACCGTGGTGCTGTCCACCCAGCATCATCCCGAGATCGAGCACAAGGCGCTGGAAGAAGCGGTGATCGAAGAGGTCATCAAGCCGGTGCTGCCGCGGGAGATGATGGGCAGGAAAGTGAACTATCTGGTCAATCCGACCGGCCGCTTCGTGATCGGCGGGCCGCAGGGCGACTGCGGGCTCACCGGCCGCAAGATCATCGTCGACACCTACGGCGGCGCAGCGCCGCACGGCGGCGGTGCGTTCTCCGGCAAGGATCCGTCGAAGGTCGATCGTTCGGCGGCGTACGCAGCACGCTACGTTGCGAAGAACATAGTTGCGTCCGGGCTCGCGACCAAGGCGCAGGTGCAGGTCTCGTACGCGATCGGCGTGGCGAAGCCGACCAGCATCATGGTGACCACGTTCGGCACCGGCAAGATCTCGGACGAGAAGCTCGAGGAGCTGGTCGCGAAGCATTTCGATCTGCGCCCGAAAGGCATCATCCAGATGCTCGACCTGCTGCGGCCGATCTACGCGAAGACCGCGGCCTATGGGCACTTCGGCCGCTCCGAGCCGGAATTTTCCTGGGAAAAAACCGACAAGGCCGACGCGCTTGCGGCAGACGCCGGCGTGAAGCGCGCCGCCAACGGCTGAGTGAGTAGGAGTCAGGCTAAAGCCTGACCCACACCAATAGCTGACGATGGCTCACTGGCGTGGGTCAGGCTTTAGCCTGACTCCCATGTTCTGATAAACTTGCGACCTCCGCGCGACCGAGGGGCGCTGCAGCAGGGCCGGGAGTTCTTCCCGCCGTCTGTCAGGCTCGGCGCGCATTTGCCAACAACGGCAACGGCGCCCTCCTAAACTTTGAGTACAGGAGACTGAGCATGAGCGCAGTTGCGAACGTTGCTTCCAAGAACGATTTCCAGGTCGCCGACCTGTCGCTGGCCGATTGGGGTCGCAAGGAGATCCTGATCGCCGAAACCGAGATGCCCGGCCTGATGGCGATTCGCGAGGAGTTCGCGAAATCGCAGCCGCTGAAAGGCGCGCGCATCAGCGGCTCGTTGCATATGACGATCCAGACCGCAGTGCTGATCGAGACGCTGCAGGCGCTCGGCGCACAGGTGCGCTGGGCTTCGTGCAACGTGTTCTCGACGCAGGACCATGCCGCCGCGGCGATCGCCGCCAAGGGCACGGCTGTGTTCGCGCACAAGGGCGAATCGCTCGACCAGTATTGGGAATATACCCACCGCATCTTCGACTGGACCGACGGCGGCTATTCGAACCTGATCCTCGATGACGGCGGCGACGCCACGCTGCTGCTGCACCTGGGCGCGCGCGCCGAGACCGATGCGAGCGTGATCGCGAAGCCGGGCAGCGAGGAGGAGACCTCGCTGTTCAACTCGATTCGCGCCAGGCTGAAAGTCGACCCGAAGTGGTACTCGACGCGCCTGAAGCAGATCAAGGGCGTGAGCGAGGAGACCACGACCGGCGTCAAGCGCCTGTACCAGATGGCGAAGGAAGGCGCGCTGGCGTTCCCCGCGATCAACGTCAACGACTCGGTGACCAAGAGCAAGTTCGACAACCTGTACGGTTGCCGCGAATCGCTCGTCGACGGCATCAAGCGCGCCACTGACGTGATGATTGCCGGCAAGGTTGCTGTCGTGTGCGGCTACGGCGACGTGGGCAAGGGCTCGGCGCAGGCGTTGCGCGCGCTGTCCGCGCAGGTGTGGATCACCGAGATCGACCCGATCTGCGCGCTGCAGGCCTCGATGGAAGGCTATCGCGTCGTGACCATGGACGACGCCTGCGACAAGGCCGACATCTTCGTGACGGCGACCGGCAATCTGCATGTGATCACTGACGAGCACATGAAGAAGATGAAGAACAACGCGATCGTCTGCAACATCGGCCACTTCGACAACGAGATCGACGTGGCGGCGCTCAAGCAGTATCGCTGGGAGAACATCAAGCCGCAGGTCGATCACATCATCTTCCCCGACGGCAAGCGGATCATCCTGCTGGCTGAAGGGCGCCTGGTGAATCTCGGCTGCGGCACCGGCCATCCTTCGTACGTGATGAGCTCGTCGTTCGCGAACCAGACGCTGGCGCAGATCGAGCTGCACGTGAACAACTCGAAGTACCCGGTCGGCGTGTACGTGCTGCCGAAGCAGCTGGACGAGAAAGTGGCGCGCCTGCAGCTCGCCAAGCTCGGAGCGAAGCTGACGCAGCTCAGCGCGGAGCAGGCGAAGTACATCGGTGTCCGCGAGCAAGGCCCGTACAAGGCCGATCATTACCGGTATTGAGGCGATGACGGCGAAGATCATCGACGGCAAGGCCATCGCAGACCGCCTGCGCGCGGACTACCGGCTGCGCGTCGATGATCTTCGGTCGCGCCACGGCGTCACGCCGGCGCTCGCAGTAATTCTGGTCGGCGACAACCCGGCGTCACGCTCGTACGTGCGCGGCAAGATCGCGGGCTGCAAGCAGGTCGGCATCCGCTCGGAGCTGATCGAGCTGCCCGCAACCGTCGGCGAGAGCGAGCTGCTCGCGCGCATCCAGTCGCTCAACGACGATGCCACGATCCACGGCATCCTGGTGCAGCTGCCGCTGCCGCCGCAGATCCGCGTCGCGAGCGTAGTCGAGCACATCTCGGTCGAGAAGGACGTTGACGGGTTCCACCTGTACAACATGGGTGGGCTGGTCACGGGCAACACCGTGTTCTCGCCGTGCACGCCCTATGGCGTGCAGAAAATCCTCGAGCTCGAGCAGATTCCCGTCGCAGGCCGCAACGTCGTGGTGGTCGGCGCCAGCAACCTGGTCGGCAAGCCGACCGCGCTGATGCTGATGCAGCAGGAGGCGACAGTCTCGATCTGCCACATCAAGACACGCGACCTCGGTCAATACACGCTGCTGGCAGATATCCTCGTGGTCGCGGCAGGTGTGCCGAATCTCATCGTGCCGCAGATGGTGCGCACCGGCGCCGTCGTGATCGACGTCGGTTTCAACCGCCTGCCGGACGGGCGCATCGTCGGCGACGTGGCTTTCGAGCGGGTGAAGGAGAAGGCCTCGTACATCACGCCGGTGCCGGGCGGCGTCGGCCAGATGACCGTCACGATGCTCCTGCACAACACGATTCTCTCGGCGGAGCGCGCCTCGCAGTCCGTCGTCTCGCCGTTCCGAAGAGCATCAGCGGGGCCTTGAAGATCAAAGACGCCCATCACTGGTTCGAGAAGACGCTGCCTACAGCGTAGAGTGACCTGCGACCAGCGGCGGATACTTCTCGCCGAACTTCAGCTCCACGTCCAGGTTGTTGGTGAGCACCAGCGGGCAGTTGAAGTAGTCGGAGTACGCGCACAGGAAGCTGTACGCGGTGTTCAGGTCGAACGTCAGCCGCTGCGGCGATCCCTTGGGGATCACGACCTGCACGACGCGGCCGCCCCCGTAGGTTGTCTTGCCGGACGTGCGATCTCGCAGGAGCAGCAGCAACCCTGGGATCCGGTTCCAGTCGTTGCTGTAGCTGTAGGTCTTGAGGTCGTACGTCTTGCCGCCGATCTGTGCCTGCAGCGTCCCGACCAGGTACATGACGCCGGCTTCCTTGCGCGAGTCGAGATAGTTCACCGGCACCGGCTGCTCGTTGCGCGTGAAGGTACCCGTGACGACGCCGCGCGGGTCGTAGGGGAAGTAGTCGAGCCCCTTGAAGCCTTTGCGTGCCGGCAGTTTTGCGTTGTAGAGCCAGACTTTCAGGGTTTTCTCGCGCAACAGCGTGCCGCGTACGGTCAGCCCGTTCGACAGCGCGAATGCGTCGTCGTCCGATTTCAGCAGATCGCGCTCCTGGATGCCCGGCCCGCTGATCAGCGCGCGAGCGTCCTTGAACTGCACCTGCACCAGCGTCGTGCGCGGCGCCGCTTTGGTCCAGCGCAAACTGTCGGCATCTCCGGAAGAGAGGTACGCGGTCTCGCCCTGCGCGAGCTCGCGCATGTCCTGAACTGCATAGATGCCGTGCGCTCCGCCGACCTCCTCGGCGAATTCCTTCTTGAACTCGAGCCACTCCTGATAGCGCTGCGCATCGGCGTTCTGCGGCGCCATCGCGTACTCGATTCGATAGATATCGGCGCGGCCGCGAGCGTTGTCGTGCTCCGAGGTGAAATAGAGCACGCCGGGCTCATTGGTCGAGATCGACGGCCCGAGTGTCCAGGCTCCCTGCTTCTGCGAGTTCACTGCGACCGGCAGCCGCTGCCGCGGCAGAAATTTTCCATCGCGAGACTCTGCGACGTACAGTGCGACCTGATCGCCCTCGAACTTGCCGGAGGTGTAGACGATCGAAACGCCGTCGTGCAGGAACGTCGCGTCGAAGTCTTCGTCCGGCGTGTTCAGCGCGTCCAGGCTCTCGACGCGATCCCAACCCTCGCCGGCGCGATGAGCGACGAACAGGTCGTGCTTGCCGCGGCCGCCGCGGCCGTCGCTCGCGAACATCAGCCGCTTGCCGTCGGGCGACACGACCGGGGCCCATTCATCGCCTGCGGAGTTGATTGCCTTGCCGAGATTCGTGGCGGCGCCGTAACGTCCGCTGCCTGCGTCGAACGGCGCGAAGTAGAGGTCGTCCTTGCCGAAGCCGCCGTCGCGATTCGAGAAGAAATAGACCCCGGAGCCGTCGGGCGCGAACGAAGGGTCGAAGTCGTTTGCACTGGAATTGAAGGAAGCGCGCCGCGGTTTGCTCCAGCCGCTGGCTGAGCGCTGACTTTCGTAGAGGTCCCAGCCGTTGCCCTCACTCCAGCCGATCGCGCCCCACAACATGCGCTTGCCGTCGGGACTGAAGGTGATGCGCACTTCGGACTTCGCGGTCGATACTACGTCCGGTAGCCACAACTGCGCGGGGCTGACCAGCACCAGCGCGCAGGCGAATGCAGTCCTTTTCATGGCCGCTAGATTAACCTCAGCGGCCGCCCTCCGTTCGCCACTCGCGTTCGAGCTGTTGCGCATCTTTGTCTGAACGTGCTTTGACGCCAAGAAGGATGGCGCCATCGCGCACAGCCGCTTCGTAGTCGCGCACGCGATCCTGCGGAATGCCCCAGTCCTTGAGTGCGCCGATCAACCCGCCGGCGAGCCCGACGGCGCCCGCTGCCGTCAGCGCAATCGCGATCGGTCCGGCGAACACGAGGCCGGGGATGAGCACCGCAGTACCGACGGCTGCCAAGACTGGAGCTATCGTGCCGAGCGTGCCGCCCGTCGGTCCACCGAGGTCAGCACCCTTCGGCGGCTTCTGCGCGGACTCGGCGGCGTTGCTGCTGAGGTTCGGATGACGCGCGCTGCGCTCCGACAGCAGCCGATCGCGCGTCGCATCCGAGATCACGACGTTGATATCCGCGTCTTGATAGCCGAGTGCGGCGGCGGCGCGGTAGGCGCGCTCGGCCGCGTCGGCATCGCGGAACAGCGCGGTGACGAAGCGCGATTCCTCGTGCTGCGATTTGCTGGCCATGCCTGTCAAACGCAAGCTCGCCGGCCTTCGTTCCTTGCGGCATCATGCGCACCTTTGCAACGGGGAGAATCTTCATGCGCCGATTCCTCGCACTGTGCTGCCTGCTGGTTCTTGCCGGCCACGTGGGGCTGGCAGCTGCTGCAGCGGAGCCGCAACAGCCGGCGGTCGTCCCTGCGCCGCCGCGGCAGGAAGGCGAGGGACCGTATTCGCAGCTCATTCTGCGTAATGTCACGGTGATCAACGGCACGGGCGCACCTGCGTTCGGGCCGGCCGACGTCGTCATCGAGGGCAATCGCATCGTGCGGGTGCTGTCGGTCGGCGCGCCCGGCGGCGCGAAGGAAGATCCGCGGCGTCCGAAGCTCGCGGCCGGCGGACGGGAGATCGATCTGCGGGGTCACTATGTCTTGCCGGGCCTGATCGACATGCACGGCCACATCGGCGGCGAAGAGCAGGGCGTGCCGGCAACGTACGTCTACAAGCTGTGGATGGGCCACGGCATCACGACGATCCGCGATCCCGGCTGCGGCAATGGCGTCGAGTGGTGCGTCAGCGAGGAAAAGCGCAGCGAGCGCAACGAGATCACTGCGCCGCGCATCTTCCCCTACGTGTTCTTCACGCCCGATCCGCCGATCACGACGCCGGAGGCTGGACGCCGCTGGGTGCGCGAGATGAAGGCGAAGGGCGCGGTCGGCATGAAGTGCTTCGGCTATCGCCCAGACGTCCTCGCAGCAGTGTTCGATGAGCTGAAGAAGCAGGGCATGCGCAGCGCGTGCCATCACGCGCAGCTCGACGTCACTCGCGTCAACGTCCTCACGACTGCGCGCTGGGGCCTGACGTCGATGGAGCACTGGTACGGCCTGCCGGAAGCGCTGTTCGACGATCGCACCGTCCAGCACTATCCGCCGGCCTACAATTACAATAACGAGCAGGACCGCTTCGGCCAGGCGGGGCGTCTGTGGGCGCAGGCCGCGAAGCCGGGCAGCGAGAAGTACGAAGCGGTGATCAAGGAGTTGCTGTCGCTGGACTTCACGCTCGATCCGACCTTCACCATCTATCTCGCTTCGCGCGACCTGATGCGTGCGCGCCGCGCAGACTGGCACGACGAGTACACGCTGCCGCAGCTGTGGGACTTCTACACGCCGAACCGCGACAACCACGGCAGCTTCTTCTTCGACTGGGGCACTGAGGACGAAGTCGCGTGGCGCGAGAACTATCAACTGTGGATGGCGTTCGTGAACGATTACAAGAATCGCGGCGGGCGCGTCACGGTCGGGTCGGATTCCGGCTTCATCTATCAGCTGTACGGCTTCGGCACGATCCAGGAGCTGGAGCTGTTGCGCGAGGCCGGCTTCCATCCGCTGGAAGTGATCCGCTCGGCGACGCTCAGCGGCGCCGAAGCGCTCGGCGCTGCGGACCGTATCGGCTCGATCGAGCCCGGCAAGCTCGCCGATCTCGCGATTCTCGACGAGAACCCGTTGGCAAATCTCAAGGTGCTGTACGGCACCGGCCACATCCGCCTC
>Ga0111538_10002767_pt1 | contig 24678 bp, 29 predicted proteins | sample SoiMethybrSBSTD1_FD_79669 | JGI IMG/M metagenome (GOLD analysis project Ga0111538, IMG submission 79669) | Bulk soil microbial communities from a Populus tree surrounding site in Tennessee, USA - Soil MetaG P. TD hybrid SBSTD1 (version 2)... | ecosystem: Environmental > Terrestrial > Soil >...
GTGACAATCGCATTTTCAGTTGCTGATCCTTCATCTTTAGGAATCACTCCCATCGGTAGCTGCAAGTGGTCGTCAATGACGAGTTGTGGAATTACAGTGACTTCCTCGATAGTTGGAATCTGGACACTTCGCGGTGTACGGCTGAAGCAACGCACGATCATCGTGCAATTGACGAGCCTGTGAAGTGGAATGTCACTGATCGCGTCAGGGAAGAACCTCCCTCCTGTAAAGTCGAGAATTTCAAGAACACCATCATCATTGTCGGTTGCCTGTCTGAGCGCATTTATTGCCAGCGGCCCCATGAAAAGGTTCCTCAGTGTCTGATAGGCCCGTAATCGCGCTGTAACGCCTCCTGTGCGATCGGAAGCCCATATCCCCACGTCGAAGTTGATTCGGTGCTCACCGGCTCCCTGTGGCTCTAGCTGCTGTTCTAGCTCGTCGTAGTTCTGTCGAAAGATTCCGTCACCGAATCCCATGATGCGATCATCTATGTCGTCAATTTCAAAATGGATGATCGTCTTACTGAGAGGGATCAACCGGGTAATCAATTCGGTCGAGGGATACTCCATGACAATTTCATAAATCTGCTCCCCTACCGGCTGAAAGTTGTCATTGAGAATCGACTCATGAAAGCCTTCCTCGGCATAGTCCTTGATCCCGCGCACAGCAGATTCAAGCCATCGCTCCGGGTCATATTTAGTAACCGTCAATTTCCACTTCCACTTCGCATCGAATACAAGCCAGTTAGCCCTCTCATTCCGCCAGGATCGCCACCAAACGACGTATGAGCACCTTGCATCGTCCAGAGGAATCCTTTGCCGTGTCGCTTTCCAGGTGGCGGCATATACAGCGAAGCCCAAATACGATGACTGACTCCTGTTTTTTCTATCAGCTTCAGAGTCCTTATCAGCGACAATTTCAAGATTGGTCGTCTTTGTCTGCGAGTAGCAACTATTCCGGTAGCAGGATTTCTGTGAATTCCAAATTCGATGAAGAATGCTTCCCTGGAATCGTTGCGAAGCTCGTAGTGCCCAATCCCTCTACGCCGAACTTTCCAGCCCAGGAAGTATCGTCCTGAAATTCTCCTGACTGGAATTCTCCATGCAAGCTCTGGACGTTGCTGCTGAGGATCGGTAGGGCCAAGTGAATATTTCTGCGCATAGCCCAAGTTCGCGTAGGCCATGAAGCGAACAAGTGTGTCCATCCCGTACCGCATTCTGCCGGTCAACCCAAATTCCCAACGAATGCGATTTTCAAGTGCGTCAAAAAACGACTTGTCGATTCGCAGCACCTGCATTCCCTGGCCCATGATCTGACCGGAGGTTGGGAAGCGAGTTACATTGGCGGCTGCTGTTCCTGCCCGGTAGCCAAGAGGGATCGTGGCGGCTGGCACTACGCTCCTGCTCCAACATCACCCACGACGAGATTTACATTTTCAACCCCTGCAAACGGCTCACTGATTTTTCTCAGTCCGACTTCCCAATGGTGATTGATTGCTCCACCATCGGCGTCAGCCATCTTGTTCGCGTTGACTACCATGAAGAAATTTTCATCGTACTTGATCCAGTCCTCTCCACTCGTTCCCCAATCTCTGAAATTCAAAGTTACTCCTGCCCAGGAAATCGGGAAGACACCAAGATGATCGTCTGCCTCAATTTCACCGAATATTTGTAACAGGTACTCGGTAGATAGTCTAGTGGCCCTTGTGGACTGAATAGGCTGTATAAATGCTTTCACAGGTATATGAATCGGATTGGTTACAAGAAAACCTGCCTCATTGCATTCGGGTTGATTTGGGTTGGCTAGGTGCCAAGCAGGATCGCGGTACCCTTCCGGTGTCCGGCAAGGGCAAGGGGTTCCACCTTCCTCGCGGTGATAGAAAGCGTCAGAGCCATGCCGCTGAAGTAGTTGTTGAAATTGTTTAGTCGTCGGCATAGCTACCTCACTGAAGCTCTATGAGCAGGCGAGTTCGGTCAACTCCGATTACTTGTCCGTTGCCATTTCCAATTTCAAGAGTCGCCATCTGAAGGATGGTGCTGTAGCTGAGGCCCATCATGCTCTCGGCCATCCTCAACATTTCCTTTACGCTCTGCAACGAACGTGAGTCTCCTGTCTCCTGAGACACAAGACCCACTGTGTATTTCGTTTTCCCCTCGGAAAGATCGAACAGATAGCAGCGAGCCTGAGTAAGCAGAGTGAGTCCACTCTTTTGCCTCGCGGTTGCCTCTTCGACCGGGACGTTTTGAATATCCGTGTTAACAGGCAAGAAACCTTCCAACACAGCTTCAGCTTCGTCGTAGACTATATTTTCATTTATGGAGGGATCGCGGATCATCACCCGCTGAACGATTTCACCGAGAAGAGTCTGAAAGCCACCCTGAATCCCCTCGGACATTCCATAGTTGCCGCCCTTGCTGTCGTACCAATCAATCGCAAACCATTTATCCTTGGCCGTTGCCTGAGCGGTCGTGTAAGTTGAAATATAACTAGGGTACTCACCAATCGCAGTCACGTTCTCAATCAGAGAGTACGTGCCCGCTTTTTCATCTGCTTCGTAGATGCGAAGCTCCACAAGGTCAGGATCGGCGGGAGGTACGAAATCAAGTCTTACCGCTTCAGGCATGAAAACCTCCTACGCTGTAATTTTGGATCGTTGTTTTGTTGTCACAAGTCTTGATTGCCGCCCACTCGTTCCTGGCGAGGCATCAATAAGAATTGCCTTTCTCGTTCCCGTTCCAGCCTTGCCGTTGTTGTAAGCGCGATCAACTCCGACACCGTAATCATTTCCAGTGAGCGGAGTACCGAATGCTGAAAAGTCCAGACCTGTACCAAAGTCGAAAACGAAAATTGACAGCAAGCCTGTGTCTGAACCTGCACCTGAATCAGTTCCTCTAGGACTGAAAATACCAAGGTCTGTGCCGGTAGCAGATTCAGCAACTGCACGTGAGAATGTGCTGAGGATATCGAAGCCATCACCCGAGTCCGATCCGGTTTTCATATTCAGCGAGTCAATTGAATACGCCTCATCAGCGATCATCAATTCCGTCACAGTGAACCGGGCTACGAGAGTGCTGGCATCTACGCCTGTGCCAGTTTCAGTTCCAGTGATGACGAGAAATGCAGAGTCAGTGCCTGCTCCCGTTTCAACAGCACGTTTTTCAACTATGCTGGCATCACTGAACGAACCTGTCTCTATGAGAACCAGGGCAATGCTGAAGTTTTCACTGACACCTGATCCACTGTCAGTGAGGATAAGTGAAATTAGCTGGTTCTCAACACCGGCAGAAGACTCTGGAAGCTCGCGTGTAAATGTGCTGATCGCATCTACACCCGAGAACGAATCGGTGCCTGTAAATGTATTTCCAGCTTGAAGAGTCTGAGTATCCGAACCTGAGCCAGAATCCGTGACAGTGACGGCAAAGGTGAGAACCGGCGTTTCAGTTGAAGTCCCGGTGTCAGAAGTTGTAATTCTGATGACCGGAATAACTTCGCTGTCGGTGCCCGTATCCGTCCCTGTAACGGAAGCCGAGGAAGTGCTGGTTTCTGCCCCTGTGCCCGAATCGGTCGCCGTGTAGGTGGCAGTGAGGATTCCAGCATCAACGCCTGAGCCACTGTCAGCCCCGCTAACGGGTACGGAGATTGCGGCCGTGTCAGAACCTATCCCGGACTCAGAGAGGCTTAGAGAGGCTGTGAGCGTGCTTGCGTCAGAGCCTACTCCTGTGTCGGTTACAGTCGTTGAAAATGCAGGTGTGGCAGTTTCTGCCCCTGTGCCCGTTTCTGTGGCCTGAATGACACGGCTTACAATTTCAGAACCTGTACCGCTGTCAGAGCCTGAAACCTGTGTGGCAATCGTGACTGACGCGGTATCTGCGCCTGTGCCTGTCTCTGCTCCCGAGAGAACAGCCGTGGTTGCAGAGGTATCAACTCCTGCCCCGGTATCCGCTTGCGTGTCTGCCGCTACGAATACACTGGCATCTGAGGTTGTGCCCGCATCTGTAATTTCAAGAGCGCGGCTTAGAACTTCAGAGCCGGTACCACTGTCCGATCCTGAAACCGGAGTGACAATGGAAACCGAAGCTGTGTCTGCGCCTGTTCCAGTTTCTGTTACTGGAAGCGCAACTGCAACCGTGGCATTTTCAGAACTAGTTCCTACATCTGCTCCGGGTGCAGCGCCACTGTTGTAATTAGGAGCGCCACCTGTCAGGTCATCATCGCGGGTGAGTGCATCAACACTATTCCCGGTGATGTAAACCATGACCTTGTTGTTAGGAGAAGCGCCGGAATATGTCGTGTCGATGACCGAGGCGAACATTTTCCATACGCCACTGATACGCACCCAACCTTCGATGACCGAACCAACGCACCGAATTCCAATTGCATCGCCACTAGCAAGTGTAAATTCTGTAGTTGACAAAAACGCCGTCAGTACGTTGGCATCTGATCGAGCTAGCGATAGGTTTCCACCTACCGTGTAAGAAATTCGATAGCCCGAAGCACCTACGCCGCCGGTTGTCGGGTCTTGACGCACATATAGCCGTGTCTGAGTAGTTGCAGCGCCTAGTGTCGCCAGCGTGATATATGCCTCGATATCCGCAGGCTGCGATGTATTGAAATAAGCTGCATTTGCAGAAGTATCATCGCCTGCAAGTTGGTTGCTTAGGACTATCAGCCCGACAGCACCGCCAGGACTGTCCGTCCAACCCGTAGGTGGTGGGCCTTCATTTGCTCTATTGAAATTATCGAGAACTACGGCATTCGTCGGGAACGGTGAAATTCTTACAGCGACAGTAGCTGTATCAGCCCCTGTTCCTGTATCCGAACCCGAGGCAGCACTAATCCCGGCCGGGAGAAGTAGAAGGAAATAACGGCTATAGACCGCGGACACCTAGTACCCCGATGATGCGCGGTGAATTCCACAAAACGGCATCAGAGTCTGTGCATACTGTGCCGGTGTAATTGTATTCGGCAATGGTGATGCTGAAGCCTGCTGTAAGAGTCCTCTCAGCCTGCCGTCAATTGCTGTAATTGTGAGTAGCGATATACGGTTAGCAGTTATGTTATCCACCATGCAGGCCATGTAATACCTTCCCGGTACCAGCAGAAATTCATTTGCGAGTGATGCGTACTGAATTGCCGAGTTGAAAGATGACGAGCCTGCTGCTGAAACTGAAAATAGCTTGGTTCCACCAATTGAGTAGACACCAACCTCAACATTTCCACCAGCGGCAGAGCCATTCATCCAGAACACTCTCCTGACCGGGAAGGGCCAGGGAATTGAAAACGGAATATACATTGCAAGGTTCGCAGTCGGCCAGGTGCTAGAGGCAAGAGAGCCAGGAGCGTTGCCCTGGTTAACATCACCTTCACTTGCCCAAAGTGAAAATGAATGAATTGAAAGAGGTAGTGGTGGTGGTGGTTTCGAAAAATCACTCATAGCGACTTATCCAGTAGTAGTCCACACACAGGAAGGTACGAGTTTGCCGGATTTGAAAATGTTGCCGGATCAGGAAGCACTGTAGAACCGAGAGCCTCCTGTTGCACTCCCATCACTTGCATGTAGCGAGAATCCGGCGTGTTACGCATGACCAGCAACGTAGCGGCAACACTGACAACCATGCCAAGCCAATAGTGACCAGGATTTAACGTGGTATCTGCAATGTTGGCAAGCACAAGCGAGCTAACTGTATTTGGAACAGCCGTCGAACCCATCGAGACAAGACGTTTTCTTGATGCGTCGTAAATTCCCATATCGTAGTTGGCGGCTGAAAATGTTCCTCCCTCGTACCAATACAATTGCGTACACGTACACGGCTGCTCGATGAGAAAGGGCATATACAGCGCACGGTTGGCAGCAGGCCAAGCGAGTCCTGTTGGCGCACCTTGACCCAATGACCTTTGAAGCATTCCCATCGGTTGACCCAATCCGTTGTTAACTGAAATTACAGCCCTTTGGGGCATATTGATCAAGTCAACAGGAAAAGGATCAGTCACGCGACCACCTACGCATGTTTCAAAACTTTCCAGGGAAAGGCTCTAGCCGTTCCTCTTAGTTGGTTAATTTCAAATCTGACCGATCCTGAATCGGTTAACTCACTGTCTACAGGAATTGACTTTTTGATCTTGTCGTCTGTTGGCTGTACGTCTGCCCACTGTCCATAGGCAAAGACACGACGAGTACCCGCTGTCAGAACAATTTCATAAACGCGGAGTTCAAGAACGTCGCCTGCTTGCATTGCATTGGTGTCTACAGCGAGCGTGTATGTTCCCGGTGTATTTACATCGCGCAGTGTTTCTGGCGTACCAATGACCGCGACAGTGACCGTCCCTGAGCTTTCAAGTGTTGGTGCCAATTTTCACCCCTCTAGGCTTTGGGGTTGGAATCTTGAAATAGCATCCCAACCCCGTTAGCCATTTTCATTACGAGAGCGTCACTTGCGCGGTTAGCGTCCACGTTCCCGACGCCTTGGTGCCGAGGGACTGAACCTTACGGTTGAGGTTCCTGTTACGGGTGTTTCCATTTCGCACGCTCCATTCCTGCCAAGCGTAGTTTGCCTCACCCGTAAGGAAATCGCTCTGCCACGAAACCGTCTGCGAAGACCGCTGTGGGTAGGTCGCGTTCATACCCTTGAACAGTTTGTTCGTCGCAGCCTGAAGATCGGTGTGCGTAGCATTTTCAGCCGACGTTGAATCTCCAACACCAATGTCGGCATTCGCGTTGTTGTACGCCGTCGTACCACCTGCCGCAATTGCCAAGTCCCACACTTCCTGAATACCTTCGTTGAGCAGAAGGTTTCCAGCTACTTCCTCGACAATTTCAGGATCGCCAACAAGACGACGTAGTTCCTCGGAAGTGATTCCATGCTCAATCGGAATCATTCGCGGAACAGTGACGTATTTTTCAACTTCCATCTGACTGTTGTTGTCCCACGTCTTCTCACCTGTGTAGACAATTTCACAGCCATCCCGAATGTGCGTGACGCCTTCTCTTTCTAGTTTGCGCTGCACGAATTCAACTGCTTCGTCTGACCACTTCTCACAAATCCAAAGTGGCTCCCACTTCAGAAGAGTGATGTGGTCATCTTTTACTGCGTCCATATTTTCAATCCCTTCCATTACGAGGTCGGCAGAGTGATCTTCTCGACGGAACCATCCGTGTCGGCGTACACACCACGCCGCGCACGTCCGACCTGTTGACCCTCGATAAGACGTGAAATGTCAGCGGGGCCAATGTCGATGCGAAGGTCATGGTGAACGAATTCCTTCAGCTTCTGCTTCGGGAAAATGAAAAAGCACGTACCGGCAGTAACACCGGAGTACGTGTAGCTCTTCAGTCCGTTCACAACCGTTGCACCGTTGTAGTAGATGATCGTGTCTACGGGAACGCGAGGAAGCGGGTTGCCCTGTGCATCCCTGACGGGAGTAAGCAGAGCGTCCTCGATCTGGAACCTATCTGCCTCGTTCGCCAGAATTACACTTGGCGTCCGCTGCGGAGTTGCCAGAACAGCTTCCTTGTATGCGTCCATGAACGTGTTCAGCGTGTGCTCTGTAATTCCAGTTCCCACTGCCGAAGCTGCGGCAGAGTGAGCCGCGTCGTAGGAAGCTGAAATGATTGGCGACAAGTGCAGGTGGTTGAGAAGGAAATTGTACGACCTTCCGAACGCCCTGTTGTTGAGCGTAATATCCCACGTCTTGTCGAATTCCAGCATATCCTCAGTCCATTCAAACGCTGCCGCGTAAGTCTGGATCGGGACAGTGGCAGGCACGCCCTTGGCGAGCGTTCCAAATACAACTTCGCCGCCTTCCAGCTTTTCAAGGAAAACGACGTTCGCCTGAAGCGTGTATTCGTTCAACTGCACAACCCCGCCAGGGAACGGGCCATTGATCGTTTCGTACAGCGGCCCATAAAGCAGAGGGACTTCTGCAAGCCCGAAGTCAACATCGACGCGGACTTTTTCAAGCAAGTCCATACTGCCCACGGCGGTAGTGATCATTTCCTGAACCGGAACCTTCAGATCAATTTCAACCATTTCCCGAATTGTCTCGCGGGCCTTGGTCTTCAGTTCCTGAGTGCCGTAGATCGCCACACCGTTTTTAATCTCTGGCTCGTAGAGCCGGTGTGCCAACTCTACAAACTTGTCAGTTTCTTTCATGCTGAAATTCCCTTCTGCCGCTAGATGTTGACAGCACGAACGGCAGCGACGTTGCTACCGTCCTTGGCCTCTTCGACAATTGCAACTACTGAGCCTGTTACCGTTCCAGTAAGGTCGGCAGCACCGGATTTCAAACCAGCGCCAGCCGTCCAGTAAAGCCGATCACCGCGAGCGCCTGTTACACCGGCAGGAAGAGTGACATACCAAATTCGCTCCGAGGAAACTTCCAGAGCCAATTTTCGAATCGTGTCACCCGCCGCAATTGCATCCAGTGCAAACCCCGTCCAACCATCAATCCGGTAAAGCTCGCCGAAGTTGATAGTGCCTGCCGGGGCTACAACATCGACCGCTCGGCCGTCAGTTTTCAGTTGACCCATTTGTTCCTCCTAGCCCTGCTGCGAGTCGGACTCTTCCAGAGCCGCGACAAGCTCTGCCTTGTTCATGCCCGAGTACCCTTCGATGCCGCGTGCGCTTGCCTCTTCCTTCAACTGTGCGACCGTCATACCTTCGTAACCCTCAGCCGATGCATTTTCACCTTCAGCCGCTTCAGCCTGTACGCCGAAGTCCTCAGAAAGATTTTCAGCGTTTGGGTGGTCGTCCAGTGAAACGAGTCCGCCAGTAGAAGTCTGCGGATCAGGTGACGCATACGCGGGTGGCCCTAGAACAACAGGCTCAATTTCCATTTCCTTCATCGCCCCTTCCTCACCCTCTTCGTCCTCCACCATCGGGACGTTCGGGTTTTCGTGAACTTGCTCTGAACTTGGCTGTGGCGGCATTACCTACCTCCTGCCTTACGAACTGAAATTCTCTCGTTCTCGTAGCCTGCCTCGACCTTACGTGTCTCTTCTCGACCGCCAGAGTTGTCAGAAAGCGCGTGCCCTCCACCGGACTCGGTAAGGAACGACTTCAGCGTGTCATCTTCCTCAACGGCCTTCTCGACCATTTCAGTTACCTTTACCTTCATTTCATCTTCGGTCATGGAGTCAGAAAGCTCACTCTCCATTTCCGTGACGAGGACGCGCTGCACAAGGCCGCGAGTCTTTTCGTTCTTGAATTTCTTTTCAAGAACCTCGTCAATGATCTTCTGGCGAAGTACCTTCGCGCTTTCCTTGAACTTGGTCATGGAATTCCCGAGAGCTTCCAGAAGGTCGCCATCCTCGTCCACACCAAGCATCGTGCGAATTTCACTCAGAAGATCGACGTTCGCCTTCGCGTCACCGTTGGACTTGTCCATTTCGTCAACGCGATCCTGCAACGGCTTCGTCGCACTGTCCTCGATTGTTTTCACAAGCGTCGGGTTATGTGCGCGAAGCTCGTTCTCCTGAAGTGCTGCAATTTCTTCAGGCTTCACAGTTTCCTCCATTTCCTGAGTTACCGCGACGAGCTTCGTTTTCATTCCCGCTGAACGCGGCCTAGCTAGATCAATGGACTTCAACTCAAATTCGCTTACCGACACACCCCCTTTGATCTGTTTCAACGCTCCATTACCACTCACTGAAACTGTTTTGGCAAGCTTTCGCTTGATGTAGTCCCGCGCCTGAGTACCGGGAAGCGCGTAGCCCTTGATGAACAATTTCACCTTGTCCTGACTAACCTGAGTGACAGCCTTCAGCCAGTGCATTCCAATTTCAGGAAATGCAAAGCCTTCATCCTTTGGAGGAATGTGCCCTCGATAGCCAACAACAGGATCGCTTGCACTGTTCACCTGTTCTGCGATGCTTGCAAGAGTCTCAGGAGGCCAGTAGCGTTTGTTGTTTGACCACCCGGATTCAATTTCATATACTGCGAATACCGGGTCTTCGTCACCCTGAGTAATGGACTCGACCATTTCAGGACTCAACGGCACAAGCGTAGAAACGCCCGTAGCCATTTCGGTGACTAGCTCGCCAGTGAAATTATCCTGAAGGTCTACGCGATCCATCCTTACCTCTTTTTGATCGGTGGCTGCGGCTTGTGAACGGTGCTCTTGCCTGCGGGGAATTGCGTTTGCGTCTTGCCGCCGACAATCTTTGGACTCTGATTGCCAACAAGGTCAATGTGGGCAGAAGTGATCTTGTCTGCTCCCGGCTGTGTAATTCCCTTGGCAGGGTCAATCACACGAACGCGCCGGACACTCTTTTTTCCTTCCGTGCCCTGAATTTTTCCCTTGAAGCCCGGACGCCCTACAGCCGTGGAATCCTGACCCGAAATGATCTTCGGACTCGATGGTGTTCGCTGCGAGCCTTTTGCTCTAGGCATCTATCCTCCTATCTCTTGATCTGCCGCTTGAAATTTCCCGGAGGGCGAGAACCTTTTCGCGGCCCTTGCTTCGACTGCTTTCCAATGCGAGTCGAACCGAAGTCAAGTCTGTTGTCACGCAAGGTGCCCAACTCCTGACGACGGAATTTCCTTGACGATCCCTTGTTGAAGCTCGACACTAAATCACCCCTTGACGATCTGAAGCTTTTTCCGAAGCTCTCTCACGCCTCTTGGCAATTTCCTTCTGCGCTTGATTTTTGCCATTACCGCCTCCTACGTCTTCTGCCGACACTGGCTGCGATTTGCTTTGGGTTACGTGCCCCTCTGCTGATCCTGCCAAAACGCTTACGCGAAAAGCTCTTTTTCAATCGCAACCTCCTGGGTCGTCCACTTTTCATTCGTTCTTTCCTTGCTGTCCTTGCCCGACAGGGACGTTCTTGGTATCGCCCTGCCCGTTGCTGCCGAATTGATCGGGTGGTGCAATTTCAAAGTTGTCCTCAGCATCCTTGGCTTCCTGAGTCGGGTTCTTCATGTTCGGAATGAAGTGACGCAAAAGCTCACGGTACGTGGAATCTGAAATGATGTGTCGTTGTGCAGCGACTTCCAGAGCCATGACAAGCTGCTGCAATGCCTGGTTGAACGCTGCCTGATCCTCGACACGAATCAGTTCCCATGTGAGCGATGGTCGCTTAATTTCAAATTCATTGATCTTCATGACCATCTTCAGCAAGTCCTGGACTACCTTTTCGTAGGACTTGCGCTTGCGAATGATTTTCTTTGCCCACGGCAATGTCTGAGCATTGTTCGACTGATTTGCAGAGCCTGCTTCCAGAATCATGAATGCCCACCGTGGAGTTTCACTGGCAATTGAAATACAGTCGATGAGGAAGTCCATCAGTTCCTTGGAATCTCCGAGAACAGACCTGGCTTCAAGGAAGTCAGCATCCTCGTCCGAGCCTAGGAAGATAATTTCTTTTCCTTGCCATGTGATCGTAGTCTGTGGCTTCACGTTCCCGTTTTCGTCCAGAGCTTGCGGGAAGTTGTTTTTCATGAACGACTGAACTTCATTCAGCTTGAATTTCACCTTTGGGATTGAGTGGTACTTGTGAGCCTGCATCGACTGACTGAGCGCATCGTGAAATGCACGAATCAGCGGAAAGGCAGTTTCAAGATCGCTCTGTCCACCCTTCAACGTGGAATCAAACTCATTTTCAACTTCCACTACAGGAACAAAGTCCCATTCGTTGACGCGGCTCCAACTAGTCAGGTGAACGTGCTCAGTAATGTCGTAATACTCATACGAGTCAGCAGTGATGACTTCTAGAATTTCATGCTCTCGCAACTTCGGCAGAATACCGTTTGGGAAATCGCCTTCCTCTTCCACCATTTCAATTTTGTGCTTGATGACAACCTCTTCGACTACTTGGTTGTCAAGATCGCTGCGCTTCATATAAACGATGCGCTCAGGATCGACAATTTCCAAACGACAGTGCTTGATTTCCTCTTGGCTGACTAGCGGGTTGTTTGCCGCATCGTCCTGTTGCACACGAACAAAGGTCTTGGAATCCCGAATTGCATTTCTGAACATCTGTCGAAACGCATCGGCCCAATGATCTGTGAGGCAGGCATTGAGAAAATCATCACGGTCTTCATCTTCCGTTGATGCCACTGGCAGTCCGATGAAATCAACTTGTAGGTCAATGATTGGCCGTGCAAAAAAACCTCCAAGGCTCAATCCTTCGTGATTGTTCAAATACAGCGACCGAGTTACGTCGTAATTTGGTTTCGTATTTTCATACATCGGTGCTGTCCCGAACAACGATCCACCGATATTGCTCCACCTGGAACGAATGCCAGTTGAAAATGGCGTCCAGATAGAAACGATCTGCTCAGTTACACGCTGCCAAACGCTCATTTTTCATCCTTTGTTTCTGATGCCAAGAAACTCTCTAGTTGTTCCATCATCTGCGCCGCCTCTTCCTGTTTCTCAGGGGGAAGCTGCCGCAGAGCTTCAAGGGTCTTCTCGTCAGTTGTAAATGTGCTCTTTGTCTCGTCCGTTCGGTGTTGCTCAGACTTGCTGACCTTGCCGATACCGGCCCTGTCAAGAATTTCAGCGGCTGCTTTGAGAATCAGCGCATCATCCTCTGTCGTTCTCAACACGTCCAGGATCGCCTGCACAGCCTCGATTGTGTAACCATGCAGAAGGTCAAGAGCCGCAGCAGGAAGGCTAGACCTGAGCTTTTCCAATCTTTCGGCGGTATCAGGCTCACTCAGCATTTCTTTGACCTGGCCGCGTGAAATTCCAATCACGCTTCCGATCTGATTATGCGAGTAACCCGCCAATTTCAGAACGATAGCCATTTCCCGCGCGTGTTCCTTCTCACCAAGCGCAAAAGGCTTACTATTTTTCAGATTGACCTTATACTTGCGCTTGATGCGCTTTACGCTCTTTTCAGCAATGCCTGCTCGATCTTCAGGTGTTCTACGAGGCAACTAAACTCGTCCTCCCGAATAGCTCACTAATTTCACGCGACACTTCAAGTGTCGGCCTTCTCATGGTTGCAATGAGTTCGAACATATCCGCGTGGTGCCAGTGGTCGGGATTCTTGTTCTTCTGCCAGAAAGCTCTGATCCGGCCCTGTGCATCCTCACGCTCGACTCTCACCATCTGCAACATATGAAAATAGAAACCGTTGTAGTCCTTGTTTACCAACTCTTCCCCGAGCCACCTGGCGTTTCCGGGAAGAATTACCTTTCCGTCCATGTAGTCCTTGATGACCTGATCGAATGCCATCGTTCGGTCAATGATGCACTTTGTAGCTTCACCATATTTCACAGGATTCCAGACAGCCATTTCCTGAGTCTGTGGCCTGTCCATTTCAAATCCGAGCCACACCTTGCCGGGATACTTGATTGACAAGTCTCTGGCCGCTCTCTTTTCCGGGTGCGCGTCGATCACGCAAATAAATGACATAAGGCCAGAAAGAAATTGATCTAGCTCATGCCACTCTCGCATAATTTTCATTGCCCACGTTCGCCTAGTTCCGAAACGAGTGAGCGTAGACGCCTTGACGTGAATGTGCGTGCCCACATCTACACCGATGTAGACAGGGCCGTCTGGAATTCCCCCGAGCGAGTGTGCAGGGGAAACACACTTGTCCAGGATTTGCGGTGTGAACTGATCCCCGGCGGCTGTGTAGGGACGACCAAGAGACTGATTGAAAAAGCTCTTCAGCTTCCTTGCGTCCCTCTGGCCGGTGTACCAGCCTTTCATGATCGACACCAAAGGCTGTGTCGGGGAATTGAATTGTGAAATGTGATAGCCGCGTATCTTGCCGGTCAGGTTCTGAGGTACCCACCTTCCATGAGCATTCTGAGTACGCCTCTCATGATCTTGAAATTGACGTTTGCAGAACAAGCATTCAAGAACACACTCATCTGCTGCATCGCCCAATTTCAATGAATCCTCAAAAGTCAGAACCTGAAACCGACCGCAGCCGGGACAGGGAATTTCCCAAAGGTGCTGATCTGATGCCCACCAACCATCCTCTGCGTCTACTCCGTGCCCCGGTGCGGTCGGAGTGGAAAGAATCGTCAACCGCTTGATGTGCGACCCATCCATCCTGTGACGTGCTTCTTCCAGGTTTTCTTCCACCATGCGGTCGCGTTCGTCCCACACTTCAACATCTACAGGAATTTCCTGAAGCTCGTTTACAATGTTGGTTCCTCTGATGTAGAGGTTGATGTTCTCTTTGCTTTGTTTATGCAGGCGATTGTCCACCGATGCGAAGTTGCTCCTGAGAATTTCATTGGAGTCGATGATCGGGTCAATGCGAGCTTGCACAAAAGGAATGGCTCCGGTCTTCAGCGGCAAGAGGTACAGGTGATGCCACTTGCGCTGTGTAATCCAGTGGAGCGTTCTCGTCAGAAAGGAAACTGTAAATGCTGTCTGAGCGGCCTTCGGAATTACAATTTCAGGACTCGTATCGCGTATTACCTGCCTGATGTATTCGCGTCCCTCTAGGGAGAAAGGCTTACCGTCCACTTTCAATCCCATACCTAAAGCCCACTCGTCCGGCCTTGCGAGTGCCCTAACGGACGAAAAGCCTCCCGTACTAGAAGGCTTCCGCTTTTTCACAGGCTTTGATTTTACAACGCGGCGAGTCAAATACCCGATTCCCTTCGGATGGTATTCATAGCCAGAAGGAAAAAGGATACCGAAACGGAAAAAGACCGGGGGCATTGGCAGCAACTACCCCCGGCCTCTTTCTCAGCCCATCCCACCTACCAGGAGGAAGGCGACCCCGAGCAAGGGTCAAAATCTTGTAGCACCCGCAACCCTAGGCTGTCAACCTAGAACTCCTAGCCGCTCTTTCTATGAACCTCTCTAATTTCATTTCCATGATCGTTTTTCCCATTAAAATCTTTACTGAAAGTGGGTACGCGAACCTTGTGGCCTCTCATGTGCGATCCGTGACGAATGCTCTTGCGGTGCCGTGCCTCGTTACGTGCCCGAGCCTTCTGTAGCTCGATCATCGCTCTCGCCACTACTGCCTTCCGTATATAGGTATACCCACCCCGCTTACGGCGACTGAAAAAGCTGCTCGAAACCTTGACTCTGCGAGCCGTTTCTGACTTGCCCAAGCGAAATACCAATTCATCAAATATAAATTTCACATTTTTGTACGGGACAAGGCCATGAGGGTTGTTGTCTCCCCATCTAGTGAAATTTAGGCAAGCTTTGCACTGGCTGAAAGGCTGACCTGGCCTGTGTGTTCCCTTGTGAACCCAAAATTCATCGAGAGGAATGTATTTACCTTTGTGCAGAGGGCCGTTACAACGTTTCTTGTTCCCCTCGATGTAACTCCTGCCCATTACTCCGTATCGAGGCGTCGAATTGGTAGGCCCAATTCCTTCCTTCGCTTCGGGTTACGCGCAAAAATTTCATGACTGATCTTTCCGAAGCGAATTTTGGACACGTGACGCCGATCATCGGTTGGAGTTGTAATTATGCCCTGAAGCTTGCTTTTCTTACTCATGTGCGTCCTCCTGAATCAACCTAAGAGCTTCGCCTTTGACGACATAATCACCATTGACCTGAGCGGATCGCAGCGAATCCCACGTAGCTGCCCCGTAATTTCCAGTAGGCGGGTCAAACCCTTGTCGCTGCTGCCATGTAAAGACAGCATTTCTCAACTCTGAGCCGTAGACATTGTTGACTATCGAGCCTGGTTTTATTGTCAGCAATCCCAGGTCGCGGAAGATCAATTTCAATGCCTTGACTGTCTTCCCTCTATCCGGGAATCGCTTTTTCAGGCCGGGATAGGGAGTCAATGGGTAGTACGGGCCTGTGAACGGAAATACTGTAATTGACAGTGGCTCAACATCGACAACACACGGCTGATAGATTCCCGTTGGACTCCAAATCTGATAATTCGGATACCAATGGGTCATATCGTCGGCCGTGTAAAGCTGATATGGAGTTTTCAAATCGTACATTCCAGGAATGGGAAACACGTCGTCTACGTCGTATGTCCCGTAGGTGTTCAGCACACACTTGAACCCTTTTTCATATGCGTGCTTACGACACTCTTCCACGTGTTGTGCCGCCGGTACTTCCAGAGGAAAGATTTGCAGCATCATCGGCCATCGAGCAATCGGGCTGAAATCAATGTCATTGTAGAGCCAGCAGATAGATGAGAACGCTGCATCCCTGTTACCCAAGGCAATTTCCATTTCTTCACACGTGAAAACTCGCTCGTCCAGTTGCTTTTCGGGATTCAGGAGAGGAACCGTACCCCATTGGTCGGCAATTGAAATACAACGCTGAACATCTTCCATGTTCCAGATATAGCACCAAGGAACGACTATCACTCCTGCCGTTTGCGCTCTTCCTCTAACCAAATCCCAACGAGCAGGGTTAATTTCCTTCTGGACATTGAGGGCAATGATCTTAAACCCTGAATCCTTCATCAATTGCACGTCTTCCACTCCACCGGCAGGGTCGCGGAGAAACAGAAGGTTATGTTCTGTGAAAATACTCATGAGCCTGCCAATCTGATAGGAGTCAAAGAAATCATGCGATTTGAAAATGTGCTACCAATGCTGACGCTCGATAGGTACTTCGACGCAAGCACGTCACCTGTAGCCAAACCCGGCATTACTGTTTTGGAATGTCCATTGACCGCACCCACTGATGCGTAGCCGATAGCCTCTCGCGGATCGTAGTTCGTGTCACCGTTCCAGCTAAAGGCCATCTGCGAAGAAATGTTTCCACTTGGTTGCGCTCTAAACTGAATTTCAGCGTAATAGTCACCGGCGAAGGGCACGGTAACTGACGGCCCCGGTGAGCCAGTCAAGTCACCATATGTCGCGGCCGTTCTGCTTGCACTGCCTGCAATCGCAACTGCCAGCGGAGAGCCACCAAGGAATTTCCAGTAATTCGTAGCTTCATCGTAAATCAAAATCCACTCAACATCATTTGAAATTATCAGGGTGATTCTCTGCGCGTCATCAGCACTCGCGGGTGGAAACTCAGCCATAGAGAGCCGGTCGATCTTGGGCACGTTCAATTCGACAATTTCACGAACTGCCGTGTTGATGTTTACGTCAGCCAGTCCAGCAGCGCCTGCGGGTACTACAACATTCGCCAGCAGAAAGCAATTGTTGGGCACAGCCGCTGCGCCAGTGAGATTGGTTAGATTGGCTCCCGAAGTAGGTACTCCTGAAATTGCCCTGAACTTTGCATCTGTAGCGGTATCTCCCCCTCCCATAGACTCGTCGTGAATTTCAACTACAATCCTGTCCACTCTTGGAAGCGCAGGATCAGATTGCTCCATTCCTTGCGACCAATGAAAACTTCCTCGCATATCCCAATCATCCACATTGACGTTGACCGTAGATGGTGAGTGAACCATCAATTGAGGAAGCAGAAAGGCCGCATCATTTTTCAGTGCCCACTGAGGAATGATGATCTTGTTCCAGACACCCGTACCAGGAGCTTCCACTTCATTGTTCGCTGAAATGTCAAAAAGCAAGAAATCGTCGGTATAGAAAATTACATCTTGTGTGACAGGGCCGACCACAAGTAGTTTTACCTTGGCTGTACCGGGAGGAAGCGGATTTGAAAACACCTGTAGTGCGTGCCACGTCGTAGTAAGGCTGATTGTCTCGGAAGACCAGCCATTGAGAATGTTGTTACTGCTGTCGAGCGCCTGAATTACAAGAACAACTTGGCCTGCTCCCTTCACCCAACAACTTGCAGTCCAAATCTGCCCTACTGATGCAGCAGGACAGGAAGCGTTAGGAATTTGAACGCCTTCGAATATGGCACTGCCTGTTGTGTCAATTTTCAGACCCGCAGCACCTGAATGAGCATTGCCTGTATCCCGCGTGATCGCTGAACCTAGTGCGGCCCATCCAGACGTGTTGATTTCAAAGTCCGGGTTGGGAAGAGAATAGAACGGAGTATGAATTTCCATCATCCGTAGCTTGACTGTTGTTCCTATCGGTGCCCTGAACCAACAGGACAGTTCCTGAAATTCACCCGCTCCTGCTTTGTAGAGCTTCTCAGGCTGAATGCCCTGGTTGTAGATCGCAGCACCAACAGTGGTGATTTTTCCCGAAGCAGGAGAGGAATTGAAAACTACTGTGTCTCTCACAAAGGCTATCGGGCCAACTTTGTCCCAATTCAGCACATTCGCGGCATAACTAGGATTTGTAATTCGTTCAGTGCCGGATCGCTCTTCATCCGTACTAAAAAACACCCTCTTACCCCCGTAAACGCTGTCATAGGAGACAATGCAGCCTCCGGGAGCAATTTTCACTCCTACTCCACTCTCTTGTGCAGAAACAGCCAAATCGTCTACGTGTAATACTCCCTCGCTCAGATACAGGTGGTCGAAGAGATTGAAAAGCAATTCCTGCGATACCACCGAGTCTTGCAAGGGCCATGCGGCTACTGACATACTCTCTCCCTCCTGAATTTCATGAGAGTCACCCGGACTCCCTAGGTGGCGGTCACTTCAATACTAACAACATCGTTCCAGGAAAGCACATGCGGGCAATAGCCTTCGCAGTTTCCTTTTTCAAAATAGGTGTTTCGTCTTCCTCAACCGTCCCGTCAGGGAAGACAGCCCTCCACTTCCAAGAGGTTGTCTGCCCTAACGGGAAAACTTCAAGTCTGACCGGCTTTGCTACGGCCAGATCATCCATGAAATTCTTTCTCCTGTTCTCTTAACACGAATGGCAATCCACCGTCGCAAGTCATACCACACATATTTCATAGAGGCTTGACCTTGAAGAGAGCGGGAATCATCGAAGCAGGCCCATCCTCAGTGAGATAGTAGGAATCTGAAATTCCTGCCTTGAATGCCGCCATCGACTCGGGAGAAGACTCAATCGGATAGGTATGGACTCCACCATGCTCAGTGATCGGCCAGTTGAACCACACGAATGCCTTAATTTGTGGAAATTGGCTAGGAAGCACATCGAGGAACTTCGTAATCCACTCGTCTTTGCCTGCTGTCTGATCGCAACCCGTTTCCAGGAGCGCAATTGGCTTTGTCGGGTCTAGGCTCTTCAGTAGATCGTAGGTGATTTTCAAAATGGACGTGGGATCGGGTGTAGATTGAAATGCGAACGGGTAAGCATCGAATGCGTGCCAGTCCACATAGCTCGGGCCAGGGTAGAACGCTCGCGGATCGGCAACAGAGGCAGTAGGAGTGCCGGTGTATTGATTACAGCACCAAGCCCACGTGATATTCGTAGCTCCCACTGCATCGCAGCGTGTCTTGAACCTTTTCCAAGCCGCAATGTATTCGGCCGGTGTAAATGGGCCGAACCAATCCGAAGACTGCGCCCATGAGCCATTCATTTCCCACCAAGGACGGAAAAGGAAGGGCCAACCTGAATTTTTCACTTTCAGTGCCCATGCGTCGATAGCTGCATCCTGCTTCCCTGCGGCAATGTCGGCAAGCGACCACTTGACGCCTGCGGAGTCAAGATTTTGAAATGCAATCGAGGCGTAGGCACCACGGTTTCTGATGGTGTTGAAAACAGAGGTATCCCAGGCCATCCACCTTTGGCCGTAGCCAATCAGTGAAATTTTCTTGCCACAACTCTGTTCGAACTTGTCCCAGGTGTTCTGTGCCCAGGGAGCATTACCATATCCCGCTCCATATACCTCGCCGCGAACTTCAACGCCGCCCCAATAGATCGGCTTGCTTGGAACAACATTACCGACTGTGACTACAATTTCATGCCTTCCCACATTCCCCGCTGCATCGTAAGCTCGCACAACAAGGCTGTGTGTGCCATCGGGAATTGCACTCGTATCCAGAGACACCCTGAAAGGCGGTGAAGAGACAGGTGAGCCGGGAACATGCTGTCCATCCACGAAAAATTCAACTTTGGTCACGCCAACATCATCAAGAGCATTCACCTGGAAAGGAACAGTGCCAGCAACTGTCGTACTCTGCTGTGGACTTGTAATTGTGACGCTTGGAGGTTTTGTATCCGGCAGAGGCTGAGGTACCGGCTCAACCCCGATCTGCTTCAGAAGAGCTATCGCATCGTTGAAATCTTTCTCACCCATTCCCCACTCTGATGTAGGTGAAATGGGCTGCTTCATTCGCGCATAGCCCACTGTCGTCTTTTTCCAGTGGGTGTTATATGCGCTGTTGAGCTTTACAAGGGCTGCATCCCTAAGCTCTTTGTCAGTCATCATGTATTTCTCCTAGCTTTTTGTGAAATATCCGCTCACCTTTTTCGTCATAGATGGCCCACTCGACAAAATCACCATCTTTGTCAAGCACCATAGCGCCAAAGTATCCAGGCTTGACTTCTACTCCGTATTTCTTTCCAAGCGGTTCCGCATTCACCGTATATGAAATTGTTAGCTCTTTTTGGCTCATCCAGTGAATATCACGGTTTTGAAGAATAAGTCTCTCCTGATTTGCTTTCAGCATCTGAACTTCAGTTTCTAGTGATCGCGCATAGTTGATCAACCCCTCCTGTGTGTAGATGGGCAGTCTGCCTTTATCTGCCGGTTCAAAGAATTCCACTATTTCACTTTCCTCCCTAGGGCATTTTCAAGTTCTTCCAACGCGGCCTTTTTACCAGAAGAACCATCAATAGGAACCATATCACCTTTGAGCAACGCACATGCTAATGAAATTGCCTCTTCTAGTGTTCGCACATAGCTAATCAATCCTTCCTGTGTGTAGATGGGTAAAATAGACTTGTTCATCGGTTTAAAAGTTTCCACTATTTCACTTCCTGTTCTGTAAAGAACCAACTGGCTTGCTCTTCCAATTTTCGGCCAAGGTCTTGCATCTTCTCATCCTCGGACTTTCCAAGAATCCACGAAGCCATTTCAACTGCACCGACCATGCGGTAGATGCGAAAGACGAACTCGGGATCGTTCACAAGCTCGTCGTAAGCTCGCGGTCTACGCTTCATCTTGTGAGCCAGTAGAGAAGGGCCAGCACAAAGACGACGAATGGAACGAATACAAGTAGAAAGACTTCGGCGGTTGCAAGCACATATATCCTCCTGAAATTTGTGGGCGACTCAGGTAGCTATTGCTACCGCCCATGGTGGTGAGCCGCCCACAGCTTAACAGGTTATCAGCGTATGCTTGCCCGCCTATTTGCATAGACGGCGATGCCAATTGCAACTGCCAACAGGATCACCAACTCACCCGGCCCTACATATGTATCTGTCAGGGACAACAGGGCAATTTCAGCGAGTATCGTGAGGAAGAACGCAATGAGTCCTGTTTTCATGCTCTTAGCCGTGGTTGACGTTACTCAACAGCAAATAGAGGTTGACGGCCACATACAAAGCGAGCACCATCAATACCAAAAAAACAATTTTCCAGGTTCGGCTCATCAACTACCCCCTGTCCTGTAAACGAAATGCCCTCCAAGATCGTAGTAGACGCCCTGAACCCACTGATCGAGGTTTATGTCGCCAAAAAGATAATTGAAGGGCGGCGGAAGAGGTACGACACATTTGAAATTTGCCTTACCTTGCCAAACAACACCGTGATAGCCATTTCCGCCTGCAACTACAACCTTACTGGAATTTGTAATCGAGCAACGACCACCCCCGGAGACATAAGGATCGACTACCACGTTTGAGCCGACAATTTTCACACCTTTGACGGCGCACCAATGAGTAATCAACCTGACTCCGCGATGATAGGGCCAAATACCCTGTGAGCGGTATTCCTTGCCGTTGCTTCGCCAGCATTTATTGACTGTAGCGCCGGAACCGAAATCCAAAGGCACGACTACACCTGCTGCCCTTGCAGCGGCAACTGACTCCTCTTCGCCCGGTGAATCAACCGTACTGCCCTGTGAAGCGCAGCAGGTTAGCTCAGTCGGCAGAGAGGATGGTGGCGGCGGTGTAGGTGATGGTGGAGGGGCAGGCGGTGGTGCAGATGGTGGTGGGTCTACAGGTGCAGGATCACACGCTACTTGTGTGACTGCTCCTGATGGGCATACATCGGCGCTAGCACTAACTGAAAATACCAATGCCAGCGGAATTGTCAAAAGCAACAGATATTTCATTTCGTCCTTTCTCATAGTGCGGCTATGAGGCTGCCATTACAGAACGTTTTGTTTAACCTCCCTTCTGAAATTAGAGTAGCCCTGTATTACCAGGGAGGGCCGTACAGGGCTACCTCCTGGAAACTAACACAGGGTCTAAAAAAAGTCAAATGGCAGGACGGCAACGAAGTGAATCCATTGGTGGGGATTGTCGATGGGGGCATCGAGCCAATGAGTCCAGTATCGCCAACCGTCCTACCGATCAAATAGTAGAACTGACAGTTGGGGCTAGTCAAATCGCTTTGATTGCCACTGTGCTTTCTCTCCCTCGACCATTCCATCGAATTTCAATACTGTCCTGTACGTGAAGCTCGGGACGTTCTTCAGGAGAGATTGGAAAATCATGTTCTGAGTCCCTCTACCTTCAGGGTGAGGATAGCCCACTACTGAAATTTTCCACCCCTGGTCTTTGAGGGCAAGAAGGTGATTCAGCATTTCCTCGTTTCGAAATGGGCCTGCTGCTCTTCCAAATTGATTCCAGTCTGCTTCGAAGAGCTTGAATTGAATATTTCTCTCCTGACAGACATTCAAAGAGAGGGTGTCAGCACCCTTTTGTCCTCCTGCCAAGACTAGATCGGGCTGAAATTTGTCAAAACCCCTCTCTATGGCCTTTTTGTCCTTCCAGTGACGCGATCCGCAGAAGATAACTGCCCTTCTCGGTGATTTAAGTGCTTTTTTGCCTAATTTCATCAATTTAGTCCTTTTTTCGTGATTTTAGGTGTTTTTTCGTTAATTTCATCAAAAACGACGATTCAGGCTGTTTTTGGGCTTCAGGAGGGGCTTCAGGAGGTAAAAGAGCGTATCAGAGGCTCTGTAAGCCGTTCTAAGGCTCTGGGAGGGGTCGTTTAGGGCGTTATAAACCCCCCGCCCTCAGCGGCGGTAAGAGGGATTTTTCTTCCTCTGTAACCCCCCTCTGAATCACTTCTAAAAATCCTTTTTTAATTTTCACTTTGAGTCCTTTTTGAAGGGTACCTAAAAAATGCCAGATAAATTTCATTCAACTATTTTTTTACCCCTTGGTAGTGAAAATTTTTAGGAGTCCCATTTAACGGTTTGGAGTCCCTTTTTTGGTTCCAATTTGAAAATATCCTGTATCACTTATCCCCCGACTACAACACGCTCATCAATTCCTGTTTCAACCTTTCCGGTAACTGCCTGTTTGCAGGGAAGATTATGAAATTGTTAGAAGTGTAAAGTCCTGTATTCATGCGGGTTTGCGAGGATTGTGCAATAAATCTCGAACAGAATGGAATTTCAGTCAAAACGACCTGAACCGGGGTATATTTGAGGGGTTAGACTGAAATTCTCAGAGCCTTTTCGGGATAGGATCGAAATGGGATATATGCCCCGATATGAAATTGCATTAATGGGTATTTATTGCCCTCTGTCACAGTGTTGTGAATTGCCCAACCACAGAGAACCGATATCAATAACCCTCTTATGGGTACAGGCTTGGAATCCTCCCTCTATCCGCCGAAACCCTGGGATATGAGCACCCTAATGGGCAACCCTTTTATCCCTACCTCTGAAACCCTGAATTACAAAGGGCTGTATGTGGGGAGGATTTCACTATGCGCCGATCCCCTAACGCATACGTGCGCGTTGCATTAGCTAACGCGTGAGAGCTTCCCTACGCTCCCTGTGCGGCTATGTGGGGGATTCCCCCTACCTGTGGCCCTGGCGAGCGTGAGAAGGGCTGTCAGAGCGTTCTACGTGGAGCGTATGGGCGCGAGCTTATGAGCGTTTCAGAGAATCGAAAACGCTATATGCAGGGATTTTCATTTTGAGGGCTGCTACCTGGCGCGCAAGCTCGTTCCCTCTATGCCGTCCGATCCTCCCTCTACCCTTCCGAGGGATCGGTGGTTCTGAGGCTAGAGCCGATGTAGTGCCAGCGGGGAACTGAAATTTATGCTAGGTTCTCCGGGTCGCGCCTAGACGGGCGGCGAGGAACTTGAAAACTGACTAGCGGGAATGCCAGTAATGGCCCTCTTCACGCGAGCACGATCCCACGGGATTGCATGGCGCGTGAATCGACGGAAACGCTAGTCCTGAACTTTGAGAATCTACGCTCTGTGTGACATTTTCAAACCCGCTCTAGTAAACCTCTAGAGGAAGGGTTTTAAATGTCGCGCGAAACATCAGAATGGTTGAACAGAATGATCCTTGTCGGCTATACAGAGAAGAGGGGAACTGCTTGGCACTACCGCGCAGAGCTTCAGGAAGACGAGAGTAATCACTACCCTGGCGCTATCCCTGTGGACGATGTAATCCGTCGTCTGTTCAATTTCTCTGTGATGGAAGCGCCACAGTGCTACGTAGTTCCGGGAGTTGTGGAAAATGCAATTACAAGTTTCCTCAACGATCAGAACGAGCGTATGTCTGTCGTTTCGTCTTCCGCAGGTCGAAAGGGAATGCTCACAGACGATTCCTACGATGATTTGGGATCGTTCAAAGACGGCTATCAGGGCCACGGTTATCAGGAATGGCTGCTAGAGAATGTTGCAACCATCCTCGGCTCTAACGGTTCAGAGCTTGGAATCGGTTCAGCGGGTTTGTTGCGGAACCGTGCTCAGGCTTTTGTGAGCGTTGAAATGCCCGATACCCTCGAAACTAAAGAGGGAATCGCGTTTCGTCCGCATCTTCTCGCTTGCACGTCATACGACGGTTCAATCGCA
>Ga0111538_10002768_pt1 | contig 24674 bp, 17 predicted proteins | sample SoiMethybrSBSTD1_FD_79669 | JGI IMG/M metagenome (GOLD analysis project Ga0111538, IMG submission 79669) | Bulk soil microbial communities from a Populus tree surrounding site in Tennessee, USA - Soil MetaG P. TD hybrid SBSTD1 (version 2)... | ecosystem: Environmental > Terrestrial > Soil >...
CCGCGGCCTTTCCCAGTTCCAGCGTCTGCTCGGCGGTTGTGCTCGCAAAGAAGTGCATGATGCGAGCAACGATCCCGGTCCATCCCGTTTGGTGGCTCGCGCCAAGCCCCGCGCCGTTGTCGCCGTGGAAGTATTCGTAAAACAGCAGCAGGTCTTTCCAATGGGGGTCGTCCTGGAACTTGCGCGTCCCGCCGTAAACCGCCCGTCGATTGCCATCCTTCAAGAAAATGCTGGCCAGTCGCCGACCGAGATCCTCGGCGACCTGGTAGAGCGTCATCCGACGGCCGGATCCCGTCGGACATTCGATCGTGAACGCGTCGCCGTAATACGTGTAGTACTGCAGCAGCGCGCGGACGATCAGTGCGTTGACCGGCATCCAAATCGGCCCTCGCCAGTTGGAGTTGCCACCAAACATGCCACTGTCCGATTCGGCTGGAAGATACGACACGCTGTAGTCCTGATCGCCGACGCGGAACACGTATGGGTGGTGTTCGTGGTGCCGCGAAATCGACCGGATTCCGTAGGGGCTCAGGAATTCGCGCTCGTCGAGCATCGTACTCAGCACGCGTCGGAGGTTTTTCTCGTTCAGGATCGCCGCCATGCGGCGGCCGTTCTCCCCCTGTGCTGCGGGATTGTGGATGAACTGGCTCAGCTCGGGCCGGGCGTCGAGAAATCGCCGAAAGCCCGGCGCCAGCTCAGGATACTTGGTTAGGACCTCGCCGTCGAAGACGGTGACGGCGCAGAAAGGCAACAGGCCGACCATCGATCGCACCTTGAGGCGCGTCGCGGAGTGGTTCGGCAGCCGCAGGACGTCGTAGAAGAAACCGTCTTGTTCATCCCACATCCCAACGTCGTCGCCCGCACGCATCATCGACGACGCGATCCACAAGTAGTGTTCCACGAACTTCTGGCACATGTCACCGTACGCCGGCTTCTCGAGCGCGAGTTCGACGGAGATCTCGAGCATGTTCTGGCAGAAGAGTGCCATCCACGCCGTCCCGTCTGCCTGTTCGAGATAGCCGCCTGTCGGCAACGGTGAGCTGCGATCGAAGACGCCGATGTTGTCGAGGCCGAGGAACCCGCCTTCGAAGACGTTGTTGCCGGTGCGATCCTTTCGATTCACCCACCAGGTGAAGTTCAACAACAGTTTGTGGAATGAGCGTTCGAGCCAGTCGAGGTCCGCCTGACCGCGCGCCTTTTCGAGTCGATGCGTGAATATCGTCGACCACGCATGCACCGGCGGATTGACGTCGCCAAAGTTCCACTCGTAGGCAGGAATCTGGCCGCTGGGGTGGATATAACGCTGCCGGAGCATCAGATCGAGCTGCTCCTTGCCGAAGTCCGGGTCGACCAGCGTAAGTGCGAGCACATGAAAGGCGAGGTCCCAGGCGGCGTACCACGGATATTCCCACTTGTCCGGCATCGAGATGATGTCGCTGTTCTCCATGTGATGCCAGCGATCGTTGCGCGGTGCACGGCGCGTCGGCTTGAAGGGATCCGACCCGCGTTCGGAAAGCCATCGATCGACATCGTAGTTGTAGAACTGTTTCGACCAGAGCATTCCGGCGAGCGCCTGACGCATCACGTTCTTCTGATCGGCATCGAGCGACGCGGGAATCACCGTCGCATAGAACTCGTCGGCCTCGCGCAACCGTTCCTCGACGATGCGATCGAAATCTGTGGCGCGAGTCGCCGCCTCTCGGTCGCTGGTTGAGGCGACGTCCGAGAGCCGGAGCCGCAGCACGCGGGATCCGCCCGCAGGAATTGTCAGTCGGTAGTAAGCCGCGGCTTTCGTCCCCGTCTTGTCCGGATTCACCGCAGCGTGACCGCCATACAGAACTCTGTTGTGGATCCCATCCTTGACATAAGGTGTGCGATTGGGACCGGCATGAAACCGTTCGAAGTTGGTTTCATTCTCGGTAAAGAGCCATTCAGGTGCGCCCTCAGCGTGAAGGAAGCGCTCGCCAAGATCCGGGTGAACCGCGGCGATGCTGCCGGAATCGATTTGCCGCATCGATGGGCGGCTGCTGCCCTCGTCCCAGGACCAGGTATTTCGGAACCACAGCGTCGGCAGCACGTGAAGCGCCGCGTCTTGCGGGCCGCGATTGTGAACGGTAATCCGGATCAGCACATCCTCAGGAGACGCCTTCGCGTATTCGGCGAACACATCGAAGTAGCGATCCTGATTGAAAATGCCGGTATCGAGAAGCTCGTACTCGAGGCCGTGGCGGCCTCGCTCTCGATTGGTCCTGATGAGATCCTCGTAGGGGAAGGACGCCTGAGGGTACTTGTACAGGTATTTCATGTACGAGTGGGTCGGCGTGGAATCGAGATAGAAGTAGTACTCCTTGACGTCCTCGCCGTGGTTGCCCTCGCTGTTGGTCAGGCCAAAGAGCCGCTCCTTCAGAATTGGATCCTTGCCGTTCCAGAGCGCCAGTGCGAAGCAGAGCAGCTGGTTCTCGTCGGAAAGACCGGCGAGACCATCCTCGCCCCACCGGTACGTTCGCGATCGCGCCTGGTCGTGTGTGAAGAAGTTCCACGCATCCCCAGTCTCGCTGTAGTCTTCGCGCACGGTCCCCCACTGGCGCTCGCTGAGATAGGGGCCCCACTTGCGCCATGGCTCCCGCGCGTCGCGCACGGCCGCGAGTCGCTGCACCTCGGTGGATCGTGATGATGCCGGCTTCGTCATTACTCTGCTTTCTCCCAGGAAGAATCGGGGTTATACGCGGTCATCGCTTTGACCTGCGCGTCCGTGTCGGAACCGAAATCCCTCTGGTGAATGATCCCGTCCTGATTGACGATGAAGGTCATCACGCCGGTCACGTCGTACTGCGCTGGCCACGCGACGAGCGCAAATCCGCCCGTCATTCGGTTGCCGACCACGTAATCCTTCGCCCCACCGGGGGCGGCGGCACCTTGCGCGGTCAATATCTTGAAGTAGTAGCCGTGGAACGGCGCAGCCTGCGTTCGCTTATCGAGCGCAATGTTGTCCTCGGCAGCCTGCGCGACCAGATCGCCGAGTGGACTTCGGTGCTGACCCTTGACGCTTGCCCAGTAGAGCCCGTTCTGGCGCCCCTCGTCGCTACGGAACGCTCGCGCGTACACCTTTGCAGGTTGTCCGTCATGGCCGTGTGCGGCGTACAGCTTCTGCGCCGAAACGTAGGTGCGGCAAGTCTGGATCACGGCCAGCTCGTTGCGCCCGATTCGCCGCGCGATTACTTCCTCTTTCCCTGCGAGCGTGTCGAACCGCCACTTTCCACCGTCGTTCACGATCGGAATCGGAAAAGGCCAGGACTCGTTGCCGACGACGAGGGTCTTGGCCTGACCATCATCGACGAGCCGCCAACCTTCGCGCATGGCAACCGCGAACACCTGCCGATTTCGTTTGGCCACCTGCGGGTCCGACGTATCAACCACCTCTTTCGCCTGTGGGCCAAAGATCGCGAGCAGGTCGTCGACCTTGTCTCCTTTCACCGCGGTCTCGAGCGCTTTCGCAGCCTCTTCAGGTGTGTTGAATGCTCGGCCCTTGGGCTGTTCGACCGGCGTCGAGCGGCAGGCAGCCGCAAGCAGCACAACGATCACCAACGCATGACGAATCAGTTTGGCCACCATCATCGCCTCCGCGATCCGCCGCTGCGCGAGCTGCCTCGGCTCTTTTGTCCGCGCTGGCTTGCCGCGCGTTCCGATTTCCCGCTTGAATAACCGGAAAATGCGTCCGACTTTGTTCCACTGCGCTGGGTCGTGGCTGAATCCCCGCTGCGACTGTAACCGCGCGACTCCTGGTTGGCCGTCCGGCTCTGGGTCGTGGCCTGGGTACCGCTGGCACTACGATTCTGCGCGTTCGCCTTCGCCTGATCGCGCTGTGCCTGTGTCGCCTCGGGCCGGTTCTCATTGCGCGTCTCAGTGCGTTCGGTCCTCTGCTCCCCGCGCTCCTTCGCGATGTCTCCGCGCTCCTCGTACATGTCCTCGCGATGATCCTGCCAATCATCACGGGCATCGTCGCGCGCGTCGTAGTAGTCGTCCCAGGCGTCGTTGTACATGTATCCGCCGCCATGCCAGCCGTACGGGCCGTAGTAGTAGTTGTTATCCATGGCCGCACCCATAGCGATCCCGGCCGTGAACCCGATCAATCCGGCGGCAACTGCTTCGCTGCTGTCGTCGTCTTCCTTGATGACGACCGTCTGCGTTGCGGGCTGCGTGTAGACGACGGTCGGGTTGTACTGCGGGACGTAGACGACCTGCGGGTTGGTTGGCTCGATCACGATGACTTCCGAACCGGAGGATGTCGTCTTGGTCTCCACTTCCTGCTGCGGAGTCGTCTTGAGGGTTCCCATCTTCTTCGCTTGCGCTCGCAGCCGTTGAATACTGTCGAAGACCGCTGACCGGTTCTCGGTGAATGCTTTCCCCACCTTCGTGGTCCAGTCCATGTTGCCGGCCATGTAGTTCACGACATCAGGAAACAACACCAGAGCGGCAAAGCTCGCGTCGAAGCCTGACTTGGTCGCCGCCTCCTGAAGCGCGGTGCCCTTCGCTGATTGACTGGCCATCCATTCAGCCAGCGCGCCGACTTTTGCCGGATTCGTTGCCGACATCAGCATCTGCGCGAGCAGCGAATCCGGGTAGAGCGCGACAGGCGCCATCAACTTGTCGAGCTGATCTGGTGTGAACGCTGACTTGGCGGCGGGTTTAGCGGCCGGCGATTGTTGCGGGGCGTCCCCCACCGCCTCGGACCAGTGTGGAAGTGCGAAAGCGGTGAACGTCAACGCAAACGCCGTGGTCACGGCAGCGACGATCGTCCGCATAGGTAGTGCCTCCTTCGTGCGCGCAAGTGAACCAATCGAAATCGAAACGCGGGTCGACTGAAGCAAGGCACGCACCGGTAGCGACCTGCCGCGAATGGGGGAACAAATCGTTGCAATGAAACGACTTGAGCGAAGCCGATTGCATCATTCCAGAGATCCATTCGGCGCCTGACCTCCGAACGGCCGGAGTTTCTCCAATGTGCCGGACGGACGGCTGCCGACGGCGGACCTCACCACAACCCGCCGTCGTCTGTCGGGATCCCGGCGAGCCTTGTCGAAAACCCGCCAGCTTCGGGAAGCTCCGACGAAGCCCGACTGGAAATCCGGCCTCGCGGTGCGGTTCGACTCGCGAGAATTGGCCGGCCCTCTTGGCATCCACCATGCGAGTTTCTGCGCAGAGGTTTCAATGAGGATCGCCGTATTTTTCGCCACTCGCGAAGGACAGACGTCGAAGATCGCGAATCGGATCGCGGACGACCTGCGCGCCAAGGGCGTCACAGTCGACGTCGTCAACGTGAGGAAATTACTTGCGCCGCCCAACTGGTCGACGTACGCAACAGCCTTCGTGGCTGCGTCGATTCACGGTCAGCGTCATGAGCCGGAAATGATCGAGTTCGTGCGCCGGTATCGCGACGACCTGCGGCGGGTGGGCGCCGTGTTCATCTCGGTCTCAATGTCGGAAGCCGGCGCCGAGGACGTGCACGCGCCTGCACCCCGGCGAGAGAAGTCGGCCGCCGACGCTCAACGCATGGTTGATGTGTTCATCAAACAGACCGGGTGGAGGCCAGAGCGTTATCTCCCCGTTGCGGGAGCGTTACTCTACACCCAGTACAACTTCCTGCTCCGTTTCGTGATGAAGCAGATCTCCAAGAAGAATGGCGGGCCGACCGACACGGCGCGCGACTACGAATTCACGGACTGGCCGGCGCTCGACCGATTTGTCGACGACGTCGTCGGTGCGACCTCTGGCAAGCCGGAACGACACGGCGATGCGGCGTAAATAGACCCTTCCGCGGCGCCTGCGCCGACCCCTGACGGCGAATGCGGAATTCCTCCGGTCTTGCGTGATAATAGGCGCGCTTCCCCACTCCTGGACCGGAGGAGTCCCACATGACCAATCCGTACGCTCCGCCTGAAGCAGCAGTTCTGGACGTTGTCGACCCTCGAGTCGCGGTTCCCCTGGCCGATCGCGGCACACGGCTCGTCGCCGTCATTCTCGACGGCATCATCTTCACGGCAATGGTGTATTTGCCAGTGATCCTGGCGGCAGCAGGGGCGTCGGGGGAAAACAGCAGCGCGGCCGGGCTTGGACTTGGCGTACTCCTGGCGTGCGTCGGTTTCGGCGTGTGGGCCTGGCTGACGATCCGGTACATCCTGGCAAACGGTCAGTCCATCGGCAAGAGAATCACCGGCATCAAGATCACGCGGACCGACGGCTCTCGCGCCTCGCTGGGACGTATCTTCTGGTTGCGCAACGTCGTCAACGGACTGCTCAGCCTCATTCCCTTATACGGACTGATCGACGCGCTCTTCATCTTCGCGGAAACGCGCCAGTGTCTGCACGACAAGATCGCAGACACCATCGTCATCAACGCGTGAGGCGCGTCCTCGACACGTCCGTCGCGGTCGAGACGCCGGAGGGCATTCTGCTCGAGTTGCGTCCGGCGGGCCTCACGGCGCGCGCTTACGCGTTCATTCTCGACTGGCTGATCCGATTCGCCATCATGTACGCCGCGACTGTAGCCGCGGCGTTCATCGGTGGCATCGGCGTCGCCTTCATGCTGATCCTCTTTTTCGGGCTGGAGTGGTTTTATCCGGTCGCGTTCGAGCTGACGTCTTCCGCGGCAACGCCCGGCAAGCGGGTGTTCGGCCTGAAGGTCGTCATGGACAACGGCCTACCCATCACACCGGCCGCATCGGTGACGCGCAACGTGCTCCGCGCCGCCGACTTTCTTCCTTTTGGGTATGGGTTTGCGATCGCGAGCATGCTGCTGCGCACTGATTGCAAGCGTTTGGGCGACATCGCGGCAGCGACCCTCGTCGTGCACGAACCGCGGGCCATTCCCCGGATGATGCTGCTCAAGATCCCGCCTCTTGCTCCGGCGAGGCCGCTGGCCCCCGAGGATCAGGCAGTGCTCGTGGCATTTGCCGCGCGCGCCAACCTCCTGACGTCGGAGCGCGTCGACGAACTGGCGGCCCTTGCGGCATCGGTATCAGGCGACGCCGGTCGTTCCGGCGGGGACGTGACCCGCCGTGTGCTGGGTGTGGCGCAGTGGGTGCTGGGGCAACGATGATGACACCGTTGCAGTTCGAGCGGCTTTACCAGCAAGACTGGTCGGAACTCGAAAGCAACCTGCAAGACATCATCGATCCAAAGCGTGCCGACTCGCTCGGCCACACTCCGCCGTCGGGCGATCGCGTGGGCGTGCTCTATCGCCGGGCATGCGATCATCTGGCGCTCGCGCGCGCGCGATCCTACCCGGCGTACATGATCGATCGCTTGGAACGAATGACGTCGCAGGCGCATCAGATCATTTACTACCGCCGGGACTATGGAGTCTCCGGATTGCGGCACTTCTTTGCGCGCCAGTTTCCAGCGCTCGTCAGAGCGCATGCGGTGTATGTGGCCATTGCGGCGGCCACCTTTCTTTTGCCCGGGCTCGTGCTGGCGTTTGTCGTGCACTCGCGGCCCGATCTGATCCTGTCGATGGTCAGCTCCGAAACTGCCTCGAGCTTCGAACAGATGTACTCCACGTCTGCCGAATCGATCGGCCGGCTGCGGACCGCGTCGACCGATTGGATGATGTTCGGTTACTACATCCGCAACAACATCGGGGTGTCGTTCCAATGTTTCGCCGGCGGTCTCTTCGCCGGGGTCGGTAGTCTTTTCTTTCTCGCCTATAACGGGGCATTTGCCGGATCCCTTGCCGGTTACCTGGCCGCACGGGGATTGTCGTCGACGTTTTTTCCATTCGTCTCGACCCACTCGGCGTTCGAACTGACTGCGATCGTCCTCTCAGGGGCTGCAGGATTGCGCATCGGTCACGCCGTGCTCGCACCTCGTCGCCTCAAGAGGATTGATTCGCTGGTACAGGCTTCGCGCGAATCCATCATTTTGCTTTACGGCGTTACCGCGATGCTGCTCGTCGCCGCAGCGATCGAAGCCTTCTGGTCGTCAGCGAGGTGGCTGCCCGCCATGGCCAAGTACACCTCCGCGTGGATCTGCTGGGCCGCCGTGCTCGGTTACTTCCTGCTCCAGGGACGACGTGCAAGTTGAGGCGTTGGCGCTACGAATGCGGCCGCGCACCGCTCGCGAAGCGAGTGACCTTGGCATCCGTCTGTGTCAAAGCACCGCCCGATCGGTCTTTCGCTGTTATGCAGTGGTCGCGATCCCGGTGATGGCGCTGGCGCTCGCCTCAGCCGAAATCGCTTACGGGTTACCGGTTGTGGTGATCTGGTGGGCAAAGCCCTGGCTCGATCGCACGATCCTGTTCGTGTTGTCGCGCGCGGCGTTTGGACAAGAAACGCGCGTCGCGGATCTGTGGCGATCGCAAGGCAACGTCTGGTGGGGGCAGTTCTTCTTTACCTGGACGATCCGAAGACTGTCGATTTGGCGATCTTTCACACAGCCCGTCTATCAGCTCGAGGGCGGCTCGATCTGGACATGGCGGACGCGTGTCGGCCAGATCCGTCGCCACGGCGCGGCGTCTGCGTTCGTCATGACGCAGGTGTTTGCCATTTCAGAGCTCCTCCTCACCGCCGCCCTCTTCTCTCTGTTCTTCTGGTTCGCACCAGCCGGGCAGACACCCGACATCGCCGAGATGTGGGAACGAATGGCGCTTCCGGTTGCCGGAGCGTACGCGATCAGCGTGTTTTTCCTCGAACCGTTTTATGTGGCAGCCGGTTTCGGGATGTACCTGAATCGCCGCACCGAACTCGAGGCATGGGACATCGAACAGGAGTTCCGGCGTGCGTTTGCGCATTGAACTCATGACGAAGCACGCCCGATCCCTTCTGCTTGTGTTTGTCCTTTGGTCGAGCGCATCCGCAACGGCCACGCCTGAGTCAGGCCCGCAACCGACGTCAGAGGAGATCACCCGCGCGCTCGACATCGTCAAGGCCGATCCCAATCTCGCACCGATCCGCACCGTCAAGCTGCTGCGATGGAAGGACTCAGGCACCCCCACACGATCGGGGCGTCCCGCATGGCTCGCGTGGCTGGGCGATTTTGTTCGCTGGCTCGATCAGACCGCGCGTGTGCTCGTCTGGGTCGTGGCGGTGATGCTGGTGGGCGCTTTGTTGATCTACCTCACCAGGCTCGTCCGCGGCCGCTCCGCTGAAATCTCGTACAACGATGACGGCGTGGCGCCAGTCCGTATCCATGACCTGGACATCCGGCCTGAATCACTCCCTGACGACATCGGCGCCGCTGCGCGACGGTTGTGGGATCGCTCCGAACACCGGGCGGCGCTCGCGCTGCTCTATCGCGGGATGCTCTCGCGACTCGTCCATGTCCATCAGATCCCGATTCGCGAGTCCGCGACTGAAACCGATTGTCTCGTTCTCGCAGCGAAGCATCTCGAGCCGACCCGTTCCGAATACGCCACGCATCTCGTGCGGATCTGGCAGCGGGCGGTGTACGGCCGGGAAGTAGTTCCGGACCGCGATGTCTACGGACTCTGCGACGGCTTCCGTCCCGCACTGGATGGAGCGGCGCCCGAAGCACCGGGGAGCCGTAGATGAAGCGGCGCATGATTCCGCTGGTCGTCTGCCTGGCGGCGGTGATCGTCATCTTCTGGATTTCGCAGCACACTTACTGGGCGGATGTCGAAATCCCGGCGCTGCCGAAAGGCGAAGCGCTCACCAATCCTTTCTATGCAACGCAGCGATTTGCCGACGCGCTAGGCGCACGAACGATGCACGATCGGGCGTTCACGACTCCACCGCAAGACGCCATCCTGGTGCTGTCCAGTTGGCATTGGTCGGTCAGCGATCGACGAAGAGCGGACATCGAGCACTGGGTCGAATCGGGCGGCCGGCTAGTCGTCGACCGGGGGTTGATGGGTGGCACCCCGGAATTCGAGCGGTGGTCGGGCATCTTTCGTTCTCTACGCCGGTCAGACCGCGCCCAGCCGCTGCTCCCCGAGCGATGCGATCAGTTTCGCGAAGAACGCGCGAACGCAGCGACGCCGGTGGCAAGCAACCGCTTCTACTGGATCTGTGACGTTGACCCGCAACACACGCTGCGCGCGACCAAGAGTGTGGCCTGGTCGCTCACCGCAGGCGAAGGCATCGAGGCGATGCGGGTCGAGATCGGCAAGGGCAGCGTGACCATGGTCAACGCGTGGCCATTCCGGGAGCGGGCGATCTTCAACGGCGATCACGGGTGGCTGTTTGTCGCGGCCACACAACTCGTCCGCGGTGACGAGGTGCACTTCCTGTCGGAAGAGGATCATCCGTCGCTCGTCGGTTTGATCTGGCTGTTCGGCAAACCGCTGGTCGTCCTCACATTGCTGCTCATCGGACTCCTGCTCTGGCGCGACAGCGTGCGTCTTGGCCCTCTGGCCGCAGCTCCGACACGGGCACGCCGATCGCTGGCGGATCAGATCCGGGGCACTGGGCAGTTTGCGCTCCGCTATGGAGGCGGCGAAGCGCTTCACGCCGCGTCGGCCAGAGCGCTCGACGAAGCGGCCTCGCGGCGGATATCCGGCTACCGGCATCTCACCGCCCGCGAGCGCGCGGCGAGCATCGCGAAACTCACCGGGTTTGATCGCGACGCCGTCAACGCCGCGATTCACCACCCTGGGCTCCGGCAGTCGAATGAACTTCGCAGCACGATCGAGATGCTCGAAACCTTACGCAGAAGATTGATGCGCACAAGGCCACAACATGGAACCTCTTGACACGAATGTCACCGAACAGGCGGCGCAGACCCTGAGCGATCTGCGCGCCGCCATCCATCAAGCGGTCGTGGGCCAGGCGGCGGTCATTGAACAGGTCCTGGCAGCCCTGGTCGCCTCAGGCCACGTGCTGATCGAAGGCGTTCCGGGGCTTGGCAAGACGCTGCTCGTTCGGGCCATGGCGCAAGCGCTGTCGCTGCCGCACGCGCGCATCCAATTCACGCCCGACATGATGCCGTCGGACATTACCGGGCACGCGCTTCTCGATCCGGCGACTCGGGAGCTCCGGGTCATCCGCGGACCTGTGTTCACGCACATCCTGCTGGCCGACGAAATCAATCGTGCCCCGGCAAAAACGCAGAGCGCGCTGCTCGAGGTGATGCAGGAATATCAGGTCACGCTCGAGGGGCAAACGCTTTCGATGCCGAGGCCGTTCATGGTGCTGGCGACGCAGAACCCGATCGAGACGGAGGGCACCTATCCGCTTCCGGAAGCGCAGCTCGATCGCTTCTTATTCAAGGTCCAGATCGGCTACCCATCGGCCGCGGAAGAAGCGGCGGTGGTCGTGCGGGCGACCGCCGGACAGGCCGGCGATCAACTGCCGCTGGCGGAAGTCAAACCGTGCGTCGACGGGAATGCGGTGAGCCAGCTTCAGCAGCTTGCGGCCCAACAGCACATCGACGAACAGGTGATCGACTATGCCGTGCGCATCGTCCGCGCGACGCGAGATCACGTTGGTCTGGCGTTGGGCAGCGGCTCGCGTGGCGCTCTGGCACTCGTGCGCGGCGGACGCGCGGTGGCGCTTCTCGGCGGCCGCCGCTACGTCACGCCCGACGACATCAAACACATCGCGCTGCCCGCCCTCCGCCACCGTGTCGCTGTAGCGCCCGATGCGCTGCTCGAGGGCCGGACGGTCGATACGTTGCTCGGTGAAATTCTCGAGACGGTTGCGGCTCCTCGGATGTGAACGTGAGATTCGCCATGAGTGTCGGGGGGTCCAGCGGCGAAGCCCCTCGGAGTGATTGATGTCATTTCGGGTCGTTCCTGGCTCGGCGGCGCTCGTAAGCCTCGCGGCGGTGTGTTTCGTCACGCTGATAGTTCTTCTTGCCGGCGTGACTGTCGCGGCAACAACGTGGGGAACCGGATCGGCCCTGGTGGTGTTGCTCGTCGTCACACTCGGGGACTACGTCATCTCCCGGCGCGAGTGGCAACGGTGCGCTCCGGTCTTACATCGCACGTTGCCATCGGCGTTCGCGATTGGAGTGCAACGACCGGTGCACGTGACAGTCGCGCTGCAGGAGTCCGGACGCGGCGGCAGGCGATGGCATTTCGAGCTTTACGATCATGCCGATCCAACACTGGTCACCCAGGGCCTGCCCGTTCGGCTGATGGTCACTGAAGGAACCGCGGCCGAAGTCACCTACAGCGTGACGCCGACGCGGCGCGGCGAAGTCACCTTTGCGCCAGCAGATGTGCGGCTGCGTTCACGGTGGCGGATGTGCGACCTGCTCGAACGCCTCGGGCCGAGAGACGTGCGACGTGTCTACCCCGATTTCGCGCAAATCTCGCGATACGCCTGGCTCGCCGGGGATCGCCGGCTTCAGGAAATCGGCATCAAGACGTACCAACAGCGCGGTGAGGGAACCGATTTCAAACAGCTCTCGGAATATCGCGTCGGTGACTCGGTTCGACATATCGACTGGCGGGCCACGCAACGGATGGGCAAACCCATCGTCCGCGAGTTTCAGGACGAACGCGATCAATGCGTCATGATCCTGCTTGATTGCGGTCGCCACATGCGCGCCGACGACACCGGCCGAGGAGGCGCCGCACACTTCGATCAGGTGTTGAATGCGGTCATGCTGCTCGCCTATGTCGCGCTTCGGCAGGGGGATGCCGTCGGGGTCATGACCTTCGGCACACCGCCGGGCCAAGAGCGATCGTTTGCGCCATCCAAAGGCGCGCAGCGGCTGAATGCGATGATGGCGCAGCTCTACGACATTGAGCCGACGCCCACGCACGCCGACTATGTTGCCGCCGCGCAGGAGCTGCTGCGCCGTCAGCGAAAGCGCGCGCTGGTCATTATCGTTACCAATTTCAGAGGCGAGGTCAGCACCGAACTTGGCTACGCCCTCCGGCTGCTACGGTCGCGCCATCTGGTGCTGCTCGCAAGCCTGCGCGAAGTCGTGATCGGGACGCTGGCAAACCAGCCGCTGGGAACGGCCGATGCCGCCATCGATGTCGCCAGCGCGCATCTCTACGAGCAGTCGACGCGCGACGCATTCACACGTCTCGCGGCTCATGACGTCCTGATGCTCTCGACCGAACCCGACCGATTGGGCATCGAGCTGGTGAACCGCTACCACGCCCTGAAGCGTGCCGGAACGATCTAAACGGAAAAAGGGGCGGTTCGCCGGTAATACAGATAAATGGGAAGACCGAGCGCAATCAGGATCAATCCGGCGATCGATTCGACGGGACGGTTCACCAGCGTGTTGATCACCAGCCACGCGGCGACCAGAACGAAAACCAACGGGACGATCGGATATCCCAGTGTCTTGTATGGGCGCGGTGCATCGGGCATCTTCCGGCGCAACACGAATACCGACGAGGTCACGAGACCGTAGAAGATCCAGGATGCGAAGATGACGTAGTCCGACAACTGATCGAACGTGCCGGAGATCGCCAGCACGCTGGCCCAGACAGCCTGCAAGAGCAGCGCGTAAACCGGAACACGCGTCCGGTGACTGAGCAGCGCGACGCGCGAAAAGAACACGCCGTCGCGGGCCATCGCGTACGGCACACGCGCACCGGTCAACGTCGATCCATTGAGCGCGCCGAGCGCCGAAAAGATGAAGGCGAGCGAGATCAACCTGCCGCCGCTCTCGCCGAAGACGGTTTGCGCGGCCTTCGTGGCCACCGGCAGCGCGTCGCGGTATCTCGTCGAGTTCGACGTGAGGACGTCGCTGAACGGCAACGCGTAAAAGTACGCCAGGTTTGCGATGCAATAGATGAGGGTGACGACGGCCATACCGCCGATCAAGGCGATCGGAACGTTACGCCCCGGATCTTTCACCTCCCCCGCCGCCATCGGCATGTTGTTCCACCCGTCGTAGGCCCACAGCGCTGCCAGCATGGCCAGACCAAATGCCGCGGCGCCGCTACTATTAGCCGTGTCGGTGGCCGCAAGATGCGACCAGTCAGCCGTGTTCGACTTGAAGAACACACCGAGCACGACAGCGGCGATCCCACCCAGCTTGAGAATGGTCAACAGCGACTGCACCCGGCCGCCGACTACCACCGTGAGACAGTTGATCACGGCGAAGAACATAATCGCCGCCACCGCGACGAGCTGTTTCGATCCAAATTGCCAATCGATGGTCTGGCCGAGGAGTACGAACTGCGAACTGGCCCATACCGACGTGATTGGAACGATCGCCGAGAGAAAGGTCGCGAAGCCGACGCCGAGAATCGCGATCGAGCCTGTACCGCCGACAACGAACCGCATCCACCCGAACAAGAAGGCGGCAAGCTCGCCGTAGGCATGGCGTAGATACACATACTCGCCGCCCGCGTGCGGCAGCATCGCACCAAGCTCGGCGTAGGTGAGCGCGCCGCACATCGACAGTACACCGGCGGCCACCCATGCGAGGAGGACCGTCGATGCCGACCCCGTGTCCTGCGCCATGATCGCCGTCTTGATGAAGACGCCCGTGCCGATGACGGTGCCGACCACAAGAGCGGTTGTTGCCGAACCTGTGAGGCCGCGGATGAGATCCGCCTCGTCCGGTGCACGGTGGGTAGCGGTGGTGCCAGATTTCTGGACGCGGTTCGGTATCATCGGCGGGCCCTCGACCCGCCGAGATTCTATCGTTTCACGCCTCCGATGATCTCGAGTTCCCGCTGGATCCCCTTGATCTCGAGTTGACGTTCCAGCAATTCGACCTCGGCGCGCTTGACGTCGAGCTCCGTGCCCTGTCCAACCTCGAACAGGCGCCGGACTTCATCGACTCGCTGCCGGGCGATCTCCAATTCGCGCTGCGAACGAGTCCGCTGAAGCGTCAACTCGACGCGTCTCATTTCGGACGCGAGCGCGTCAGCCTTGATCTCACCCTTGAGAAACCGCTGGCGCAGTTCCAGCTTCGCTCGGAGCACTTGCATGCGGAGGCGTGCCTGCGCCAACTCGCCCTCGGGTTGGAGCCGCGCGGCGGCAGGAGCTGCTCCGACCTCTATCCGTTGCTGCGCTTGCGCGACAGCCTGTTCGGCGGTGGTGAGCCCGCTCTGCGCAGCTGCCATGTCGAGGGCGAGCCGTTCGCGCACGAAGTCGCGTTTGCCGACAAGGGGAGCATCGAGATCGTTTCGTGGCACAGACGAGGTCATCTCGATTTCCTGAATGTCCAGACGAGCCCGTGCCAGCGAGGCCTCGAGCGCGCGCACTTCCCGCTCGACGCTCAGCAGCGCTTCCCGGTCAGCTGTTCCGACTTCGAACTTCCGGCGCATATCCTCATAGGTCGCTCGCACGAGTTCGAGGCGGACGTTCAAGAGCGTGACCTCCGACCGGGCAGCCTCGACGAGCTGACTGCGTTGACGGGCATCCTGCACTCGTTCCGAGGCAATCCCCGCAATCCCACCCGTCGCGAGTGCCGCGATGATCAGAAGCGCGGCACCAAAACGGCGTCGCGAGGCGCCGACCGGCGACGTCAGCCGATCCTCGCGGCGAAGGGCCGTCTGGATCTGCCACTCCAGATGCGCCAGGAACTCCGGCGTGGGTTCGTGTGATTCGTTCAGCGGATTCATCGACTGCCTCCTGCAAACCTCATGATGGCTTCCAGCTCTCGACGAAGGCGTTGGCGGGCGCGGCGAAGACGTCCCTCGACCGCGCGTTCCGAGACGCCCATCGATTCCGCGATCTGGGACATGCGGCGATCCTCGAGATGGAATGCCTCGAGCAGTTCCGCCTGGTCGGCCGGCAACCGCGCCAAGGCGTCGGACAGAACGGCGGATGCTTCCGCTGCCGCCGCCGTCTGGCGCCCATCAACCGCAGCCACCACGTCGTCGGCCGAGTCGAGCGAAGCTGGTCGCTTCGTACGGTAGTAGCTGACCAGGATGTTCCGCGCGACCGTCGTCAACCACGCGATCGGCTGATCCGGAATGCCCTTGCGACGCCAGTCGCGGACCGCGCGCAGCCACGCCTCCTGGGTAACGTCCTCGGCGAGCGTGCGATCTCCGCTGCAGTTGCGCGAGACGTAGCCGTAGAGCGGGAGAATGGTCTCCCGGTAAATGGCGACGATACGGCGTTCAATGTCGGTCGTTTCAGCCATCCGCGATCATTCTTTTCTTAATGACGCAGCAATCGCGAAAAACCCACGGGTTGAATCGCTCATCACTGATCACTCATCGTGAATCCTTGCATCCCGAATCCCTGCATCCCGAATCCCTGCATCTCTGATCTTCGAATCGTGGAATCCTCGAATCGGCGGAACGATTCGATGGGTCACCAACGTGCAGCTGGGCTTGACACTCCCCTCAGGTCGCCAAGGATAATCGTCGGTCACCTATCTCGAGTCAGGTGAACGCATCCGGCCGATCATCACGGGGGAACCATGAAGCGAATCTTGATCGTGATTGCCTGTACGGCGTTCGTTACTAGCCCGGCAGCAACACGTGACATACATCGATCGTCGCAGAGTGTCTCGAGCCAGGGCAAAAGGGGGGCGTCATCGGGCGACACGAAACCGCTGCCGCGCTTTGTCGAGAAGCGCGCGAAGGAGCGCATCGCTGCGGCGGATCTTGTCGCGCGAGGTCTTGCGACGCCTGACGCCAATGGCGTCGTCACGCTCAAAAACGGAAAGTTTGTGAATTATCGCCTGCAGGGAGTCGAGCGTCTCACGGCGGTGCTGATTGACTTCACGGATGTCCGTCACGGTCAGATTCCGAAACCCGATCGCGCGGTTGATAACAATACGTATTGGTCGGCGGACGTGTCGCCTGCTCACTACGCCGACATGTTGTTCACACCAGGTGGTGGTTCGTATGGCCGGCCGTCCATGCGCGACTTCTACCTCGAACAGTCGTCGGGCCGGTTCACCTGGACCGGTCAGGTGTCCAACTGGGTACAAGTCAACGCAACCGAGTCAGAGTTCGGCGCCAACGCGCGGCGCACCGGCGCTGGTGGCGATGATGCCAATGGAGTTGTCTACCGGATCGTGCAGGCGTCGTTGGAAGGACTGGCCGCGTCGGGGAATTACGGCGGACTCGATCTCGCGTCCGCCGACTTGATTGATCGCTACGATTGCGACGGCGACGGCAACTTCAACGAGCCCGATGGATACGTCGATCACTTCGCCCTCGTCCACGCCGGTGAAGGCGAAGAGGCTGGCGGCGGCGCACAGGGAGGCGATGCCATCTGGAGCCATCGTTGGTACGCGAACTTCAACCAGGACAGCGGTCCCGCGGGCTGCCATCTCGGTGGCTACAACCTTCCGGGCACGAACCTGTGGGTTGGTGACTACACGATCGAGCCGGAGAACGGCGGGGTCGGCGTCTTCGCACACGAGTTCGGCCACGATCTCGGGCTTCCTGATTTGTACGACACGGCAGGCCCGACGGATAACGGCACCGGGTTCTGGACGCTCATGAGTTCTGGTTCGTGGGCGTCGGATTCGCCTGACTCGATCGGTGACAAACCCGTGCACATGGGTGCGTGGGAAAAGCTCGCGCTCGGGTGGCTGGGCGATAACCTCGCACGCGTCGCGCTCGGCAACGACGTCACGCTCGATCTCGGACCCGCGGAAGGCGCGACACGAGGACAGTATCAGGCGGCCCGTGTCGATCTTCCGGAGTTCACGCGAATCACGACCGCGTTCCCGGTCGACGGCACCGATCCAAACTACTTCTACTCCGGCAAGGGAGACAATCTCGATGTCTCAATCAGCCGCTCGTTGACGACGGCTGCGGCGACGCCGATTTCCTTCCGCGCCGACTGGGATACCGAGAAAGACTGGGACTACGCGTACCTCGACGCAATGGTCGGCGGTGTGTGGCAACAGGTGCAGACGAGTGCCTCTTCGACAACCAATCCGAACGGACAGAACTTCGGGTTTGGGATCACGGGGGCGTCCGGCGGATGGCAGACGGTGACGGCAACCCTCCCGGCCGGCTCGACGGCATTCAGATTCCGCTACTGGACCGATGGGTTTGTCACGCGGCCGGGCATTGCGATCGACACCATTACCGTTGGCGGATCGACCGACAACGCGACGAGCACGACGGGCTGGACGCTGAACGGGTTCCGTCAGGTAACGAACGGGCAGTATGCGGAGACGTTCTTCCACTACTACCTCGCTGAATCACGCAGTTACGTTCGCAACGACACGAGTCTATGCGGCGCGTACAACTTCCTGAGCGGAAACTTGCTCGAGAAGCAGTGCTATGCCAACGGCATCGTGATCTGGTATCGAAACTCGTCGGTGCTCGACAACAACACGTCCGAGCATCCGGGAACCGGACAGATTCTGCCTGTTGATGCCCATCCGGCGGCGAGCTTCATGCCTGATGGACGAACACTCTGGTATGCGCGGTGGCAGACGTGGGACGCAAGCTTTGGCGTCGATCCCCATGCCGTCACGTTGAGGCAGGTGGTCAGCAAAGGACGGACATTGACGCGGACCTACGATGCGCCGGCGGAAAGCTCATTCATCGACGCGTCTCCAACCTCGTACTACGACTCCGCTGCACCGTTCAATTCGGTTCTGACCGCTGGATCGGGACTCAAGATCGACATCGTCGGCGTAAGCGCCGACCGAGGAACGTATCGGGTTCATATCTATAAATAAGGAATCACTCATCACTGATGAGTGATTGCCGCTCAGTGTCGTGAACCGAACGCACGGCGGATCCAGCGGGACCGGCCGGATGGGATCGCCGGTGCGGGCTGTTCCGCGATGTCGAGCACCCGCCGAGGGAGATGGATTTTGAGTTCCATATCCCCCGGTGGCTCGGCCCTCATCCACAGGTGACCACCGCATTCGGTAACGAGTGCCTGCAGCACCCCGAGATCCACACCGGGGCTATCGCCGGTGAACCCGGACGCCGTCGATCCATTGGCAGCAGCCGCCGCATCCGGCCGGACGACGCGACGCTGTTCGTTGACGATCAGCAGCACGTGCTCGCCGGGACGCACGTGCGGGTGCTTGGCCACGAACTCGCGATCGACCACGACAGAGTCAACGTCGATCTTCAGTCGGCCACCAAGCGGCATTCGTTCGCGGCCGTACGCGGCGACGTTGACGAGCATGCGTTCGACCGGCCGCGGCTCGACGTCGAGATTCAACGGCGCCGAGGTTTTTGGCAGGACGACGTCGATGTTTTCGCCGGCAACGCGCTTCAAGACCGGCTCGAGATCGCGCAACACTTTGTTAACGTCCACAAGGTCGGGGATCCTCTGTTGTTCCTCGGTGTATGCGGCGAGTTGACCGAGGTAGGCGGTTGCGCGCGTGACTTCGTCGATCAGCAGCTCGCCCCGATATCGAACCGTGTCGCTGTCGATCGCCGCCAACCACTGCTGCCCTTCTTCCTTCACGTGGTTGAGGAGTGCCTGGCAGGTAACAGCGACCTCGGATCCGTACCTGGCGACCGACTCCATCCGTTGCGCATTGCGCAGTCGCTCCTCGAGCTCGCGGACGTGCGTCACATCCTCCGCCACCAGATCGATGGCGTCAGCACTTGCCGGAACAGCGACGACGCGCACGATGATGCGGCGGCCGTCTTTTCGTCTCCAGGGCGTCTCCATCGACTGCGTCGACAACGACGCGAGGCAGCGATCGAGGATCCATCGGAAGTCGGTGACGGAATCAAAGACCACCTTGGCGAAATCGATCCGCTGCAGCTCGGCCGGTTCATACCCGAGCAGGCTGGCAAGGGCGCGATTCGCGTGGACGATCTCGCCGGAACGACGGCAGCGGAACCAGATGGCTGGATTCTCCTCAAACTGCCGGCGAGTCTCGGCCCGGGCGGCTTCAATCTCCTTTTGCAGCGCCGGCAGTCGTTCCACGGCGCCGCGCAGCGCATCCCCCTGCTTTTTCGCGGCGTCGAGTTCACCGCGTAAGCTCCCTACCTGACCCTCAAGTTGCGCGATGGCATCGGCGCCCCGATCCTTCGCCGCACGCATCTCCCCCAGCCGGCGCTCGGTATCGGAAAGCCGCGCCGATGCCGCCTGCTCGGACGCATGCATGCGTTCCGCCTGCTCTTTCAGCTGAATCTCCAGGTCGGCCACCATCGCTTCGAGTCTGGCGCGTTCGATCGACCGGTCCTGCGTCACCCTGGTGAGAATCTCGTCCGCCGTGGCCCGGGTGTGATCGAGCGACTGTTCGAGCGTGTCGCGTTCGGCGCGCAGTTGCGCGAGACTGCGATCCGCGGCGAGCTGTCGGCGCTCCGACTGCGCCCGCTCCTCCTCATACTCCATCGTCAAGCGCGCGATCTGGTCGCTGGCTGCAACGAGGGACGCGCGGGCATCCTCGAGCTGACCGGTGAGATCTTTGATCCGGTCTGCCGCAGCGAGCCCGATCCGTTCCCACTCAGCATGTTCGCGCGCCGTGCGTTCGTCGAACTGCGTCCGCTCGTCGCGCGCGCGCGCCTCTGCCGCCGCCAACGCCTCGGTCAACTCTCGCCTGGCTCGATCGGCCGACGCACGAGTCTCGTTCAACTCCCGGTCGAGTGCTTCGCGCCGAGCCATTTCACGACTCAGCTCCGCCTTGAACTGCGCATGTCGGTCGGCTGTGTCGGCTGCGGTCGCCTGACGTTCGGCCGTCGCCTGTTGCACCACGCGGTTGAGTGCCGCGATGGCTTCGGCTCTCTTGCTTTCCGCGACTTTTATCGCGGTATCCGCCTGCGCCAGCCGGGCGCTGGCTCGCTGCTCGCTGTCGGCAAGGCGCGCGGCAGCAGCAGCGATCTCTGAGGTGTGACGATCGACCGCCGCGTCAAAGGCAGATCGGACCTGTCGCAGTTCGTTACTCAGCGATCCCCGGGTAGCTATCTCCTCTGCCAGTCGAACTTCGAATGCCGCCTGCTGCGCCGCCTGCCGTGCAAGCGCAGCCTCATGCTGTTTCATCGACTCGTCACCAACGCGTTCGAGCTGCGCCGAGACCTGCGCAAGTCGATCCTCGAGTCCATTGGCGACAGCCGCCGCATCGGTCAACCATGTCTCGCTTTGGCGTTGCTGGTCCTGCAGTGACGCCAGGGCGTGCGCGATCTCCCACGCGTGCTCCTGCTGCGCCCGCTCGCGCAACGTTTCCGACTCGCGTAGCCTCGTCTCGAGCACGGTACTCGCGGCGACCGCGTCAGCGACCCGCTGTTCTGCGGCCTCCTGCGCCTCGGCAAATTGCGCGGCGGCATCGGCCAGGAGCGCCCCATACCCTTCGCGATCGCGCCGGCGCTCCGCCTCCGACTCGAGCAGTTGCTGTTCGACGCGCCGAGTGTCGGCCACCGCCTCAGCAAGTCGCGCCTCCGCCTGTGCGCGCGTGTCCGCGAGCTGGCGCGCCGCGTCGGCAATCTCTGACGCGTGCTGTGCGCTCGCCTCCGCGAGTGTCTTTTCCACCGACTCCAAACGCATCTGGACCGCGGCGCGTGATGCGTCTGCGGCAATCACGTGCGCATCGTATTCGGCCTGCAGATTGGTGAATGCGACCGCTGCCGTCGCCGCATCCGAGACACGCCGATCGTCGGCCTCCTGCAAGGCGCGTTTCAGCGATGCGACATCTTCCTTGAGTGCCTCGATCGTGGCGTGCTGTCTCGAGAGTTCAGCGTGGAATTCGGCCTGACGTTCGTTGAGTCTCTGCTGACCGGACTGATGCGCCGCAACGACACGCTGCTCGGCACATTGGAGGGCGGCGTCAGCATCGACCAGGCGCCGCTCGAGCCGTTCACGGTCTGCCTTGCCGGTGCGCACGTCGAGGACCAGGGCCGCCTCGCGCTCGGCCGCGGCGGATGCTTGGGCCGCCCGGTCATCGCGGGCCTGATTGGCGAGGCGATCCGCCTCACGCAAATCTTCAGTCGCGTGCGCGAGCTGGGTTTCGAGACTGAGCCGCCTTGCGCTCTCCTCGCGGAGCGCCGTCTCTATTTCTATTTGCCGGCGGGACGCGGTGGCCGCGACGTGCTCCGCTCGCGCGGTCCGTTCCTCGACAAGACTCAGGATGGCGCTTTGATCCCTGACCTGCTGTTCCAGCACCCGTGCAATGGCGCTGGCTTCTGCGAATTTTGCGACGAAATCGGATTCGCGCTGGGCCTGTTCCGTCGCGGCCGCGACTGCGTCAGCCAGGCGACCCTGACGCGCGTGCTTGACCGCTTCGACCGCGTCACGCACCCTTTGCTCCGCCGCTTCGCGGCGCTGATCGGCGTCGGCCAGTCGTCGGCGCAACTCCTCCAACTCGCGATCGGCGGTCCGTTCAATCGCGCGCGCCCTGATGGCGACAGCATGACCGATTAGTCGGTGCACTCTGAAATACACCGCTCGGAATGACGCTCGATTCTTGACGACGTAGTCGCTGGCGCCGAGTCTCAGGGCGTGTGCCGCCAGTGCCTCATCCCAGTCAGCGACGACAATCGTAGGTACCTGAACGCGTAACGCGCGAAGGTGCTCGAGGATCGCAAGCGCGTTTACTCCCGGATGGCCATGTTCGATCAGCAGAATGTCGTAGGGCTCACCATCACCTTGAACCGGGCTGACCAGTCCGTCGATGGCCGGGAGCGCAGCGGTCACTTCAATCGACGCGCCGGGCCTGCCGAAGCATTCGTGCGCAAGGGTCGCGTCGCCAACGTACAGAAGTTGGATGCGACGGCGTGCTGGAGGTTGGGCGCTGTTAGTCGTCACACGAATTGAGGTTGTAGAGTCTCAGAACAACGTGTGCAATCCCGTGAAGCGCTATGCACCTCTTACTTATCGGTTTGACACACGCAGAGCTACAGATGCGCGGGCGTGTGAAAGTTCTTGGGGGCTGGCGACTGGCGGCTGGAACCCATGGTCGAGGCGGGAGTGTCGACCGATATCTATTAATTAATGAGCCGAACGCAAGGCCTTCATTGTCGATGTTGTCAGTAAGTTAGATTAAATAAGCAACTTCGGCGAAATGAGCCCAGCTCTGATACTGCTATTGGTCATTCGCCCTCGGACATATACTCAACTATTCCTTGGCCCTCATGTCCCGTCTTGCGTCGCTCTTCGAACCGCCTGCCGACGCCACGGCTGATGAACTTCGCATGCGCCTTCGAGCGCTTGCCGATCTGATAGCGCGCGCCCCGGTCCCCATTGCGATCGCGCACGATCCAGACTGCCGCTTCATTACCGCGAACGACGCTCTGGCGCGGCTGCTCCATCTCCCGACCTCGGTGAACATTTCGCTGACGCCACCCGCCGGCGAACGTCCGCTCTACCGGATCCAACGCCACGGCCGTGATCTGCCGGATCACGAGCTGCCGATGCAGTACGCCGTCGCGCATCGCACCAACGTCACCAACGACATCGAGATCGTCCGCCCCGACGGAACCGTGGCGTTTGTTCAGAACGACGTCGAACCTCTGTTCGACCGCAACGGGACGGTCTGCGGGTGCGTCAGCGTCTGCGTCGACATGACGGCGCGACAAGATGCCGAGGACGTCCTGCGTGAAGCCGATCGGCGGAAGGACGAATTCCTTGCGACGCTGTCACACGAGTTGCGCAACCCGCTGGCACCGATTCGCAACGCGCTCGAACTGCTGCGGCGAGCGGGAACCGATTCGGAGCTCCGCGAGCGAGCCCTGGCCATCACAGAGCGTCAGGTTCAGCAGCTCGTTCGACTGACCGACGACCTGCTCGATGTCTCGCGGATCACGCGCAACAAGATCGAGCTGCGCTGCGAGCGGATCGATCTACGGGCGGCGATCTCGAGCGCGCTCGAAACCGTCGCCCCGCTCAGTAATGCAGCCGGGCACGTGCTGACAGTCGATCTGCCGCCGACGCCGCTCTGGGTCTATGCCGACCTCACACGGCTCTCGCAGGCATTCGCAAACATTCTCAACAACGCGGCGAAGTTCACCGACCGCGGCGGCCGCATTACCGTGGCCGCTTCGGTCGAGGGACGCCAGACGGTGGTGACGTTGAGCGATAACGGGATCGGGATCGATACCAGCGCACTTCCCACGATCTTCGACATGTTCGTGCAGATCGATCAGGGAAGCAGTCGTGCCCGCAGCGGTCTCGGCATCGGTCTCGCACTGGCCAAACGCCTCGTCGAATTGCACGATGGGCACATTGAGGCGCGCAGCGCCGGATTGGGAACGGGAACAACTTTCACCGTCTCGCTCCCCGTCGCCGCGGCTGCCGACCCGCCGAAACCGCTCGCCTCCGTGCCGCACGCGACCGAACGGTGCCGTGTGCTCGTCGCTGACGATATCCCGGATGCCGCCGAGATGATGCGCATGATGATCGAATGCATGGGTCACGACGTGCGGGTGGCCGTCGACGGCGTGCAGGCGGTCGAAATCGCGGAGCAGTTCGAACCACAGATTGCGCTGCTCGACATCGGCATGCCGCGGATGGACGGTTATGAAGCGGCGCGACACATTCGCGCCAACCTAGGCGATCGCGTGTTCCTCGTCGCCGTCACGGGATGGGGCCAGGAGGAAGACCAGCGCCGTGCCTATGCGGCCGGCTTCGACCGTCACGTCACCAAACCAGCCGAGCCTGCCGTGCTCGAGTCACTGATTGCCTCGGTCGCCGAGCAGAAGCCTGCGCAGCTGTCCACGGACACACACGGATCTAACTAGCCACGGAACAACACGGATCCACACGGATAAGACCGCTTTCGTTGACGAGCGAATTCAAATTCCGTGTGGTTTCCGTGTTCATCCGTGGCCTCAATTCCGTAGGCCGCCGAATTGAGGCCACCGACACACACGGATCTAACCAGCCACGGAACAACACGGATCCACACGGAGAAGA
>Ga0111538_10002769_pt1 | contig 24664 bp, 19 predicted proteins | sample SoiMethybrSBSTD1_FD_79669 | JGI IMG/M metagenome (GOLD analysis project Ga0111538, IMG submission 79669) | Bulk soil microbial communities from a Populus tree surrounding site in Tennessee, USA - Soil MetaG P. TD hybrid SBSTD1 (version 2)... | ecosystem: Environmental > Terrestrial > Soil >...
ATTGCCCCATTGCCTCATTGCCCCATTGCCTCATTAGTACGTATCAACTCTAAGAGCCCCTGCAGCGGGATCCACAAGTAGTCGACGCGGTGCGTCGCTTCGTGACGTGCTTCGGTGAGGAGCTGGCGCAAGAGGAAGAGATCGAGCAGCGCCGCTGTCTGCGCGGGATCGGCGGGGATGAACGCCGCGCCCGCCGTGCCCGCCCGATAAGCCTGCAGAAAACTGGCCGTGGCCCAGGTGGACCACCAGCGTGCCCATGGCATCAGCCGGTCGCGGTCCACCGGCACCGTCGCGGTGCGCGTCATCAGGCCGACGCCGGCCGCGTAGTGGAAGGACCGGACCATGCCGGCGACGTCGCGGAACGGGCTGGCGAGGCGGCGCCGTTCGTCGAGCGACCGATCCGCGTCGCCTTCGAAGTCGATGATCAGATAGTCCGCCTCGCTGAGGAGGACCTGCTCCAGATGGTAGGCCCCGTGGATTCTGGTGAGCTGCAGGCCCGGCGGCAGCGCTTCGATCAGCCTGGGAATCCATGCGGGCAGCGTGCCGCGCAATTCGACGATGCGGCGCGCGAGCGGCCCGACCGATTCACGGGGGTCGTCGATCAGCGTGAAGATGCGGCCCAGTGTCGCGGTCGCGCTCGCTTCGAGCTCGGCCACGAGATGGCCGCGCGTGTCGTCGTCGAGCGTTGCGGTTCCGAACCGGTCCGCGGCGGCATCGCTCGCCAGCAACAGGTGCATCTCGGCCGTGCGCCGGCCGATCATCGCGGCCGACTCGAGGTACAGCCCGACCGTCGTTCGCGCCCGGTCGGGAATCTGTGCGGTCCAGGCGTCGATCCGGCCCGTGAGCGCCGCATCCTCGGTCCGCCACCCGACGGCCGCTTCGAGATAGCGCTGCTGATCGCCGAGCGCCTGCCGCCATCCGTCCATCTGATGCGGCACGAAACTGTTGAGGAGGGCGACCGTCGTCGCAAGCGCGGGCGCGGGCGCGGGCGCGGGCGTGGGCGCGGCGGGCGGCGTGGGCAGGGCCGGTGTTGATTGGTACTCGACGTAGCCGGCGAGGCGCGGGACGCGACTGAACTGCATGTCCTCGCTCAGAAAGCGCTCGATCTCCACTTCCGGGTGCGGCCCGGGCTCGACGCGCCGCAGCAGCTTCAAGAGAAAGCGCTCGCCGAGCCGGACGGTCGAGTTCGCCCGATCGGCGACGGGCATCGCCGGCGCCAGCTCGCTCGCGGCCGCCGCGCCGCGCACGCTGGCGAACACGGGCTCACGCACGGATCGCAGCTGACCCGATCTCAAGGTGATCGCGGTGCCGCCGTTCACGGCGCTGAACAGGGCCTCGGCGATCGCGGCGTCGACGGCGCCGTGCATCACGCCGCGCCGCGCGCCGGCGACCGGCGCGACGACCACGTCCGGACGGTCGCGCGCCATCTCGTCGGCCCGCTCTGCGGACAGGATCGTGAGCGGGACGACGTAGCGATGGACCTGGCCGCCGGCAAGCGTCACGTCCAGGATCGTGATGAAGCGAGGCTCCTCGCCGTCGCGGACGAGACCCCAGTCGACGAATCGCACGCGTTCGATTTCGCCTGCGCGCAGGAACCACGACTGGCGCCGGAGAAACGGCGCGAGGTAGTTGCGTTCGAGCAATTGCCGCGTGCCGCCCGAGAGCGTACGCGGCCAATCGGGGCCGAGGAGCAGGGGCAGCGCCTCCGGCTCGCCGTCGCCGGCGGCGGCGGGCGCCCGGGCGGTGATCGGCGCCGCCGGCTGGCGCTTGAGGACGAGCCAGTAGAACGCGTACGGCCCGAGCGTCATGAAGTACGGTCCTTCGCCAATCCGCGGCAGCTCGGTGCCGCCCGACAGCTCGACCGGTACGAGTCCCGCGTACTTCGACAGATCCAGCGCCGCCGGCTGCATCGTCCGGGCCAGATTGGCCACGACGAGGATCGGGTCTTCAGCTTCGAGCCGGCGGAGGAACGCGAAGATGTGGCGGTTGTCCGGACGGAGGAGCTCAATCGTGCCGCGGCCGAACGTCCGGTGCTGCTTGCGCAGGCCGATGAACCGCCGGAACCAGTTCAACAGCGAGAACGGCGATCGCTCCTGCGCCTCGACGTTCACCGCCTGGTAGCCGTACACCGAATCCATGATCAGCGGCGCGTACAGCCGCGCCGGATCGGCCCGTGAAAACCCGCCGTTGCGATCGGCCGTCCACTGCATGGGCGTGCGCACGCCGTTGCGATCGCCGAGGTAGACGTTGTCGCCCATGCCGATCTCGTCGCCGTAGTAGATCACCGGCGTGCCGGGCAGCGACAGGAGCAAGCCGTGCATCAGCTCGATCCGGCGCCGGCTGTTCTCCATCAGCGGCGCCAGGCGCCGGCGGATGCCGGCGTTCACGCGCATCTGTGGATCGGCGGCGTACGTCTGGTACATGTAGTCGCGCTCTTCGTCGGTCACCATCTCGAGCGTCAACTCGTCGTGGTTGCGGAGGAAAATCGCCCACTGACACGTGGCCGGGATGTCGGGCGTCTGGTACAGGATTTCGCTGATCGGATGCCGGTCCTCCTGCCGCAGCGCCATGAACAGGCGCGGCATCAGCGGGAAGTGAAACGCCATGTGGCACTCGTCGCCGTCGCCGAAGTAGGCGGCCACGTCCGACGGCCACAGGTTCGCTTCGGCCAGGAGCATCCGGTCGCGATAGCGCGCGTCCATCTCGTGCCGAAGCTCGCGCAGCACGTCGTGCGTCTCCGGCAGGTTCGCGCAGGTCGTGCCTTCCCGTTCGATCAGGTACGGCACGGCGTCGAGCCGCATGCCGTCGACGCCCTTGTCGAGCCAGAATTTCATCACGCGCGCCACGGCTTTGCGCACCGACGGGTTGTCGAAATTCAGGTCCGGCTGGTGCGAAAAGAAGCGGTGCCAGTAGTACTGACCCGCGACCGGATCCCAGGCCCAGTTGGATCGTTCGGTATCGCTGAAGATGATGCGAACGCCGCTGTACTTCTGATCCGAATCGCTCCACACGTAGAAGTCGCGTTTGCGACTGCCGATCTTCGCCCGCCGCGCGGCCTGGAACCATGCGTGCTGGTCGGACGTGTGATTGATGACGAGCTCGGTGACGACGCGCAGGTTCCGCGCGTGCGCCTCGTCGAGGAACGCGCGGAAATCCTTCAGCGTGCCGTAGCTCGGGTGCACGCCCTCGTAGTGCGAGATGTCGTAGCCGTCGTCGCGGAGCGGCGACGGGTAGAACGGCTGGAGCCAGATCGTGGTGACGCCGAGCGACTGGATGTAGTCGAGCTTGCGCGTGAGTCCCGCGAAGTCGCCGGCGCCGTCGTCGTTGCTGTCGAAAAACCCGCGGATGTGGACCTGATAGATGACCGCGTCCTGGTACCAGAGTTTGTCCGCGCTTCCGGCGTCGGGAGTGACGACGCCGGCAGCGGGATCCGCGAGCGTCACTTCAGCCGCGCGGCGTCGAGCACCCACACGCCGCGGCCGTACGTCGAGATCACGAGCATGTTGTCCCGCTTGTGGAACGACAGATCGGAGACCTGTCCCGACGGCAGATTGCCGCCGAGCACCTCCCAGCGGTCGCCGCCGTTCGTCGAGACGAACACGCCGAAGTCCGTGCCGACGTAGAGGATGTTCGGATTGCGCGGGTCTTCGCGGATGACATTCACCGGCCCGGCCGGGATGTTGTTCGTGATCGACCGGAAGGTGCGGCCGTAGTCGGTGGACTTGTAGATGTAGGCGGCGAAGTCGTCGTCCTCGCGCCCGCGCTGCGTGACGTAGAAGGTGGCTTCCTCGTGCATCGACGGCACGGCGCGTGAGATCCAGCGGCGGACCGGCAGCTTCGTCGTGAGCTCCGTCCACTCCTTGCCGCCGTCGATCGTCGTGTGCAGCCGGCCGTCGTCGGTGCCGACGTAGAGCAGGTCCTTCTTTTTCGGCGACTCGGAGATCGCCACGACCGTCTGGTACGGAATCGCGGTCGGGTTCTCGCCGATCTGCGCCCGATTGTTGTCCGTGAGATCCGGGCTGATCTTCTCCCAGGAATCGCCGCGATTGCGCGATCGGAACAGGAACTGGTACCCCGCGTAGACGACACTGCCGTCGTGCGGCGAGATGATGAACGGCGCCATCCACTGCGCGCGGAGCTCGATGTCCGGATCCTTCGGCTGGATGTTGGTCGCGTTGCCGCCGCGCCCGCGTCCACCGGCCGGTTCCCCGCCGAGATCGGTGCGCGCGAAGTTCCCGTAGAAGCCGTGCGAGTACACGATGTTCGGGTTGGTGGGATCGATGGCGTGATTGGAGCCTTCGCCGCCGGGCGCGTTCGAGAAGCTCACCGCCGCGAGCCCCTCGCGTCCCTTGCCGAGATCCACCTGGCCGCGGTAACTCCCGTGATCCTGCACCGACCCGTAGGCCCAGAACGGCGTGCTGGAGTCCACCTCGATGTTGTAGAACTGCGCGCCGCCGGCGGTCACCGCGAATTTCCAGGTCTTGCCGGCGTCGGCGGACTGATAGAAGCCGCCATCGTTGTTGTTGTAGAGAATCGCCGGGTTGGCCGGGTCGATCCACAGGCCGTGGTGATCGCCGTGCATGCCGCTGACCCGGCTGAACGTCTTGCCGCCGTCACGCGAGACGTTGAGCCCGAGGCCCATCGAGTACACCGTGTTCTCGTTGGTCGGATCGACGCGGATCTGGCCGAAGACCCAGCCGTACGTGCCCGAGTGGCCGTCGAGGTATTTGTTGGTCGCCTCGTCGTAGCGGCTGGTGCGGCGCCACGTCTTGCCGCCATCGTCCGTGCGATAGACGTCCGCGCCCTTGATGAAGCCCTTGCCCGGCGGCATCGGCCGGCCGTAGGCGTCGCGCGCGCCGGGCGGCGGCACGTTCCCGATCTCGTAGTTGTCGACGAGGGCGTACAGCGTGTCCGGCTTCGACGCGGCGAGGTCGATCCCGATGCGGCCGCGGAACTCCGGCGCGGGCAGTCCCTGGCTGACGTCGCTCCAGGTCTTGCCGCCGTCGGTCGTCTTGATGACGCTGCCTTCGTTGTAGCCCGGCTCGACGCGCGGGTCGCTCCACTTGCGTCGAACGCGCTGCCACATCGACGCGTAGAGCACGTTCGGATTGCGCGGGTCCATCACGAGATCGCTCGCGCCGGTCCGCGGGCTCTTGTAATAGATCTTGTCCCACGACTTGCCGCCGTTCGTCGTCTTGAAGACGCCGCGCGTTTCGTTGTCGGTCCACTCGTGGCCCGTGGCCGCGACGTACACGATGTCCGGATTGGCCGGGTGCACGATGATGCGCGCGATCGTCTGGGTGTCGCTGAGCCCCATGTGCTGCCAGGTCGCGCCCGCGTCGGTGGACTTGTAGAGCCCGACCCCGGCCATCGAGGCGCGGAAGATGTTGGCCTCGCCGGTGCCGACCCAGACGATGTCGGGATTGCTCGGCGCGACGGCGATGTCGCCGATGCTCGTGGACGCCATGTGCTCCCAGATCGCCTGCCACGTCGTGCCGTTGTCGTCGGTCTTCCAGATGCCGCTCGTCGCGTAGGCGGCGTAGATTCTCCGTTGCCCGTTTTTATCGGCCACCGCCGTATCGGTCGATCGGCCGCTGATGTTCGTGGGGCCCACGTACGACCAGGACAGCGAGCGGTAGGGCGACGACTGGCGCATCGTCGAATACGTGTCGTACGCCCGTCGCATGAAGTCGGCGTCGGCCTTCGGCGCAACCTGCGCCTGGCCCACGAGGACGGCGAGTCCCAGGCACGCAGCGAGTGTCAGATGTCGCATGACTAAATTAGAATCGAGTGAGATGCCGCCTGTCTACCTGGACTACCACGCGACGACCCCGGTCGACCCCCGGGTGCTCGACGCCATGCTGCCGTACTTCACCGAGGTGTTCGGCAACCCGGCCTCCTCGGTGCATCAGTTCGGCTGGCGGGCGCAGGAAGCCGTCGAACAGGCGCGGCGCGAGGTGGCCACCCTCATCGGCGCCACGGCGCGGGAGGTCGTGTTCACGAGCGGCGCCACCGAATCGAACAATCTGGCGATCTCCGGCATCGCGGACTCCGGCGATCCCGCCCGGCGGCACCTGGTCATTTCGGCGATCGAGCACAAGTCGGTGCTGGAAAGCGCCGGCCAACTCGCCGCCCGTGGCTGGCGGGTGACGACGCTGCCCGTCCAGCACGACGGCCGCCTCGACCTGGCGGTGCTCGGCGCGGCGGTGACGAGCGACACGGCCCTGGTCAGCGTCATGGCGGCCAACAACGAAATCGGCGTCATCCAGCCGCTCGCCGAGATCGGCGCGATCGCGCGCGCGGCGGGCGCGCTCTTTCACGTGGATGCCGCACAAGGGGCCGGCAAGATCCCGATCGACGTCAACGCGATGTCCATCGATCTGCTCGCGCTCACCGGCCACAAGATGTACGGCCCGAAGGGCTGCGGCGCGTTGTTCATCCGCAAGCGCACGGCGCTCGCCCCGATGATTCACGGCGGCGGGCAGGAGCGCGGCATCCGGTCCGGCACGCTGAACGTCCCGGGCATCGTCGGGCTCGGCCGCGCGTGCGAGATTTGCCGGACCGAGATGGCCGCCGAAGCGACGCGGATGGCGCGGCTGCGCGACCGGTTGCTCGACGGCCTGCGGGCGCGCGTCCCCGGCGTCATCGTCAACGGCTCGCTCACGCACCGGCTGCCGAACAACCTCCACGTGACGTTCGACGGCGTCGACGGCGCGACGCTGCTGATCAGCATCGGTGATATCGCCGTCTCTTCCGGTTCGGCGTGCGGCTCAGCCTCTGAAGCTCCCTCCCATGTGCTGCGCGCCGTGCTGGGCGACCAGGTGCCCTCTGCGTCGATTCGGTTCGGCCTCGGCCGGTTCACGACCGACGCAGACATCGACTACGCCATCGATCGATTCGCGACGGTGGTCGGGCACCTGCAAGGAATTGGGACTGGCGCTCGCTAATGAGGCAATGAGGCAATGAGGCAATGGGGCAATGAGGCAATGAGGCAATATAAACGCCTGCCTCACGTAGGGCGGGTCGGGTTTGGACCCGCCACTCAACGCGGCTCATAGCCCGAGCCGCGCTCCGACGCGGCCAGTAGCGCAAGTGTTTGTATTGCCCCATTGCCTCAGTGCCCCATTGCCGCATTAACTAGAGTCACCTGAATGAACGGATCCTCCGAACGCACCGGTCGGGATGGGCGGCTTCTCGCGCTCGTCATCGTCGTGTCGCTGGCCGTGCTGCTCGTGCTCGCCAAGTTCCGCTTTCCGCTCGCGGCCGGCGTGACGACGGCGCCGCCGGCGCCGGGACTACTCGAGCGGCTGGCGGCGCGATCGACGTATGACGATCTGGCGGCGACGATCGCCAACCTCGTTCAGCGGCTGACGCCAATGGTCGCCGTCGTGCAGTTCGGCCTCGTCCCGCCCGAGGAAAAACCTGGCGGGAAGAAAAACGCCACGCCGGAACCGATCCTCGCCGCTCCGCCGCGACTCGCCGCCGCGATCCGCGTGGGTCAGGCGGGTCAGGATCTCGCGGTGACGTACCTGCCGCCCGGATACCAGGTCACTGGCGGGCAGGGGCTGTCGGCACCGGTCGACGTCGTGGCCTCCGATCCGATTCGGTCGATTGCCGTCGTGCGCGCCCCGTCGGTGTTCGAGAGCTCGAGCGGCACGACGGGCGCGCTCGCCGACTTCCAGGGCTTCAGCTATGTCGCCATCGTCGAAGCCGCGCCCGGCGGACTGTCGGCGGCGCCCTTCTTCCTCGGCCGGGTCGACCCGACGCCCGACACCGCGTGGCCGACTCCGATTCGCGCCGTCGGGGGATCGCCGACGCTGCCACCCGGCGCGCTGGTGTTCACGCTCGACGGCCGGTTCATCGGTCTCGCCGTGCCGACGCCCAACGGCGGGCGGGCCCTTGTGCCGGCGGCCGCGCTCGACGCCGCGGCGCTCGCGCTCATGGGCGGCGGCAAAATCGATCGCCCATGAACGGCACGCGGCGCGACATTCGCCGGCGGGAGCTGGGCGGACCCGATCCGCTCGACCAGCGCCTCGGCGGGCCGCCCGCGCCGCCGGGGCTGCCGTCGCCGCTCGTCTGGCTCCTGTCGCTGCTGCGAACGCGCTCGGCGCTCGGCCTGACGCCCTCGCTCACTCCCGCGGCGATCTTTCTGCCGCTCGGGGCGGTGCTCGGCCCGCGCGGTCTCGCGCTCCTGTCGCCCACCGTGCTCGAGCGGCTCGACGTCGCCGTCACCATCGCCCTTGCCGTCCTCGGGGTGCTGGTCGGGGTGGGTCTCGGCCGCGAGATCCGCACCGCGCTGCGGCTCTTCGTGGCCGCGAGCCTCGAAAGCGCGGTGACGATTGCGGCCGTGACGGGCGCCACGACCTATTTCATCAACGCGACGGGCGTGCCGCTCGCCGCGCCGATTCCCGCGTTTGCGCTGGCCCTCGGCCTCTGTGCGTCCGCGTCGTCGGCGACGTCGGCCGATCCGGATTCGGAGCCGGTGGCCGGCGTGGCCACGCGCGTCGCCGATCTGGACGACGTGCTGCCGATCGTCGTGGCGACGGTCGCGTTTGCCGTCCTGCCGTCGACGCTGACGAGTGAAGCCTGGCTCTTCGCGTTGGCGCCGGTCGCCATCGGACTCACCGTCGGGCTCATCGGGTGGCTGCTCTTCGAGCGCGCCGAATCCGGCGGCGAGCGGGCGGTGTACGTCCTCGGCGCCTTGTCGCTGGCCGGCGGCGCGGCGGTCTACCTGCGCGTGTCTCCGCTCGCGGTGGGACTGGTCGCTGGATTGTTCTGGACGATCGCGCCTGGGCGCGCGGACCGGATCGTGCAGGACGATCTTCGCAAAGTTCAGCATCCGCTCGTCGTGCTCCTGCTCGTCACCGCCGGCGCGTTGTGGGCGCCTGGCGCGATCGCGGTCTGGCTCCTTGCGCCGTATCTGCTGTTCCGGCTGGCGGGGAAAGTCGCCGGCGCGTGGGTGTCGGCGGGGTTTCTCGACGTCCGCGCCGCCGACCTCGCCGCGTTTCTCATGCCGCCGGGAGTGCTGGCGGTCGCGTTCGCGCTCAACTTCCGGCAGATGCTGCCGCCGGCGGCCGGGGAAACGCTCGTGTCCACGGTCGCCGTCGGCACGGCCGCGTTCGAGTTGTTCGCGCTCGCGGTCGTGCCGCACTGGCGCCGGCGGAGCGCCGAGTGAGACGGGTCGCCGCGCTGGCGATCACGATGTCGCTGGCGTGGGTGCTCATCAACCGGCTGGGCACCGAGCCGGCCGGATCGGCGGCGCTGGCGCTGGGCGTCGGCCTGATCGCCGCGTCGATCGTCGGCTGGCTCTTCGAGTTTCTGCGGCTTCCGCGGGTCACCGGGTACCTGGCGTTCGGCCTGCTCTGCGGTCCGCTCGTCGCCAACATCATCACGGAGCCGATGGCGCGCGACCTGCGCGCCGCGAGCGGCTTTGCGATTGCCGTGATCGCGTTCATCGCCGGTCTGCAGCTGCAGATCCGTAACGTCCGCCCGTCGCTCGCCGCCATGGCGAAGGTCAGCGTCGCCACGATGGCCTGTGCGTGGATCGGCTTGGCGGTCATCCTGTTCTTCGCCTGGCCCGCGCTGCCGATCGCCCCCGAACTGGTGTCGTTCCAGCGCGCGGCCGCCGTCGCGCTCACGACCACGGTGCTCCTCGGCGTCTCGCCGACGGTGACCGTCGCGGTCATCGCCGAGAGCCGCGCGCGCGGCCCGCTCTCGACCATGGCGGCGACGGTCGTCGTCCTCATCGAGCTGCTGGTGATCCTCGTCTTCGCGATCTGTCTCGACGCGTCGCGGCGCGCGTTCGACTCGTCGCTCACCGATGCCTGGACGCTCGCCTCGTCGACGACCTGGACGCTGGCCGGCTCGCTCGCCTTCGGCGCGATTCTGGGCTCGCTCTTCACGCTGTACGTGAAGTACGTCGGCCGCGAGATCACGGTCGTGCTGCTCGCGCTCTGCGCGATCATCGCGGGCCTGGGCGCGCGCCTGCACTTCGAGCCGCTTCTCTCGGGCGTGGCCGCCGGGCTGGTCGTGCGCAACGTCCTCAGGGATGCCGGCGACGTGCTGCGCGATGAAGTCCAGCGCGGCGCGATGCCCGTGCTGGTGCTCTTCTTCACGGCCGTCGGCGCGTCGATGCACGTCGAGGCGCTGGCGACGATCGGTCCCACGGCCCTCGTCCTGTCGGGCCTGCGGGCGCTTCTCCTGAGGGCGGGGGCGCAGTTCGGCGCACGTGTCGCCGGCCTCGACATGCCGGCGGCCCGCCTGGTCTGGCGCTCGTTGCTCTCGACGTCCGGGATCACGCTGGGCCTGGCGGTGCTGATTGCCGGCGAATCGCCGGCGTGGGGCGTCCGGCTGCAGGCGCTCATGGTCGCCTTCGTCGCCATGCACGAGCTGGTCGGACCGATCCTGTTCCGCGCCGCGCTGTCCGAACTGGGCGAGATCGGCGCGTCCACGGGCAGTCTTATCGTGGTCTCGAACCGCGAGCCGTGGATTCACGAGTTCGCCGCCGACGGTCACATCCAGGCACGCGCCACGCCCGGCGGCGTGTCGGTCGCACTCGACGCGCTGCTGCGCGAGCGCGGCGGCGTCTGGGTGGCGCACGGTGCGGGGAACGCCGATCGCGTCGTCGTGGACGAGCAGAACTCGGTCGAGGTGCCGCCCGATGCGCCGGCGTACCGGCTGCGACGCCTCTGGCTGTCGCCGCAGGAGGAAGAGGGCTACTACGCGGGCTTCAGCAACAGCGGCCTCTGGCCGCTCTGTCATCAGGCGCACGTGCGCCCGCAATTCAAGGCCAGCGACTGGGAGATGTACCAGGCCGTCAATCGCCGGTTTGCCGAAGCGGCGGCGATCGAAGCGCCGCCGGATTCGTCGGTGTTTCTCAACGACTACCACCTGGCGCTCGTCGCGAAATACCTGCGGGAGCGGCGGCCGCAGCTGCGCACGGCGCTCTTCTGGCACATTCCGTGGCCGGACGTCGATCGGCTGCGGATCTGTCCGTGGCGCAAGGACATTGTCGACGGCATGCTGCACAACGATCTCGTCGCGTTTCAGTTGCCGCGCGATCAGCGCAATTTCCTTGCGGCGGCGCAGCAGGATCTCGGCGCCACCGCGTCGGGCGAGGTCGTCTACTACGGCGATCGGCCGATTCGCGTATTGTCGATTCCCATCGGCGCCGACTTCGATCGCATCACCGGCATTCTCACGGCCGAGGAACTTCCGGAGACGATGCGCCGGCTGGCGCGCGAGCTGGGCCTCGAGGGCAAGACCGTCGGCGTCGGCGTGGATCGGCTCGACTACACGAAAGGGATCCCCGAGCGCATCGCGGCGATCGAACGCGTGCTGGCGCACCGGCCCGGCCTCGCCGATCGCTTCGTGTTCGTGCAGATCGGTGTGCCGTCGCGCGAGGACGTGCCTGGCTACGCGGAGATCTCCGCCCAGATCGAGAACCAGATCGCCAGGGTCAATGAGCGCTACGGCCGCGGTCCGGACGACGGACCGGTCAAGTACCTGAAGCAGTCGTTTCCATTGCCGGAGCTGGTGGCGCTCTACCGCCTCGCGAACTTCTGCATCGTCTCGTCGCTGCACGACGGGATGAACCTCGTCGCGAAGGAATTCGTCGCGGCGCGTGACGATCACGGCGGCGTGCTGATCCTGAGCGAGCTCGCCGGCGCCGCGCAGGAGCTGGCCGAGGCGCTGATCATCAATCCGTACGACGAACAGGGATTCACGGCGGCGGTCGATCGGGCCATCGACATGCCGGCGTGGGAACGGCGCCGGCGCATGCAGGCGATGCGGCGCCGCGTCGCCGGCCGCGACGTCCTGGCCTGGGCGTCCGACATTCTCGATCGCCTCGAGCGACGGAAAGGGCCGGGTTTCCTTGCCGGATAAGTCGGGCGAGATTGTCATCAGTCCCGCGTTCGACCCGCCGGAACGGGTCGCGGTGGAAGTGGCTCAGCGGCTCGACGGGCGGCATCTGCTCCTGCTGACCGATTACGACGGGACGCTCGCCGATCTCGCCCGTGTTCCGGCCGAGGCGTTCGTCGCCGACGACGTGCGCGATGCGCTCGACGCGCTGGCCATCCGCCCGGACATCACGATCGGGGTGGTGAGTGGCCGCCGCCTGGTGGATGTCGCCGAACGCGTCGGATCGGACGCGGAGTTCGTCGCCGGCCTGCACGGCCTGGAGATCACGGGACCCGACGCGGCGTTCCACCATTACGCGCTCGATACGGTCGAGCCGGTCATCGAACGGCTGCTGCGCGAGGCCGAACGCGAGCTGTCGTGGTGTCCCGGGCTGTTCCTCGAGAACAAGACCTACGCGCTCACCTGTCACGCGCGCCGCGTGCCGCCCGAGCTCGCCGGCCGCGCGCTGGAGGAGTACGAAGCGCTCGTCGAGCCCATGCTCGAAGCGCGCGTCCTGAAGCTGCTGATGGGCGCCATGGCCGCCGAAGTCCTTCCCGCCGTGGACTGGCACAAGGGCCGCGCCGTCCAGTGGATTCGCGCGCGGGTGGCCGCGCGCGTCGATCCGCCGGTCGCCGTCGTCTACCTCGGCGACGACCGCACCGACGAAGACGCGTTCACGTTTCTCGGTGACAGCGACATCGCGATCGGCGTGGGCGAGCGGCCGCACAGCCACTTGATCGACTTCCGGCTCAGCGGACCGGAAGCCGTCGGCCGGTTTTTCAGGACGCTGGACGGGACACGAAAAGCTTCAGCATGAAGTGATGGCCGTGCTCTCCGTGTGACTCCGTGCTTTCCGTGTTCTGGATCGAAAGGGCCGCGGCTCTTCATGGTCACGCTTTTGGGCATGAAGCCTGCGCGATACAATCTCTCCTGCCATGAAAGTGACCGTAGCGCACAGCCCTGACTCGGACGACGCGTTCATGTTCTTTGGCCTGGCGAGCGGCGCCGTGCACGTCGCCGGGATCGAAGTCGACCAGGTGCTCGCCGACATCGAGACGCTCAACCGGGCGGCGTTCGACGGCAAGTACGAGGTGACGGCGGTGTCGTTTCACGCCTACGCCCACCTGCAGGATCGGTACGCGCTCCTGCCGCACGGCGCGAGCATGGGCGATCAGTACGGCCCGATCCTCGTCGCCAGGCGCGGCAGCGGGATTGGCCGATCGCCGGGCGCGCTCGCCGGGGTGAAGATCGCGATTCCCGGAAAAATGACCTCGGCCTTTTTGACGCTGCAGATGTACGACGCGGCCTTCGAGGCCGTGGTGATGCCGTTCGACGAGATCCAGCAGGCCGTCGTGGACGGGCGCGTCGCGGCCGGGCTCCTCATCCACGAGGGCCAGCTGACCTACCAGTCGGACGGCCTGGAGAAGATCGTCGACCTGGGCGAGTGGTGGTTCGAGCGCACGGGCGGGTTGCCGTTGCCGCTCGGCGGGAACATCATCCGCCGCGATCTCGGCTCGGAGACGATGAAAGTGGTGTCGCGGATGCTGCACGACAGCATCGCCTATGCGCTGGCGCACCGGCCGCAGGCCGTGGACTACGCGCAGCAGTTCGGACGCGGCCTCGACCGCGACGATACCGATCGGTTCGTCGGGATGTACGTGAATCAACTCACGCTCGACTACGGGCCGCGCGGCCGCGCCGCGCTCGAACGGTTTTTCGGCGAGGCGTTCGAGAAAGGCCTCGTGCCCGCACGCGTCCCCATCGAGTTCGTATAACCGCTGATGTTCAGGCTCCGCACCGTCGCGATCGTCCTAGCGCTTGGCGCCGTGCTGTTCGCACGCGCCGGCGCGCAGACCACCGGGTCCGTCCGCGTCACGGCGTCGCGCGCCAACGTCCGCGCCGAGCCCAACGAAAAAGCGGCCGTGGTCTCGCAGGTGACGGCCGGCACCGTGCTCGAGCTCAAGGGCGTCGATGGCGACTGGTTCCGCGTCCAGTTGCCGCCGATGGGCAGCGTGCGCGTCGAGGCGTATCTGTCGAAGAAAGTCGCGACGCTGGTCGGTCCGCTGTCAGGCGCCACGCCGCCGAAGCCGGCCGCCGCGCCGGCAGCGCCGGTCACGCCGACGTCGAAGGACGGGATGTCCGTGGCCATGCAGGAGGGCGGCGCGTCGGTCTGGTTGACGCCGGGCAGCGCCGAGCTCGTGCGGATTGCCGAACGCGGCGACTCGCTCCGTGCCGTCGCCGCGGCCATGCCCGTAGGGCAGCCGATGGCGCCGCCGCCGGCCGGATCGGGGCAGATTACGTACGTCTGGACGGTTGGCGCCAGCGCCCCGGCACGCGTGTTGTCAGAATCCCGCCCGGGCTTCGTGGTCCAGTTCAAAGACGTGCCGGGCGTGAGCCCAGACGATTTCTCCCCTGCGATCGTTCAGCTCGTCGGCACGCCGGCCGGTTCACGCGTTCTCGCCGCGGTGCGCGGCCGCGCCGATCACGCCTCGCGCCTGGCGCTCGATTGGGACGTCGCGAAAGATCTCAAGCAGGAAGCGGTGCGCGCGACCGTCGAGATCCTCGAGCGCGGCGTGGCTCGCATCCAACCTGCCTCACCGCTCACCCGCGGCGACTACGCCATCGTGCTTCGCCCCACCGGCAGCAAGAAATTCGCCGGCGCGAGCGTACTTTCCCCGACGGGCGAAGGACGTGTCTTCGGCGTCGTCTGGAGCTTTACGATTCGTTGATTGTTAATGAGGCAATGAGGCAATGGGGCAATGAGGCAATACAAACTCTTGTCTCTGCTGGCCACGTCGTAGCGCGGCTCGGGTTGTGAGCCGCGAGACAAGCGCTTGTATTGCCCCATTGCCCCATTGCCTCATTGCCCCATTAACAATCAGCTCTCCACCAATCGAGAGAGCATGTCGAAGCATTCCTCCCAACCCTTGCGGTGGCCTTCCTGCATCCGCTCGGGCAGCTGCTCGTGGGTGAGGATCACTTCCGTCGCGTTCGGTCCCACTGGGCGGAGCTCGATCGTCACGAGCGACGGCCCGTAGTCCGCGCGGTCGTACCACCAGGTGAATGCCAGCCGGGTCGGCGGCTGGACTTCGGTGTACGTGCCCTGCATGCGGTACGTGAGCCCGTCCATCTTGCCGAAGACGTCCACGACGTACACGCCGCCCGGCCGTGGATCGTTGTGAATGACGATGCCCGGCGGCGTATCGGGAGCGCGCGCGAACCATTGCGACATCATCGACGCGTCGGTCCACGCCTTGAAGACGAGATCGGCCGGCGCCTTGAACGTGCGGCGAACCTGGACGGCGGCGGAGGGGTGCACGCGTGGCGGCATGGTTATCCCTTTCGTGATCGGCGCCGAGGCCGGCGCGGCGGCCGGGCGGACCGATTGGTGACGTCGTGGAGGTACCGCTCGAGGTGATCGAACTGCCGTTCCCAGAATTGTTGGTAGAACCCGATCCACTCGGCCGCGGAGCGGAGGGGCGCCGGCGCCAGCGCGCACCGGCGCACGCGGCCGGTTTTTTCGGTCGTAATCAGGCCCGCGTCGCTGAGCACGCCAAGGTGCTTCACGATGGCCGGCACCGACATCTGATGCGGGGTCGCGATCTCGCTCACCGACGCCTCGCCCGACGCCAGCCGCGCCAGGATCGCCCGGCGCGTCGGGTCCGCCAGCGCCGCGAACGTCGCATCGAGGTCAGCGGCATAAAACTTAACCATTAGGTTAAGTGTTGATCGGACGGCGCGCCTGGGTCAAGCCGGGAGCAGCCTAGGGCGTTTCCATTTCGCCGTAGCGTTCTTCTGGGCCCGACTGAGCGACGCGACGTGCTTCGACAAGCTCAGCACGCTCTGAGCTCGTCGAAGGGCGGCGAGAGTCTGAAACTCACCGCGGAGCCGGGCGACCTCGCGGGCGCAGGGGCCCGCGCCGGTCAGGGCGGGCCGCCGTGGTGGGGACGGGCGCCGGCCTCCGGGGCGCTGGCGCTCGAACTCGCGTTTCCGTCCGCGCGGCGTTCAAACTGACGCGCATCGCGCCAGTTCTATTCGGCCTGGACTTGCCAACGCAGACAGGCCTACGAACGTGGCGCTCGAACGCCGCGGCTCCCTGCAACGCGAGTTCATACTGTCGCGCATCGCGCCACGCCACGTCGGCCGGCGCCCGTCCCCACCGCGGCGGCCTTTGATTTCGGCGTAGGGCGCCCGCGACGCGGCAGGACTTGTCGGTGGAGCGGTGGGTTTCCGCGTCCTTCGGCAACGCTCAGGGCGCCGTGGGTGAGTCGAAGGGCGTCGTCGAACCGGATGGTCCCAGGAGAATGCCAAGTTTTTCCAAAAGGCTTTCTTCACCTCTTCACATCTTCATGGTGAAGCTTTGTCGGAATGGTGAAGCTTGTCGACATCAGCGAACACGAACCCGTCGCGTTCGACGACGACGCCCGTCTCGACCGGGATCGGCCGGGAGAACATCGGGCCGCCGCAGCAGAACGAATGGAATTCGCCGCGCTCGCCGCAAGGGTCGATCGTGGACGGCAGATCCTCGAGCAGCGCCGCGTCATAGCGGCGTCCGGCGAACGCTCGATCGAGGACGCGAGGATCGACGCACGTGAGGATCGCCTCGAGGCCGCCGGCAATCATCTCGCGCGCGAGCGCCGGCGTCGGCCGGCCCCAGAGAGGGAAGATGGGCTGCAGCCCGGTGCCGGCCAGACGCTCTTCCCGGTACCGGCGCACATCTTCCAGAAACAGATCGCCGAAAGCGACGTGCGTGAACCCGTCCGCGACCGCGCGCGCGACCGCTTCGCGCATGCGGTCCTCGTAGATCTCATTTGGACAGGGCGACGGAATCGGCACGCGGACGAGCGGGAGCCCGGCGGCTTCCGCCTGGGCCTCGACGAGTTGCCGCCGCACCGCGTGCATGGCGACGCGATCGACCGCGTCGTTGAACGTCGTCAACAACGCAGCGACATGGATGTGCGGATCGGACCTGAGCACGTGCAGGGCCCAGGCTGAGTCCTTGCCGGAGGACCAGGACAGGAGGACCTTCATGGCTTCGTCGACTTCGGGTGCAGCACGTCGGCGATCAGAGCAATCGCGGCCGCCACGCGCGGGCCCGGAATCGCCAACCGCGCGTCGGCGATCAGGTAGACGCGGCCGGAACGGACCGCCGGCACCGACGTGAGCGCCTGCCAGACCTGGCGTTCGCGCGCGAGCCGATCGGCCGTCCAGCCGCCGGTCGAAAGCACCTCGATGATCACTTCAGGTGCCCGGGCCAGGAACACCTCGGTCGACGCCTGCAGGCTCTGCCGCTGCACGTCCTGGAACGCGTCAGTGCCGCCGGCGACCTCGAGCATGTCGTGCATGAAGCCCACGCCGGCGCTGACGTAGATGCTGCGCAGCGTCCCGGGCTCGCGCTCGAACACGAGCGCGGTTTTCGGCCGTGGCCGTCCGGCCACCCGTTTTCGAATGGCGTCGATGTCCCGTTCGATGCCGGCCGCGACGGCGTCCGACTCCTTGCCGCGGCCGATCCGCGCGCCGAGGTTCCTCAGCGTCACCGTGATGTCGGCGAGTCCGGCATGCCGGTAGTTGAAGACGGGAATCTTCGCGCGTTCGAGTCTCGCCAGCAGGTCGGTCTGGCTTCCGTAGACGATGACGAGGTCGGGTTTGAGCGACAGAATGCGCTCGAAATCCGGATCGATGAGGGCCCCGACGCTCGGCCGCGTCGCCGCTTCCGGCGGAAACTTGTCGAAGTTGGACACGCCGACGACTTCGTTGCCCGCGCCGGCGGCGAAGAGCATCTCGGTCACCGCCGGCACCAGTGACACGATCCGTTTCGGCGCCTGACTGACGACGGCACTCGGAGCCAGGTCGCGCGGAAGGTCCATCCCGCGCAGGCTCGTGATTGCGAGAATGGTGACGACGATCGCGATCGCGAAACGCGCCCCGTGCCTGACACCGTGCATCATGCGAGCGCGTTTCAAAACGTGCGGCCGGGAGGGGCCGGCTTCAGCCGGCCTCGCAATGGCGGGCTGAAGCCCGCGTCTCCTTCTGAGTTCTCCCATGTTCATGACTTTCTCACCAGCAGCCACAGAAAAAACGGGCCGCCGATCATGGCCGTGATGATCCCGACCGGAAGCTCGATTGGCGCCAGGACCGTGCGCGCGATCGCGTCGCAGGCCACCAGGAACGCCGCGCCAAAGAACGTCGAGGCGGGCAGGACGACGCGGTGGTCGGCGCCGACGAGCAGGCGCACGAGATGCGGGACGATGATGCCGACGAACCCGATCGGACCGCCGACCGAGACCGCGGCCCCGGTGGCGAGCGAGGCGGTGAAGAACGCGATGCGTTGAGCGAGCTCGACGTTGACGCCGCGCGCGCCGGCCGCTTCAGGGCCGAGGGTGAGCAGGTTGAGCGGCCGCGCCAGCCAGGCAAATCCCAGAAACGCCACCACGACCAGCGGCAGCGCCGCCAGGATGGGTCCGTAGCTGGCGACGTCGAGATCGCCCATGAGCCAGCGGAGGGCGCGGAACGTCTGTGAGAAGTCACTGATGTACTGCACGAAAAGAATCAGCGCTGAGAAGAAGGCGTTGAGCGTGACGCCCGCGAGGAGCAGCACCGTCGTGGAGATCCCGCGATGCTGCGCAGTCGCCAGCGCGTAGACGACGAGCACCGCGAGGATGGCGCCGACCAGGCTGGCCGACGCGACCCCGCCCACCTGCCAGCCGGCGCCGAACGTGATCGCGATCATCGCGCCGAGCGAGGCGCCCGCCGAGACGCCCAGCGTGTACGGCGTGGCCAGCGGATTACGGAGCAGGCCCTGGAACACGACGCCGGCCGCGGCGAGCGTCCCGCCGACGAGCGCGGCCGCCAGCGCGCGGGGCAGGCGCGCGATCAGGAAGATCTGGGCGTCCACGTTGTCGGCAAGCGCCACGTCGCCGCTGAACACGCGGCCGAAGTCGATTGGCGTGGATCCGATGAACGGCGCCACCACGATCGCGACCAGCATGCCGAGAAAACAGAGCCCGATGATGAACGCGCGTCTCATTCAGGCCTACAGCATCGGCGCGGCCGCAGCCGCGTCGATGTCGAAGAGTTGACCGATGAGCGCCGGCGTGAGGACCTCGGCGGTCGGTCCGTTCGCGATGACGCGTCCGCGTGACAGCAGGACGAGCCGCTTGCACACCGATCTGGCCAGGCGCAAATCATGCGTCGAGAGCACAACCGTGATCCCGAGCGTATCGCGCAGGCGCCTCAGGAGCGAGTCGACTTCGAGCTGGTACTTCAAATCGAGCGACGCCGTCGGTTCGTCGAGCAGGAGGACCGACTGCCGGCCCGGGGATGCCGCGGTGTCCTTTGGGCCCTGGGCCTGAAGCCCTTGGCCCAGATCGAGCTGCGCCAGCGCCGACGCGATCACGACACGCTGTTTCTCGCCGCCGCTGAGCGTGCGGAACGGACGGTCCGCGAGCGCCGCCGTGCCGGTGGCCTCGAGCGCGGCATACGCCGCGGCGCGATCCTGCGGTCGCTCGACCTCGAACGCCCCCAGGTGCGGGTAGCGTCCCATCAGCACGATCTCGAGCGCGCTGTAGTCGAACGTGAGCACGGTTTCCTGCGGGACGACCGCCATCCGGCGGGCGAGTGCCCGGCGCGACAGGCTCGTGATCTCGCGGCCGTCGAGCAGCACGTGTCCCGACCACGGCCGCGCCGCGCCCCCAATCAACCGCAGCAGCGTCGTCTTGCCGGATCCGTTGGGACCGAGGATGCCGACGGCGGCGCCATCGGGGATGTCGAGGGACACCGCGTGGAGGACCAGCGCCGCCATGGCGCGGTCCTCCCGCGGGTTGCCGTAGCCGAATCGGACGTCAGCGACTTGTAGCGACACGCACCCCGACCAGGGCCGTCCGCCCGAGCGCGGGGAAGCCGAACGCTTCCTCGTACTCCTTGTCGAACAGGTTCGACACGCGGGCGTAGACCTCGAAACTCCGGGCCACCCGGATGGCGCCACCGACGGCCACCACCGCGTACCCGGGATTCCGGTACACGGACGACGCGAAGCTCGGCTCGAGATCGTTCATCGCGCCGCGGCCATTCACCGCGAAAAAGGCGTCGGCGCGCGCGGACGACCACATGATCGCCGCCGAGGCCTGATTGCGCGGCCTGCGGACCAGCGGATCGCCGACATTGTACGGCGCAGGAGCGATCGGGTTGGCCACGTTGTCCACGCTCAGGATTTCCGTGTCGAGCCACGTGTACGCGACCCGTGCCGAGAGTCCCCGCGCACCCTGCCACCGCGCGCCGATCTCCAGCCCCTTTGCCCTGGCGTTGGCGACGTTGTCCGATTGATATTCGCTTGCCCCGCTCAACCTGCGGCCCACCGTGACGATGAGATCGTCGTAGCGGTTGGCGAAAAACGTCGCCTCGGCGACGAGCGCCGATCCGGCGAGAGCCTGCTCGACCCCGGCGTCGAAGCTGCGGCTTCGTTCCGGCTTGAGGCCGGGATTGTCGGTGAACGCGATCTCGAACGCCGTCGGCGGCTTGATGCCGGTGCCTGCGCCGAACCGGATCTTCGTCCACGCCGGCGCGCCGGCCGGCCGCACGAACCACGCGCCGGAGATCTTCGGGTTGGCCGACCAGACCACGTCGGGATCGTCGAACGCGGGGCGGCCGAACTCGCCGGCGGCGAGCGTGGACCGCTCGATGCGCTCGACGCGCACGCCGGCCGTGAGGAACGCTCGCTCGCTGAACGGCCAGCGCGACTCCACGAACCAGCCGGAGATCTGCCGCTCGACCGGGATCTCCTCGGAGCTCGTGTTCCGAATCAGGGTGTTCTCCTCCTTCTCGAACAGGAACTCCCACCCGGCGGACAGACCGAGACGGCGGCGCTCGAGGTCGAGCTGATAGCGTCCGGTCACGCGGCTGGCGTCGGTGTGACGCGTGGTCACGAGCGCCGGATCGAAGAAGTCGGGGCTGGCGAACTCGCTGGGCGCGTCGGTGAAGGCGAGCTGCAGTCCGTGCCGGAACGTGCGGCCGGATCCGAGGATCGCCGACGCGCGCACGCCGCGCAGGTCGTTCTTCCCGCGCGAGACGCGATCGATGCCTTCGTACAGGCCCAGCGGATCCGATCCGTACGGCCCGGGGAACCCGCGTTCCGTGTGACCGGCGATGACGTCCACGCGCACTCGTCGATCGGCGCGATCGGACCACGTGACGTTCGCCGTCCCCGCGACGCGCGCGTAGTCGTCGTTCGCGACGGGGCCGCCGAGGTTGGCGCGTTCGCTGGTGTCGCCGTCGGTGTCGAGCCAGTCGAGCGTCGCGCCCCAGGACCACGCGCCGCGCGATCCGGCCGTGCCGAGGCTGGTCGCGGCGGTCCCATATCCGCCGAACTCGACGAGGGCGTTGGCGCGCACCGGTCCGCCATGCGGCGTCACGACATGCAGGATGCCGCCGATCGCGCCGCCGCCGTAGAGGGCACTCTGCGGTCCGCGCACGACCTCGACGCGCTCGATCTGGCTCGCGGCGAGGTGCGCCGCGTCGAAGCCACCGCCGAATGCGTTGAGCGGGATCCCGTCCGCGATGACGAGCGTGTAGTCGGATTCGCCCCCGCGCGGGAACAGGGAGGTGAGCGCGCCGCGTCCGCCCTGCTGCACGACGCCGAACCCCGGAACGAAACGGATCGCCTGCGACACGTTCTCGAGTTGCAGCGTCCGCAGTTCCTTGTGCTCGATCACCGTCACGCTGTCGGTCGTCCGCGAGAGCGGCAGCTCGACCTGCGCCGCCGAGACGACGATCGATTCGTTGACGGCGCCGAGGGCGAGCGCCACGTCCACGTCCACGGTGCCGTCAGTGGTGACCGTCACGCGTTTCGGCTCAGCGCGCCAGCCGGGCGCCGCGACAATCACTTCGTAGTCGCCGGGCGCGACGGCAATCGGCCCGAACTTGCCGTCCGCGGCCGTCTTCGCCGTGGTGACGACACTGGTGCCTTTGACAATGAGCACGTCGGCGAGCGGTACCGCCCGCGCTTGCGGATCGACCACGCGCCCGCGAACGGCCTGCGCAAACACCGGCGCGGAGGCGAGCGTGAAATGGAACAGCGTGACGAGCGAAGTGACGAGGAACACGCGGCCGGCACGGCCGCAGACACGGCGGATCATCGAACCTCCTTCGGCGTGAGACGCGCCGAAACTGCGCTGAGAAATTCAGGGCAGTGGGAAGGACGGGCCCGGTGACCAGGTTTCCTGACTTGCGGATCGTCGCCGTCGTTCGCGCCTTCCCATGCCGGAGCACAGTGGCGGCCGAGTGGTGATCGGCAATGAACGCGGCTCCCCGCTGACAGTGGCGGCACCGTGTGGGATTTGCACCCACTTCCCTGTGGCCGCCGGGCGAGTCGGTTGTCGGCTCGAAGTATAGCATGTCAAAATGGCGTGAATTCCGGCGTGAAACCGGCTGGAGCCGACGACCATGAGGTGGCGATGAGCAAGCGTTCGACGATCACCGCGCGGGTCCAGCCCGTCGCGGAGGTAACGTCCGCTTCCGGCGCGCTGACCGTTCACGCCGAGACGATCACGATCGACACACACGAGCGCCTGGAGCTGTGCGATCTGACCGAACAGGTCATGGCGATCGTCGGGCGTCTGCCGATTCGCGAAGGCCAGCTCTCCGTCGTCTCCATGCACACGACGTGCAGCGTCTTCATCAACGAGTTCCAGACCGCGCTCCTCGCCGACATCCGCTCGTTCCTGCAGAACGTCGTCGATCAGCACGCGCCGTGGCTGCACAACGATCCGGCGCACTCCGACTGCGATCGCGTGAACGCCGACGCGCACCTGCGCGCGATCGTGCTCGGCCACAGCCTCTCGCTGCAGGTCAGCGGCGGCGAGGTCGTCCTCGGACAGTGGCAGCGCATTCTCATGGCCGAGCTCGACGGCCCGCGGTCCAGGACCATCAGGTTGAGTGTGATGGGCGTCGCATGAAGTCAGGCACTGGGCACTTGGCACTAGGCACTAGTGGACTTGACGACATCGCGTCGAAGCTCGAGGCCGGCGAACGGCTGTCGTTCGAGGACGGCGTCTGGTTGTTCGAGCATCCGGATCTACACGCGATCGGCCGGCTGGCGAATCGCGAGCGCGAGAAGCGGCACGGCGCGCGGACGTTCTACAACTTCAACCTGCGCCTCGAGGCGACGAACGTCTGCGAGGCGAGCTGCCTCTTCTGCTCGTTCGCGCGCCTGAAGCCCGGCGACGCGCAGGCGTACACGATGTCGCTCGAGCAGATCCTCGACAAGCTGCGCGAGCGCGCCCACCAGCCCATCACCGAAGTGCACATCGTGAACGGGCTCCATCCGGGACTCCCATTCGAGTACTACCTCGATCTGCTGCGCGGTCTGAAAGCGGTGCGCCCTGGCATTCACCTGAAGTGCTTCACCGCCGTCGAGATTGGGTTCTTCGCCGACAAGTACGGCATGACCGACGACGCCGTGCTGCGTGCGCTGATCGCGGCGGGCCTGGATTCGCTGCCGGGCGGCGGCGCCGAGATCTTCGCCGAGCGCGTGCGCCGCAAGATCTGTCACGACAAGGCCGACGCCGATCGCTATCTCGCCGTCCACCGCATCGCGCACCGCCTGGGTCTGCGCTCGAACGTGACGATGCTCTACGGGCACATCGAGACCATGGAAGAGCGGGTGGACCACATGCTCCGCGCCCGCGCACTCCAGGACGAGACGGGCGGCTTCCAGGCGTTCATCCCGCTCGCGTTCCATCCGGACAACAACCAGATGCGCAAGCTGCCGGCGCCGCCGGCGACCGACACGCTGCGGGTCCACGCGGTGGCGCGGCTGATGCTCGACAACATCCCGCACGTCAAGGCGTTCTGGATCGCCACCGGCGTCGAGGTGGCGCAGCTCGCGCTCTGGTACGGCGCGGACGATCTGGACGGGACCGTGCAGGAAGAGAAGATCTACCACATGGCCGGATCGCGCACGCCCGAGGCGCTCTCGACCGGCGACATCCGGCGGTTGATCCGCGCGGCAGGGCGTGAGCCGGTCGAGCGGGACACGTTGTACAACGTGATCCACTGACACGTTCTGGAACGCGCTCTCTCAACGCTCGAAAAGCGCGTTGCAAAATGCAGAAGGAGGGGCGGGCTTTAGCCCGCCCTCGCTGGGCCGGCTGAAGCCGGCCCCTCCGACCGCTCGAAGTCGTAAGTCAGCCCGCCGGTGACGATGCCATCCGTATGCATCGGAGCGCGGGACACATCTACCGAAAAAATGCGCAGCCGGCGCGCCTCGAGGGCCGCCGGCAGGTCTGACGCGGCGAAGTCGCAGCCGCGCCTGAGGCGAAGCGTGACCTGGCGCGTCTCGCCGGGCGCCAGCGTCACTGCTCGAGCATTCGGTTCGATCGCCGCGTCCCAGCCGCGTTCCTGGAGAAACGACGGCAGCTCCGCGACGACGCGAAGCGTACAGGCGCGATGCCGGTACGGGTTCGTCAGGATCACGCGGGGATCGACGCCCGACATGACAGCCGCGGCGCCGGATTCGGCCGGCACGGAACCGATCGATCGGACGGCAAGATTGTTGTCGTACGGCGCGACGGCCCAGAGCGCGCGGTCCTCCGCCGCCAGCCCTCGCTCCGAGGCCGCCGCTGGTTCGAGCGCGGCGCGATCGGCCGTGTCACCCTGGCCGGCAGCCACGGCGGCGAGAAACGTCCAGGGTCCCGGCACGTCTGGGCGCCAAACGAAGACCGCATCCGCGACGTCCGCGCCGTCGGCGCCGAGGCTGACGCCATGCTGC
>Ga0111538_10002770_pt1 | contig 24659 bp, 16 predicted proteins | sample SoiMethybrSBSTD1_FD_79669 | JGI IMG/M metagenome (GOLD analysis project Ga0111538, IMG submission 79669) | Bulk soil microbial communities from a Populus tree surrounding site in Tennessee, USA - Soil MetaG P. TD hybrid SBSTD1 (version 2)... | ecosystem: Environmental > Terrestrial > Soil >...
CTGAACCAAGTGGAGGATGTTCAATGACTACGGAACGCGCTGTTCTTGCGGGCGGTTGCTTCTGGGGTGTGCAGGACCTTTTTCGGCGATACGACGGAGTGCTGTCGACGCGCGTCGGCTACACGGGCGGCAATGTGTCCCACGCTACCTACCGCAATCACGGCTCACACGCCGAAGCAGTCGAGATAATCTTTGATGCTGCGCGCATCAGCTATCGGCAGATCCTCGAGTTCTTCTTCCAAATTCACGACCCAAGCACGCGCAATCGCCAAGGCAACGACGTCGGGACCAGCTATCGGTCGGCAATCTTCTACACCAGCGACGAGCAGAGGCGGATTGCGGAAGACACGATCGCTGACGTCGATGCTTCGGGCCTGTGGCCAGGGAAAGCTGTTACGGAAATTGTTCCAGCAAGCGACTTCTGGGAGGCGGAACCTGAGCATCAGGATTACCTTGAACGATATCCCGGCGGCTACACCTGCCATTTCGTCCGGCCAAACTGGAGGCTGCCGATTCGCACGGATGCTGTTGCAAAGAAGGCGTAAGCGGCGATGGCGATTCCACCCTTAGACGAAATGCTCATGGGAGCGAACCCGTGCGCTGGTCCCATGCGCACGAGATTCCTACAAAATCAGCTTTTTTGGATTTGGAGTTCGAGTCGGCAGTGTTTCGCAATTTCAGGTTTGACAACCATGCGACCACTGAGCCAGATCGGTAAACGCTACGGCGTTAGGCAGGACTAATCGCCACAACAGTAGCAAGGAGGTTGTCAAAGTCATTCCGGAACCGTCAGTTTCCGGTTACGCCGTCAAGGCCGTGGGACGAACGAACAGAGGGGCTAGCAACCTTCACTCCAAGAATGAACACTGCCCCGGCGATAAAACAAGTGGAAAGAAATGCGGTGGTCGTTCCATTGGAATAGCCTGAAGACAACAAGTATCCAACGAGAGTCGGTCCAACGAATGCTCCCAGGACTCCCGCCATGTTGATGAACCCGATACTCACGGCAGCGGCAGACTCGTTGAAGGTCAGTGTCGGCAATACCCAAAAGGGAGGTGGCCAGGCATAAACGGCACCCGCCGTGAGGCATAGCCATGTCATCATCAGCGCAAACGGCTGGTTAGGAATTGCGCTCAGCATTAGCAGGAGACCTGATAGCGTCATCCAGACACAAGCCAGAAGCTTACCCTTGCCGCTGCGGTCCGCCATCCGGCCGGACAACAAGACACATCCCAGAGCGAAGGCAAAAGGAAAAGCCGAGTAGAGAGTCGAAAGTGCCACCGAAAGCGTCGAGACCCGGTGAATAGTCGAGGGCAGCCAAAACACGAATACGTAGCTCCCTATGTTGGCAAAGAAGATCGAAGCTGCGCAAAGGAGCACATTCGGATTTCGAAGGGCTTTCCAGATTGTAGTTTGCGCCGCGGCTCCATTTTCAGATTTCTCGATCTCTAGTTCTCGGACAATCCACGCTCGTTCTTCCGGGTCGAGCCAACCTGCGTCCTTCGGACGATCCGTCAAGTAAAACAGAGTAACCACCCCCAAAACGACTGCAGGCAGACCCTCGAGAATGAAGACCCACCTCCATCCGGCAATCTCGAGCCAATTCTGACGCAGAATCCAAGCCGAAATGGGCGCGCCGATGACCAGGGATACCGGGATGGCCACGATGAATCCCGCCAAGGCCTGTGCCCGCACTTTACGCGGGAACCAATGCGTCAGATAGACAATGATTCCAGGATAAAATCCGGCCTCGGCAACGCCGAGAAGGAAGCGTGAGACATAGAACTGAGTCGGCGTCTTGATGAAGCCGACGATGACGGTACAGAGGCCCCAGCTGACGAGGATTCGGGCGAACCATCGCCGAGCGCTCCAACGTTCCACGATGAGTGCACCCGGGACCTCAAGAAGTAGATAACCAATAAAGAAGATTCCGGCTCCGAATCCATAGATGGCTTCCGAGAAACCCAGATCCGCCGACATCGAAAGCTTCGCAAATGCGATGTTTGCGCGGTCAAGGTACGCCACCATGTAAAGCACGCAGAGAAACGGGAGAAGGCGCCGTGAAATCTTCCTCTGTGTGCGCAGGCCAACTTCATTGGGAGTGTTAATGCCAGGCGGTGGCAGGCTAGCGTGCTTTGTAGTCTCTAGATTTTCCACTCGTTCCGATCTGGACGCGGAAGTTCCCATCAGGAGTCGCCGAGGCTTGTATGAACTCGGCCTTCCCGTCGACATCTTCGTTCGCGATGAATTCTGAAGAGGTATTGACCTGGGTGCCGGTTTGAAGGTTGCGGTGTAGCTGCCAGACCGTTTGGATGCTGGGAGTGGCAAAGAGGGTCTTCATCGTGTTCGGTTCAGCTCCTTTCTGCGGCCCGTTGTTCACGATAACGACTCTCGGTTTGATGCTCCGAATCAGCAAGGGATTGTTGCTCAAGTCCAGGCCGTGATGGTCGATCTGAAACAGATCAATCTCGCCGATCAGGTTGCTTGGACAAACCAGCTGCTGTTCCATCGCCCTAGTTAGGTCGCCACCATCGAGAAACGTGAACTTGCCGTAGGTCAGGCGGAGGACAATGCTCTTGGAATTTTCGGTGCGATCCGCTGGGTTCTCACTCTTCTGACTGCAGACTTGATTAGCTGGCAACTTCGAACTGCCGATCGTCATTCGGTTTGCGGCAAGCACCTTCAATTCAAGCGGAGGCCCGCTTGATGTCTGTCTCAGAGGTAAGCTCTCCCCAGGCTTCAGGACAATCGAGCTGCCCTTCGTTACGGCTCTGTACGGCGGCATAAGTTTGCCAAACTGGGGGTCTTCGGGAACTCGATCCGGATAGGGGTCGCTGCCGTAGTACTTCTTGATTGGCATCCGCGTGCTGAGCGTGATCGCACCACCATAATGGTCCGCATGCCAGTGCGTTGCCACAAAGTGATCAATCTGCTTCACCCCCGCGATCTTCGTCGCAACGTGAAGCACGCGGGACACATCGCGATCCAGGTTCTCGCCTGCGTCTACAAGAATCGATTCTCCGCTCGGAGCAACGATGAGCGTCGCTCCCCCGCCTTCGACATCAACCCAATACAGGCGGAGCGGCGCCTGCTGAGCCAAAACGCCGCTCCCGAAAACCGAAAGTAACAGGGGTAGGATCGCAAAATGTTTCCAAACGGTCTTCGAACCGACGCGACCTACCATGTGATACGGCCTCCGATCTGCATTCTGCGCATGGGCACCGTTGAAATGATTGAAGTAATTGTCGCGGCTACCTGTGGATTGGCGTCAACAGCTGTGTTGGGATTGTTCAGGTTCGTGCGGTTGAACGCATTGAACAATTCCCAACGGAATTGGAAATTCATTCTCTCAGATAAACGAAAATTCTTGAAGAGTCCCAGGTCAGTGGTTGCCACCCCTGGGCCTTCCAGAATGCCAGTTCCCGAATTTCCCTGTGTGTATTGGCCGGGCACGGTGAATGCAGTAACGTCGAACCATTTGTTGCGGGTCGGATTCGCGACGGTACCCTCGCCGACGCGGTTCGGTCGTGGAGTGCAACAATCCGAATTGAGAAACGCATTCTGATTGAGGCCTGGGCTGAAATGAACCCCGCTCTGCAAATTGACGATCCCATTAAAACTCCAACCGCCTATCACGTGATTGGCAAATCCGCTGGCGCTGCTGCCGAGCTTCTTGTCACGACCAAAAGGAAGCTCATAGGCAAATCCGCTGACCGAGATCATGTCTCTTCCTGAGGGTCCCCGGTAGCAGCCTCGGCAGAACGGGTTCACGACAGCGGGACGCAGCGACAGCCCCCATGTGTAAGTCGTGTAGGCCCACAGGCCTTGCGAAAAGCTCTTCTCGACTCTTCCCTGGAACGAATGGAAATTCGCATTGAGGTCATTGACGCGCAACTGCAAGACCTGCGTCCAGCCGAACTTCGAGAAATACTCTCGCCTCGGGTCCAAAGGACCAGGACCCGGAACCGCAACGTTGATGTTGTATGGGTCCCACACATGCCTTGAAATATTTCCGACATAGGCTCCCTCAACCGTGACATTCCCCGCTAGCTGATGCTGCAGAGTGAGGTTCCAGGAGTCCAGATAGGTGTGCGGCAGGTCGGTACCTAGTCCGAAAACCATGATGCCGTTGGGTAGTGGCAACCTTCCATTGGCGGGTAGTGGTGGGATCGGAGCAGGCGCTGAAGGCCCCTGATCCAGCGTGAATGATATTGGCGCAAACGTAAAGGGCGGCGTGAAGTTCTGAGTAGGCCTGTTGGGATAGGTTGCTGCCTGCGTTCCAAAGTTCGCCCCGCCGGAGTTCAATGCGTGACTTCGGGCAAAACCTGCTCTGAGCACAGTCTTCTGCGTCAGACGATACGCCAGCCCGACCCGAGGTTCGAACTCATCATAGATCGGCTTGATCCCGGCGTACTTGTCGTACAAATTGCCGAGCAGCACATCCCCGGTGTTGAGGTCAAGATTCGTGACATGTCCCGGCTGCTCTTCTCCGGCAAACATCGGGGAGATATAGTTCCATCTCAATCCGAGATTCAGGGTGAATTTGGGAGTTACGTTCCAGGTGTCCTGAAAGTAGGCTCCATCCCTCCACTGTTTTTCTTGGGTAATGAGAACAAGCGCTCTCCGTGAGTAGTTGCTGCCGAGCCCCAGAAGGAAACTTGCCATCCCCAGGCCGGAATTGGTCACGGACGGACTACCGGTCACATTTTGAGAGAAAGTAAAGCTCCCCTGTCCCCCGCCCGAGTCATTCCGCAGGACAAATGCCTTTTCAAAAGTCACGCCCCACTTGAACGTGTGTCTTCCAATGATCTTCGTCCAGTTGGACACGATATTGATGTTTGTTTCGCGCTCGATAAAGGGAGAATTCACCGTACCCACGAAGAAAGTTGAAACGGGGCCACCAATGTTGAGGCTCGGCAAGCCGCTGGAGTATTGGTTGATGTTGATTCCAGGAATCCCGACTTGATCTGCGACATTGATGCCGTAGCTCTGATCGTGCGAGTCGATTCGTAGTCGAGAGAACCCACCTCGTACCTCGGCGAAAAAAGTGGGCGACAGGATCACGCTATAGGTTCCCGAGAAGTTTTGTGTCTGTGTGGGACTCACGCCGGAGTTTGGGATGCCACCCAGCGGACGTCCCCCAGCGATTTCCCCAAAGAACGTGGGCGTGTTGAAAAATGACCGGAACAGGGAATAGCGCCCGAAAATAGTGGTCCTCGAACTCTTGTTATAGTCAATGCGGCCTGTGTACTGGTTCTTGTCATAAATTGCCGATCTGGCCACGATGAAGTTGTTGTCATACAGGCTTGGGTTCGTCGGTTGGTCGAGAAGCGCCAGCACATTCTTTGCGGCAGGACTGATTCGATTCGGGCAAATGACATTCAGCACTCCGTTGCACGAAAACTGTTGCCGGCCCGTGCCATCGGGATTGCCGGTTAGCGGGTCGAAGATCGGATTAGTTGCGGCGATGGCGCTAAAGTCTCCATTTCGGAACGCAGCCACCGGTGAAGTACTTGTTCCCGATAGAGCCAAGCGATTCCTTTCGCCCTGATAGTCGCCAAAGAAGAAGAGTTTGTCTTTGATGATCGGCCCACCCATGCTGCCGCCGAACTGATGCCAGACGTAAGACCGGGCACGCACTGGCTCGGTGAATGGGTCGCGCGCAAACATTCCGTTGCTCCGATAGAATTCAAACGCTGAGCCATGGTACTGGTTTGTGCCTCCCTTCGAGGAAACCTGAATGACTGCGCCCGCCACCTGGCTGAACTCCGCATCGTAGCCACTCGTCGTGACCTTCATCTCCTGAACGGAATCCGCAGTGGGAACCATCATGGCCAATCCTTGGATGGTCTCGTTCTGGGATACTCCGTCGATCTGATAGTTCGAGTTCCCAGTGATCTGCCCGTTGATCTGAAAATTGAAAACTTCTGAGGCGTTTTCTGGATGGAGATCCAGCCAGCCGGTCGGAAGCGCCGCACCCGGCGCCAACGCAACCAGCCGTGTCACGTTGCGGCCGAGCATCGGCAGATTTTCAACTTGATGCGAACCGATCGTTTGGCTCACATCGCTCTTGTCCGTCTTCAGGGTCGGTGCCGTGCCACTAACCGTGACGGAGTCGGTAATCTCACCCACCTCGAATACGGCGTCGACGCGAACGATCCGATCAACACCCACACTGACGTTTTCCCTGACGAATCGCTTGAATCCAGTGCGCTCCACGGCCACTGTGTACGTCCCTGGAACAAGACTGAACACCCTGTAGTCTCCCTCCGCGTTGGTCTCCGTCTGACTCGTGACATTCGTGTTGATGTTCGTCACCTTTACGATGGCCGAGGGAACCACGCTTCCGGTGGGATCGGTAACAGACCCAGTGATCGCTCCAGATACGGCTTGCTGGGCCGAAACGACCGCGACGTTGACGCTCAACAATCCAGCGAAGATTGAAACGATGAGTCTGATGCTCCGTAGGTTCATCTTTCCTCCTCTTTGCCCGTCACGGGCAAAATAGTCCTAACACTGTGACAGTCTGGGTGGAATGAAACCTTACAGAACGTTTTTTTTGCTGTCAACAAATTTTTTTGAATAATGACATTATCTCAAATAATGGCATTCTATTTGTCGGAAGACCGAGCTATTTCACATTCCGAAACAATTTCGACATTCAAATTGACGTGAAACCATATGCAAGCGTATTCTGGCGTGGAAGGTGATTATCAACCGACGGGCATCACACAAATTTTCCGGGGAGTGCGCCATAGAAACTATGTTGAAGCAGCGAGAAGCTACAGGGGTCGTCAGGAAAGCGTTTGAAATTCTGTCGTATTTCCGTCTGAATCCAGAGGGAATGAGCCTTGGTGAACTTTCTGAACTCACCTCCATCAATCGAAGCACCGCCTACCGGCTTCTCTCACAGCTTCACGCTGTCGGTTGCCTCGAAAGGGTCGGGCGTGGCCGGTACCGCATCGGTCAAGCTTTGTTTCATCTTGGCTTGCTAGCTCCACAGCCCCTGGAATTGCGCACGGCATGCGACCCGGCAATGTCCCGGTTGGCTTACGAAACGGGAGAAACCATCAATCTCGCTGTCCTGGACCATACGGAGATTCTCATTCTGCACGTCATCGAGAGCGCACATGAGTTTCGAATGGCAGCAAAGGTCGGAAGAAGGCAACCGTTCTACCTGACTGCCTTGGGAAAGGGGATTGCTGCGTTCCTTCCGCAAGAGAACCTCGAGAAACTTCTCCACAGTTTGCCCAGGCCGCTCGAGTCTCGTGCACCGAATTCGATTCGGGATCTGACGCAGCTTCGTGAAGATTTGGATCGTACACGGGAGAAGGGATACTCAGTGGACAACGAAGAGGTTGTAGCGGGAGTTCGAGCTGTCGCGGCACCCATCTTCAAGGGAACCGGGGAAGTCAGAGCATCCATCAGTCTTAGTGCACCCAGCAGTCGAATTCCGGCGGAGCGCATCCCTTTGCTTGCTTCTTCCTTAATTAGAGAGGCTGACTCTGTCACAATTCATCTCGGTGGTGACCCAAGTGTTTCACGGCTGCTGGCCAGCCAAGCTAGAACGATGTCCCCGGCCGAAATCCCCCAATAGGCCTCATCCTTTTCTATTCATTCTCTATTCTTCCTGTGTGCCTTAGAAGATGTCGGATTTGCATTCAAATTTCATTATTCGAGATTAGATCAATAGTTGAGAGGTTTATCTTGACACACCGCTCTACCTTGGCTAAAGTTTCATCATTCAACCGGACCTCAGGAGTCTTATGCTTGTCGTCAAGCCTTTCCAACTTCTCAGCCTTTGTGGCTTGGTGATCCTGGCCGCCCCGATTTCTGTCGGAGCCGACCAGCCCGACACAGCATCAGCGGAGAAGCAGGAATTCTTTGAGTTGAAAGTTCGCCCTCTTCTCTCCAAGAACTGTTTCGCATGCCACACAGACGCCAAAATGGGAGGACTTCAGCTTAACACTCGTGAAAATGTCTTGAAGGGAGGCAAGAGCGGCCCCGCGGTGGTTCCGGGTGATCCGGAGAAGAGTCTCCTCATCCGAGCCGTCAACCACATCGACCCGAAGCTTGAGATGCCGCCTCCCGGTAAACTGACGTCCGATGAAATTGCGGTCTTGGAAGCATGGGTTAAGGAGGGGGCAGTTTGGGGAAAGTCTTCGAGTGCTGCGATCAGTTCTTCATCGGACTATGTCATCGCTCCTGAGCAGAGAACTTTCTGGTCCTTCCAGCCCGTAAAAGCATATCCACCACCGAAGGTCCACAACCGTTCTTGGGTCAAGTCTCCAATCGATGCGTTTGTTGTGGCCAGGCTCGAAGAAAAGGGGCTCAAGCCGGTTAGCCTAGCGTCCAAATTGACCCTGATCCGAAGAGCCACTCTGGACTTGATCGGCTTCCCGCCGACCCCTGCAGAAGTCGATGATTTTGTGCGGGACAAATCTCCCAATGCGTTCGAGAAGGTTGTGGATCGGCTGCTGGCATCCCCGCACTATGGTGAACGCTGGGGCCGTTATTGGCTCGACGTTGCGCGTTACTCGGACGCCCAATTGACCGCCGAGGGAGATCGCCTGATGCCCAATGCATTTCGCTATCGCGATTGGGTCGTGTCAGCTTTCAATCAAGACATGCCCTATGACCTCTTCGTCAAGGCCCAGATCGCCGGCGACCTTTTGCCCGAACGAGAAAAGTATGTTGGAGGCCTGGGATTCTATGCGCTGAGCCCGAGCGCGGAGTTTCACGAAGATCGTGTCGATGCAACGGGCCGAGGGTTTCTGGGACTGACTGTCGCCTGCGCACAGTGTCACAATCACAAGTACGACCCGATACCCATCAAGGACTACTATTCTCTTTTAGGCATCTTTGAAAACACCAAGGCGGATGAGTTCCCGCTCGTGCCGCCGACCGAGGTCGAAGACTACAAACGACAGAAGAAATCGCTGGATGAGAGCAAGACAGCACTCAAAGAGTTTCTGGACAATCAAAGAACCCAGCTTGTCCAAGTCCTGACAGAACGAACAGCCGACTACATCCAGGGTGCGTGGCGTGTGCTCGGCCCCGAGAAGAAGAAAGTCCAGGATGTCATCCAAGAAGATGCGACACTGGACTACGAGTTGTTGACACGATGGGTCCAATACCTGGAGCCCGGGAGCAAGCACGACCACACATTTCTCGAGGAGTGGCAACGTCTCCTGGAGAAAGGCAGCAACGCAGCCGAAATGCGAACAGCCGCTGAGAAATTTCAGTCTCAGATCAAAACGATCCTGAAGGATAAAGCAGACATCGACAAGAAGAATGCCAAGATTCAGGGCAAGAATGGTATGTCACCTGAGCTGCTGGCGCTGGATCGGAATAGCTATTTGCTGATCGAGGAACTGAGCGCACCACCGGCACCCAAATCAGAACGAAGACGAAAGGAAGGGGGGGTGTTTTACTTCTCGGATTCGGGGATGGCTCGATTCTTCACAGGTGTTTGGAAAACACACTATGACACCCTGCAAGCTAGCATCAGGAAGCAGGAGTCGGCACTACCTCCACAATATGCGTTTCTCCCTACAATCAGCGACAAATCGACTCCAGAAAACCTGCGAGTGTACATTCGAGGAGACAAGGAGAATCTGGGAGAAGAGGCCCCTCGGCGCTTTCTCGCCATCTTGTGCGAAGGAACTCCGGCAATCTTCAAGAACGGAAGCGGACGACTCGAGCTGGCGGAATCGATCGCGAACGCGAAAAACCCGTTGACAGCTCGGGTGATGGTGAACCGTATTTGGGGTTATCACTTCGGCGCAGGAATTGTCCGCACACCTAGCAACTTCGGCAAACAAGGAGAACCGCCCACGCATCCTGAATTGCTGGACTATCTTGCAGCTCGATTCGTCGTGAACGGCTGGTCGATCAAGAAGATGCATCGCGAGATCATGCTGTCTTCGACGTATGCACTGGGAAGTGAATATTCCGCTGCCAACTTCAGCATCGATCCGGACGATCATTTGCTTTGGAGGGCCACGACCCGCAGGCTGGACGCTGAGGCGATTCGCGACTCGATGTTGTTCGTCTCCGGAGGTCTGGACCGAACGATTGGCGGGCCCGCGGTTGCGATTGACGATGAGAAGAACTCGCGACGAACAGTCTACGGGTTCTACAGCCGTTTCAAACTCGATCGGTTTCTTCGACTGTTCGACTTCCCCGATCCAATCGCAACAAGCGAACAGCGGATCACGACGAATGTCCCACTGCAGCAACTCTTTTTCCTAAACAGTGGTTTCGTCCGCAAGCAAGCGGAAGGGCTCTCACAGCGAATTAGCAGTGAGTCGTCAGATCCAGCCAAGGTCCAAGCCCTTTACCGCATTCTTTTTGGAAGGACACCGAATCGGGAAGAACTTCAGTACGCCACCGAATTCGTATCGGCTGGTCCGACTACGTGGCCTCAGTATGTGCAAGTTCTTTTGAGCTCGAACGAATTCAACTACGTCAACTAATGGCGAAGGGAGGTCAAGTCATGAATCGACGCGAGTTGTTAATGACCATGGCGAATGGCTTCGGAATGGCCGCTCTCAGTCGCGTACTGGCAGCGAGCAGCTCAGCATCTAATCCGTTGGAGCCGAAAACGCCTCACTTCACGGCCAAAGCCAAGCATGTCATTTTCCTGTTTCTGAATGGCGGGCCCTCTCAAGTTGACACCTTTGATCCAAAACCTGCGCTGGAGAAGTATCACGGCAAGCCACTGCCTGGTGCCAATCAAGTGATTTCAGGCGGTGGAATAAAACTGCCCGTGAGCAGCTTGATGAAGTCTCCATTTTCCTTCAAGAAGTACGGCCAGAGCGGACTCGACGCCAGCGAACTGTTCGCTAAGACAGCCGAGTGTATCGACGACATCTGCGTGATTCGCTCGATGTACACCGACATTCCGAATCATCCACCGGGGTTGTGCATGATGAATACAGGGCACAATGTGGCGGGGCGTCCGTCGCTCGGGTCGTGGCTCACGTATGGCTTGGGAACCGAGAACCAGAACCTGCCCGGCTTTGTTGTGCTTTGCCCCGGGATCCCGATCATGGGACCGCAGCTCTGGTCCTCTTCGTTCCTTCCTGCCACCTATCAGGGTACCTGGGTACAAAACAATGAAAGCGATCCGGAAAAGCTGATCCCATTCCTGCGCGGTGGGTTCACCGGACAGCCCGAGCAACGGCGGCAGCTCGACCTGTTGGGCAAGCTCAATCGTCTTCAGCTTTCAAAGGAAGGGCCTTCCGCTTCGCTCGAGGCAACCATTCAATCAATGGAAACAGCTTATCGAATGCAGGCCGAGGCGATGGATGCCTTCGACATTTCGAAGGAAGCTGAGAAGACACGGACAGCGTACGGCAGCAGCGATTTTGCCAATGGCTGCCTGATGGCTAGAAGGCTGGTCGAACGTGGGGTGCGCATGGTCCAGGTGTATTTCGGCGCTGGACAGCCATGGGACGATCATAGCGACATTCTGCATCACAAATCTCTGGCCCAACAATCGGATCAGCCCATTGCGGCACTCCTGCGTGATCTTAAGGATCGCGGAATGCTTCAAGAGACGCTGGTGATGATCGGTGGCGAATTTGGCAGAAGTCCCAGCGTGCAAGCCACGGTCGGAGGACTACAAAACGGTCGCGATCACAACAGCTACGCTTTTACCATGTTGCTCGCTGGCGGTGGCGTCAAGGGTGGAATGGCTTACGGCGCAACGGACGACTTCGGACTGAGGGTCGCTGAGAAACCGGTGCATCCGCACGATCTTCACGCAACAATCCTGCATCTGTGTGGTTTCGATCACACCAAACTCACCTATCGCTATAGCGGAAGAGATTTCCGGTTGACGGATGTTGAAGGCAGAGTCGTCAAAGATATCCTGGCTTGAAAAAGGCTCAGAAAATGGCTCGGCTCGAAGACAAGATTGTGGTCATCACAGGCGGTTGCGGAGATATCGGCAAGGCGACCGCTCTTCGGTTGACGGAAGAAAGAGCCAAAGTCGTCTTATTTGACGTCGAGTTGCCGACGTCGGCCAAGCTGGAACTGAAAGCGCAGTTCGACTCCGGCGCCGTTGCCTATTCGCAGGTCGATGTTACGAATCAGGAGTCTTTGCGAGCAGCGTTTGCCAGCGTTGTCGACAGGTTCAGACGAGTAGACGTGGTCATTGCGAATGCAGGCATTGTGCGTAATCAAAAGTTTCTGGAGATCAGCTTCGAAGACTGGCAGAGGACTTTAGACGTTAACCTCGGAGGGGCTTTTCTCACCGCGCAACTCGCCTCACGGATTATGGTGAAGCAAGAGCCTACCGACAAGGGCATTCGCGGTAAGGTCTTGTTTACCGGCAGCTGGGTCCAGGATATGCCATGGCCGGAGGGCGCTTCCTATATCACCAGCAAGAGTGGCGTAAAGATGCTTGCCAAGACGATGGCTCAGGAATTGGCGACTCTGGGAATTCGAGTCAACGTGCTGGCACCGGGCATCGTCATGGCGGGACTCAGCAAGAAGATCTACGAAGCCGATCCGCGTTTCAGGGAAAGAGTGGGAGACGCCATCCCGCTGGGGGAAATGCAGACTGCTGAGTCGGTCGCAGATGCGTTTGCGTTTCTCTGCAGCAGCGATTCCGACTATATGACGGGTGCAGTTTTGGTTGTGGATGGCGGTGCATCGCTCGTGCGCAGGAACTAGACAGATCTTCAGCAGGCCAAATTTTAGATTCATTTCGAACAATCATATGTCGCAACAACCTTTCCCAGGAGTCGTCGCCATCACCGGAGGAGCGAATGGACTCGGCCTCGCCATCGCCAAGCGGTTTGCCCACGAGCGATTCAAAGTCGCTATTCTCGACATTGAGATCAACGTTGCCGAGAACGAAGTACAGGCTCTAAAGAACAACGGAGCAGAAGCACTGGCCGCTTATCTCGATGTCTCTAAGCTAGAATCCATTGAACAGGCGTTTGATCTTTGCAGGGCGGAGTTCTCGCGCTTGGACGTTCTCGTGTGCTGTGCCGGATTGAGTTGTGTGAAGCCCTTCCTCGAGGTCAGCCCCTCTGAGTGGGACCAAACCTTCGCGGTCAACACTCGTGGTTTGTTCTTTTGCAATCAGAAGGCCGCCAAAATCATGGCAGACACTGGAGGCGGCAGAATTATCAATGTTAGTTCACCTGCTTCTTATCTGGGCCTTCCTTTCTATACCGCCTATGCAGCCTCGAAGGCGGCTGTCGACAGTATCACTCGGAGCGCTGCGATTGCTCTGGCTCCCTCCAACATCAGAGTGAACTCGCTCGCCCCTGGGCGCATGGATACGCGGATGCAAGAATCGAGCGAAAGACTCTGGGCTCAATATGCCGGTGTGGACTATGAGGAATTTGTGGAAAGCCGGACGCGTTCCTTGCCCTTGAAGCGGCGCGCCACGCTGGAAGAGATCTCCGATGCTGTCCTTTTCCTGGCCAGCTCTTCATCGGACTACATGACCGGCTCAAGGCTCAACATTTCCGGTGGGTTGGAACTTTCATAAGTTAGCAGGAATTCTGGCGAGTATTTGTCGCCAGGGTTTGATGACGCTTGGCCGTTTCCTGACTCTTTCGCCCGATTCCCAGTTGTTCTCATCAGGCTATGACTGACAGGCCGTTTATGGTCACTAAGAAGTTCTGTCCGCGTCAGAAATCTCGCAAGGACGCGCCGGTCTCGCCCCTGGCAGCGCGTGGCTGCTTGTTGTTTCTGATTTGGTCCCTCTTGGTATTAACAAAAAACGCCGGCAGTGCTGAACTGGTTTCGCCACACGGACTTCATGGAGACATCACCGGTGTCAGGGTTTCGGTCGGACCGCGGCTTTCTGGGATCAAATCGTTGGACAAGGAGCCGCTGTCCTCAGACATCGACTTGCCTGGCATGGCTCGCGCAGCCATGAACTATCTCATTCGCAATCCCCGACCGGAACTTGGCTACGAGCCAGTGTTTCAAATCAAACCGCTAGCTTGCCCTCCAGCGCCTCTGGGTCATGACCCGATTGTTCCGGGAGACACAGACTGCCGCATGGACTGGGAATTCCTCTACATGAGATCCATGTCCGGCAGCAAGGACGGCTTGGAAGTTGAAAAGGGATTAAGACAGAGAATCTTGAACTACGTCGGGAAGGAAGATCTCGCCTGGGTGCCTCCGGGTCACTACATGGAGGGCGAAGTATATCGTGGGGGAAGAATACAAGGAGAAGTTGCCAGCACATGGGCAACGGCGAAGATCATTCTGAGTCTGTCTGAAACGCACGCTCAAACCGGCGACCCTAAAGCAAGGGATCTGGCTCGAAAAATGTTTCTGGCCTTGCGAAAACTGGCAACCTGGGATCGGGAGAGAGCCTACTTTGAAGGAGGCTCGGGCGCCTGGAAAGATGGGAAGTGGGTGCGAGCGCAGCAACCAACCGCTGCCGTTGAACCGATCGTGCGGTATTGGGAGACTACCGGTGACGCAGAAGCTCTTGTCTTTGCCAAGGCGGTGGCCGAGGGATTGATCGCTTCGCCCGAGTTGATGAGCCGGCAACCACAAGCCCAGATTGCGAATACCGGCGAGTTCAAAGGGCACATGCATGCGACCCTTCACGGGGTTTGGGGTGTGGCGCACCTGGGAGTCGCGGCCAAAGAGCCCCGCTATGTCGAGTGGGCCAAACGGGTCTACGATTTTGCCAACCGGCATGCTCTCGGCACCGGCTGGGTTTCGGCTGCTCTTTGGGACCAGCCCGTACAGTTCCTCTCCGAAACCTGTGCTACTTCAGATCTGGTTTCACTCGCCACTTGGATTGCGCGCGGGGGTTACCCGGAATACTGGGATCACGTCGAGAGGTATGTTCGTAACTACATCCGTCAGAATCAGTTCTCCGTCACACCTCAGTACGAGGCGATGTATCGGGAAAAGAATTCCAACAAGGGCACACAGGAAATTGAAGCTGGCCTCAGACGAATGAGAGATTTCGAAGGCGGATTTGTTGGTGGTCCTGCTCCGAACGACTGGCTCAACTGGATGGCAGACGATTCTGCGTTTGGAAACGGGGAGCGTTTCAACATCTTTGGCTGTTGCGTCCCTGAAGGGATGCGCGCCTTGTACACGGCCTGGTCAGCAACCAGTACGGCGCTCCCGGAGGGCGTGTTTGTCAATCTATCGTTCAATAGCGACAGCCCGCTCGCCCGCGTCACCTCATTCCTGCCGGATCAGGGCTACCTGAATGTCAGGGTGAGCAAGATGGACGACTATTTTCTCCGCCCGCCGTCATGGGCCCCGAAAGACAGCGTCCTGGCGTTCGTGAATGGCAAGAAAACGCGCCTGACCTGGGGAGGGCCCAAAGAGGCTTATGTGAAATTTGAACGAGCCAGGATCGGAGATGAAGTTGCCATTGCATATCCCCTCATCGAATTTACGCAGACGATCGGGATCTGGCCTTCGCGACCCGATCTGAGGTTTAAGATCAGTTGGCGAGGTAATACTGCGATCGACATCAGTCCAAAAGGCAAATTCCTGCCCGTCAGAACCACCTGGGAAAAGCGAGCAAAAATATGATCTCTACCGGAGAAGTGGATACCTATGTCGTCAAAACGCGAGACTACCGGCGCCTCAAAGAACTGGCATATCGCATTCGGAAGAACGTCTTGACGCAGGCTGGAGGCAAGGGACAGGGCTACGTCGGGCAAGGGCTGGGAGCGGCTGACATTTTCGCCGTAGTCTACGGTTCTGTGCTCAACTGGAAGCCAGATGACTTGAAGTGGAAGGATCGTGATCGGTTTCTTCTCTCGATCGGTCACTATTCGATCGCGACTTACGCAACGCTGGCAGAGTACGGGATCTATTCCCAGAGCGATCTCAATACCTATTGTGATGACGGCAGCATCCTGGATATGTCTGCGAATGAATATGCCCCGGGCTTCGAGATTACAGGTGGAGCGCTTGGGCACGGGCTCTCGCTCGCTGTCGGGATGGCATTGGGAGCTCGATATCAGAACGAAGACTGTCGCGTCATCAACCTTCTTTCGGATGGTGAGCTGAACGAGGGTTCGACGTGGGAAGCCGCGATGTGCGCCAGCAGCTTCAAACTGAACAAACTGACTGCTTTGGTTGATGTAAACAACGTTATGGCGGATGGCTACGCATCCGACGTTTTAAGGACTGAACCGATCACAGATAAATGGGAAGCCTTTGGCTGGCATGTGCAACGGGTCAACGGCAACGACGTCCAAGCGCTGATGAGGGCTTTTGACAGCGTCGCTGCAGTTCCCAACAGGCCTCAGGTTATTGTGTGCGACACGTTGATGGGCAAGGGCGTCCCGTTGATCGAAACTCGAGAGAAAGCTCACTTCGTTCGCGTCGATCCGGGTGAGTGGGAGATTGCCCGTCAGCAACTGGAAGAGGGGAAAAACAAATGAACATGGATTCCCAGGTTGCCTACGAAGGGCAAACAATGAAGGCGCCGTTCGCCAAGGCGTTGATCGAACTCGGCCATCAGAACAAGAAGGTCGTGGCTCTCACCGCTGACTTGGGTAAGTACACAGATCTCTATCCGTTCAAGGAGGCCTTTCCGGAACGCTACTTCCAGGTTGGAATGGCTGAGCAAAATCTGTTCGGCGTGGCGGGAGGCCTCGCGAAGTCCGGCCTCCTCCCGTTCGTAACAACTTATGGAGTTTTTGCGACGCGCCGGGCAAATGAGCAAATTGCGATCGATGTCAACTATGGGCGATCCAATGTGAAGATGATTTGCAGGCTGCCGGGTCTCACGACATTTGCTGGACCGACCCATCAGGCCATTGAGGATTTGGCGCTGATGCGGGCGATGCCTGGAATGACCGTGGTCGATCCCTGTGACGCAGTCGAGATCTACCAGGCCACGAAGGCGATTGCCGAATTCGAAGGCCCAGCATACTTGCGACTTCAAAGGGGAGAGGTTCCGGTATTCCTGGACCAGAACCACTATCGTTTCGAACTGGGCAGGGCCAAAGTGCTCAGTGCTAATGGGACCGACGTGCTGATCGTTAGCTTGGGTCTGATGACCCGCCAAGCTTTCTCGGCGCTCGTCGATCTTGACAAGGAAGGTATCAAAGCGACGCTCATCCATGTGAGTACCCTGAAACCCTTCGACGAGGAACTGATTCTGGAGCACGCCGAGAGAATTCCTTTTGTGGTCACTTGCGAGAATCATACCGTGATTGGCGGACTGGGCTCTGCTGTTGCGGAGGCCGCGACAAGCGCTGGGATTCCGATCACGCTGCGCCGAGTCGGTGTTCAGGATGCCTATGCCACTTGCGGCTCCACTCCTTATCTCTTCAAGAAATATGGACTCGACTCCACGGCGATCGCCAGAGAGACCAGGGAGCTTCTCAGAGCTGGCACTCGGCTCGTGCGATAGAGTTTCATAGACTGTAGACCAATCCTTTGATGTCCTTGAAGCTCATGAGCTTTTGATCGCGATGGTAGGAACATTTTCCAAAAGGCAGTTCTTCCTGATCATGTGCTTGGCCATCTGGCCAATTCACGCTGAGGCGGCGGGAGTTACGATTTCGCGGACGACCCGCGGTTGGGAAGTTGCGAACGACCAGGTGCGCCTGACTCTGGTGCGATCAGCACAGGGCGTGCACGCGGAGTCCTTGCGGCTGACGGGTGGCGAGGAGTGGGCTGCATCTGGCGGCCCTCTCACCCCGTGGCTTCAGGGAACTGCCGAGCAGTATGGATATTTTGAGGAGGCTACAAGGGACGTTAACCGTGGCGGAAAAGAGCTGGCGCTAAGGTTTAAGGCCGACGCCGGGGGTGTGCTGACTCTCCTGCTCAGGGTGTATCCCAGGGGCGCCGTGATCGAGTTTGCCGCAACGTTGGAGAACCGAGGCAAAGCCACTCTACCGTTACTCTCGCGCATCGATCCACTGCGCCTCACACTGAAAAGCGGTGTGGAAGGATTGAAGCCCTACGCGCCAGTCCGCGGGCAGCATGGGTTCCAGCCAGCAGGAGATCTTTCCAACGAACGAACCTTCTCGGACTGGCTGGTCCTTGGAAATGCTTCGGGAGAAGCTGCCCTTATCGGTGGCGAGCTCGGTGGCGGGATTCTGGGCTGGAAAATCGATACGCAAAACTCATCCGGTCACCTTCTGGTGCGCGCCGGCAACAACCTTCCAACTCGGGGCAATCAGCAGGCCTTTTACGAATTGGCGCCGGGCGCTAAGGTGGAGACGCCGATTGCTTTCCTGGCGCTCGCCAAGGGAGACACCGATGATGTGGGTAACGAAGCGTTTCGCTATCTAAAGCGCTACGTTTTTCTCGAGCCCGTCGCAAAAGCACCCTTCGCTACCTATTGTGTTTGGCTCACCGAAGAAAACAGCGAAGAAACCTTGCTTGAGGAGCTCCGGTTTGCACGGCGTATCGGTTTCGATACCTTCTATCATGACGCTTCATGGTTCGAGGGCTCGTCGATAGTTCCGGGCATGAACGACTGGTCCAAGGGACTCGGAAGCTATCGCGAAAACAAAGACAAATTTCCGCGCGGCTTGAAACGCCTCTCAGACGAGGTACGTGCCTCGGGCATGAAGTTCGGTATTTGGGTCGACCCTGGAAATGTAGACGCGGCGCGAGTCGAGTCGGGAGAGATCCCAGAAGAGTGGCTGGCTATGATCGAAGGCAAGCCTCTGGGATCGAAGCATCCTTCACTGGCAACCATGCGGCAGCTTTGTCTCGGGAATCCGAAGGTCGTCGAGTGGCTGAAGCAGCAGCTCGCAGGCATCGTTGAACAATGGAATCTCGAATGGATCAAATGGGACCCATCGGGCACGGTGAGCCACAACTGCACTCGCGCCGATCACGGCCACACAGCGAAGGGTGGTGCCTACGCAGCGTACCGCGGTCGCATGGAGGTCTTGAGTCATCTGATGACGCGATTTCCGCAGCTCTCTGGTTTCGAGTGTGACCCCTCGCTTCAATATTCTCGGACTAACCCCGGCCCGCGCGATTTGCTACCCGGCGGTTACACCAACGAGTTCATCACCGGACCCATGGTTAGTCCTTTCGTCTGGGGATCACTGGCAACGGCCGGGATTGGAGATGCAGCAGCAGCTCACAACCTGTCAGGACGGTGGTATAGCGCTTCTGCGCTCGACTATCAGCTCCGAAGGCACCTCACTCATGGCATTTCGTTCGGCAACATCAACGGCATGGCTTCACAGCTACTCTCCCGTGCGCCCAGCGGCTATATTGAAGCGCTCAAACGTAATCTCGTGTACTTCAAACAGTATCGGCACCTGTTGTTCGATGATGTCTACCACCCGAAACAGCAGGAACCCATGAAATGGAGCTCAATCCAATACGTCAAAGAGGACGCGTCGGAAGCTGTTGTATTTGTTTTCCGCGACGGCTCAGAGACGTCTCAGAACAAGCTCTATCTGCGCGGGCTGGACCAAGCTGCTCGTTACCGCGTGACGAGCCTGAACGATCGTCCGGGACGGGATCGAACCATCGACGGCCGTACCCTGACCACCAGCGGAATCGCGTTCAACTTGCCGGACCCATGGCTGGCCAAGGGAGACGGTTCTGCGGGCAAAGAGTTTGACGATCAGCTGCGTTACGGGTCGGACATCATCTTGCTCAAGCGCTTGCCCTAGCCCGAGTGCTGGGACCGCGTGTTCTCGCACACGCTTCGGACCTCAGATGTGATGCGTACGCCTATCAAACCAGTCATCGCAATTGTCCTCTTCAACAGCCTGCTCCCGGTCGTGGTTCTATTGGCTGACAACTGGCCGCAGTGGAGAGGACCGGAGGCAACGGGAATCACGCTGGAAAAGAACCTGCCCAGCCGCTGGACTGCCTCGGAAAACATTGTTTGGAAGGTCAACTTGGCCGGCCGCGGCACGTCGACACCGGTCATCTGGGGTGACCGGATCTTTCTGACGTCTCAGGTCGGCGAAGGTCCCGTCAACTACCGCACCGCCGGCTATCGCGAGAGTGCCAGACCAGCGGATGACCGGGTCCGATTCTTCATCCAGTGTTTTCGTCGCTCCGATGGCCACTTGCTTTGGCAACACGAAGTGGCACCCGGCAAAGACCTCGAGGCGGTCCACCCCAAACACAATCTGGCTACACCCAGCTGCGTCACGGATGGACACTTCGTTTTTGCATGGTTTGGGACCGGGCAGCTCGTGTGTCTGGATCTGAAGGGCAAGCTTGTCTGGGAACGCAGCATCGGTGAGGACTACAGCCCGTTCAAGCTGTTGTGGGCGCACGGCAGTTCGCCGGTACTCTACAAGAATTCTGTCATCCTTCAATGTGACCATGACCCGGCAGCCTATCTGCTGGCGTTGGACAAGTTCACGGGTAAGACACTTTGGAAAACAGACCGCGGAAAGGGACTTCGATCCTATAGCACTCCTCTCGTGATCACCGGCAAAATCCGAGACGAACTGATCGTCAACTCGAATCCCAGAATCGATGCCTACGATCCTGCTACCGGAGAGCTCCTATGGTACGCCGACGAAAATTGTCCGGTGCCGGTGCCGATGCCTGTTTTTGTCGACGGAATGCTTTACACGAGTCGAGGATATAGCAGCGGTCCCTACATGGCCATTCGGCCGGGCGGTAAGGGAGATGTGTCGAAGACCCACGTGTTGTGGCGCGTTCCGACAGGGGCTCCGTATGTCTCTTCTCTTCTGTACTACGGGGATCTCATCTACATGGCGACTGAGAACGGGATTGTCATCTGCGCAGATGGCAGTACAGGAGCCGTTATTTGGAAGGAGCGGATCGGCGGTGTTTTTTCGGCATCCCCCGTTGGCGGTGACGGAAAGATATTCTTTCTGAACGAAGCTGGGGAAACCTTTGTGCTGGCGGGCGGACGCAACTTCACTCTCCTCCAAAGGAACACTCTGGATGAACGCTGCTTAGCGTCCCCTGCTATCTCGGATGGGAAAATCTTCATCCGCTCCGATCAACATTTGTTTTGCATTGGGAAATAGCGTCCACGGCTACGGAGACGTCATCGTTGAAGATTTCGAAAGTAGAAACGATCCGGTACAAACCTCAACCCAACATTCTGTGGGTCCGCGTCCACACTGACGAGGGACTCGTTGGCCTGGGCGAAACCTACTATCTGCCCGGCGCTGTCGAGGCGATCGTTCATGACATGATCGCGGATTTTCTGCTCGGACAGAATCCGTTTGATATCGAACGGCACTGGGATTCCATCTTCAGCTGGGCGAATTTCTTTGGATACGCCGGTGCGGAAATGCGGAGCCTGTCCGCGGTAGACATTGCTCTCTGGGACTTGATCGGTCAAGCCACGGGACAACCCATTCATAACCTCCTGGGAGGAAAGTGCCGCGACCAGATTCGAATCTATAACACCTGCGTCAATGCAGGACCCTATAGAGATCAAGATGATTTCATCGAACGCCCAGGCCAGCTGGCTGCTGATCTGCTGGCTCAGGGCATCACTGCGATGAAGGTCTGGCCCTGGGACCGATTTGCCCCTCAGCTGAAGGGAGGGATCCCCATGGGACCGGCTGGTTGGTCGGCTGCTGGTCCTTCGGGCGCCTACCTCTCATCTGAGCAGCTCAACGAAGGATTGAAGTCCGTTCAAGGTATTCGCGATGCGGTTGGAAGCAAGATGGAAATCCTGATTGAGGGACATTCCCGCTGGGACCTCAATTGTGCCCTTCGCATTGCTCGCGCTCTGGAACCCTACGACGTGCTTTGGATGGAAGACATGATCAAGCCTGACAGCAGCTCAGACTTGGCCAGATTGACGTCAGAAAGCCGGGTGCCCCATTGCGTCAGCGAGAGACTCTTTACGCGTTACGCCTACCGGGAGATTCTGGAGCAACGCGCGGCACATATCGTGATGCCCGATCTCATCTGGACGGGCGGAATTACAGAAGGACGCAAGATCGCTGTGCTCGCCGACTCTTTCCACCTGCCGATAGCGCCTCACGATTGCACAGGATTGGTTGCGCTCTTCGCGAACCTTCACCTCTGCGCCGCCAGCAACAATGCCATGGTCCTCGAAACCGTGAGGGGTTTCTATGAAGGATGGTACGGCGGCGTGTACACAGAAAACATTCGAATCAACCACGGATTTGCAGAATTCCCGACACGGCCGGGCCTAGGCACGGCGATTCAGGAAAGCGTATTGCGTGGGCCGGACGTTTCGGCGCGAATCACTCCGGCGCAGTAAGGAACAAGGGTGGGTAACCTATCCAGGACAATTGCAGAAACAAGTGTTGCCCCGGGCACGGTCATCGCTTGGTGGCTGGGCGGCAGCGGCTTTGTGTTCAAGACTGCAGCCGGGACTCAGATTTACGTCGATCCCTATTTCACGAACTGTGCAGCCAAAATCTTCGGTCTGGAAAGGGGCTTTCCACCTCCAATCGAGGCATCTGCTGCTCGCCCGGACCTCTTTATTGCGACACACTGGCACGAAGATCATCTCGACCCGGAAGGTGTACCCATCGTTGCCCGAGAGAGCCAAGCCAGATTTGTCGGCCCGCCGTCCTGTGTGTCGCGTTTGCTCGGCTGGATGGTGCCCCGTGACCGCGTGAGCGGCTTGAAAGCGGGAGAGACGCTTTCCTTCCGCGACGTCAAGGTCACCGCAATTCCGGCCCGCCACGTCCCAGGCATCGCAGGTTGGGAAGTAGATGACGCTGTCGGTGTGCTGCTGGACGTTGACGGCCTAAGGGTCTATCACGCAGGAGACACAGAATACGATTCGCGGCTGCGCGACCTCGTGTACGAACCGCACCTCCAGATCGATGCCTGCATGCTTCCCATCAACGGAACTGGCGGTAACATGAACGCGCACGAAGCAGCACTGCTCGCGTGGCAACTGAAAGTCGCAACAATCGTTCCTATGCACCACGAGCTCTGGAAGGAGTTCCCGAATCTGGAACGAGCGACACTCAATCCTCAAGACTGTGCAGATACGTACTACCGCCTTGGCGGTTCCGGTGAGGTCAAGCTTCTAAAGGTTGGCGAAGCCGTTGAGCTGCGCCGCCACACCCGCAATTGATCAGGTTCAGTTGAGTCGTGAAGTAGTCCCCGCTGAAGAATTTCCCTTGGAGTCATATAGGCATGCACAGTGGGCCGTTTCGACATGCGTTAGTCACGCTTCTGGTTCTAGCTGTGGGCGGTCAATTCGTGGCTGCCGCACCAACCCCCAAATACTCAGCTGCGGTGATCCGCCAGGGAGCAGAGCCCGGCATTCGGTTTGTTTCTGGTTTGACGGTTACCGATGAAGCGCTGAGAAAAGGGCATTGGGTAAACCGATATTGGCTGTCAACCGGACTCATCAAGCCTGAAGCTCATCTGGAATTGGAACGTCCGATGGCAGAGACGCTCCCGACCGACGCATTTGAATTGGCCATTGAGAACGAAGACTTGGCCGGCAGTTGGCGGTGGGTCAAGGCCGCACAGGCGAAGGTTCAAAATCCGGACGGAGACCTGGTTACGTTTGAGCTGGCCAGCGCAACACGACCTATCACCGTAAAGGTCCACACTTTGTTGCACGGTGGACCCGTGATGATCCGATGGCTGGAGATTACCAACACCGGTAAGAAACCGACCGCGATCACCAATGTCTCTCCCTGGTCCGGCATGCTCTGGAACACTCCGAACTATGGAGAACGAATCGACTCCGGGAGTGATGCCGTCTTCGAAGTAGCTTACTGCGAGTACGAAAACTGGGGGCAGGAAGGTGCCTGGAAACTTGAGTCGATCACGAACGCTTCCAAGGTAATCCGCGGAACCCGTGGAAAATCCGGTTGGGGTCACCCAACCTTCTTCGTGCACAACCGAGCCACCGGAGAATGGTTTGTCGGCTCGCTTGGGTGGAGTGGCAATTGGACCATCCAACTGACCAGCCAGCAGGATCTCGTCAAGAAACAGGCTCGATTATCCTTCAAAATGGGGCCCAGCGCAGCCGACCCGACCCTGAGGGTTCTTTCTCCGGGTGAGACCGTCAAGTCTCCGGAGACTCATCTGTTCTGTGCCCAGGCAGACCTGGACCAGATTTCGCAGATCCTCCACAAACATGTTCGTCACAATGTGCTTCCTCCTGCGCCTCGAGGACGTGAATACCAGGTCGAATCCAACCATCGGGGCTACATCTTCGACCACGAGGATGAAGCAGGACTAAAACGTGAGGTCGAATTGGCCAAGGAGGTCGGGGCTGAATTATTCATGGTGGATGCTGGTTGGTTTGGACCTGATCCGAATCGCTGGGCAAAGAATGTAGGCGACTGGTACGCAGGTTCCTGGCTGCCGAACGACCTCAATCCGGTCCGTGAATACGCGCGTCAAAAGGGATTGCTCTTTGGCCTCTGGGTCGAGATCGAAAGTGTTGGATCTGCGACAAAGCTCCGAAAGGCTCACCCGGACTGGATCGCAACCAGAAACGGTCAGCCACTTGGCGGCGATCCTGGGTTCGACCTTCCGGAGCAGTATGGCCGACAGCTCGACCTTGCCAACCCCGCCGTCGCAGCTTGGATGGAATCTGAGATCGTGCGCATCATCAAGAAATATGATCTGGACCTCTTTCGAATCGACTACAACACCACAATCAATGAAGGCGGAAACAGAGTGAAAGACGGTTTTGTAGAGAACACGTTGTGGCGCTTTACCGAGGCCTTGTACGGCATTTTCGATCGGGTTCGAAAGCA
>Ga0111538_10002771_pt1 | contig 24653 bp, 25 predicted proteins | sample SoiMethybrSBSTD1_FD_79669 | JGI IMG/M metagenome (GOLD analysis project Ga0111538, IMG submission 79669) | Bulk soil microbial communities from a Populus tree surrounding site in Tennessee, USA - Soil MetaG P. TD hybrid SBSTD1 (version 2)... | ecosystem: Environmental > Terrestrial > Soil >...
GCTGGCGCGCGCCAGCAAGAACCGCTTCGGCTCGACCCAGGAGGTCGGCGTCTTCGAGATGCGGTCGGAGGGACTGGTCGAGGTGCTCTCGCCGTCGGAGCTGTTCCTCGCCGAGCGGCCGGCCGGAGCGCCCGGCTCGGTGGTGGTGGCGGGCGCCGACGGCAGCCGGCCGATCCTGGTCGAGGTGCAGGCGCTGGTCGCCCCGCCGTCGGCCGGCTTCGCGCGGCGCACCGCCGCCGGGGTCGACAACGCGCGGGTCTCGCTCCTGCTCGCGGTCCTCGCCCAGCGGGCCGCCTGCGACGTCCTGCAGAGCGATGTCTTCGTCAACCTGGCCGGCGGGGCGCGGGTGTCCGAGCCGGCGGTCGATCTCGGGGTGGCGCTGGCCATCGCCTCGGCCGCGCGGCGGCGGCCCATCGACGCCCGCACCGCGGTGTTCGGCGAGATCGGGCTGGCGGGGGAAGTGCGCGCGGTGAGCCTGCCCGAGATGCGGCTGGCCGAGGCGCGCAAGCTCGGCTTCACCCGCTGCGTGCTGCCCGAAAAGAACAAGGCCCGCCTGTCGAACGACGGCGGGCTCGAGCTGGTGGCGGTCGGCAGCCTGACCCAGGCGCTGGAGGTGCTCGGCTAGCTGCGGCTGCCTAGTTGCCGCCGGAGCCGCAGGGCGCGATCACGCACTCGGCGTCGGGCAGGGTCGGCTCCGGCAGCGGCGGACAGTCGGAGGCCTGGGCCAGCGACACCGCCCAGGTGAAGTCCTGGAACATCGCCTCGGCCACCACCTGCGGCTGGCCGCACATGTTGTAGACCACGATCGAGCCGGGCCTGACGATGCGGGTCGCCTGGCGGTACCAGACCCCGAACATCGACGGGATGATGTCGCCCGAGATCGCGCTCGTCACGCTGTTCGAGGACGACACCTCCCAGAACTCGCCGCCGCCCTTGGTGACGCCGTACGACTCCGACTCGGTGAACGCCCAGCTCTCGGTGTCGGCCTCGGAGTAGTCGTGCCCGACCGTGTAGCCGGTCGACACGCTGCCGTGCACGCTGTGGCCGTATGAGTTGGTCACGCCGTACTCGGCCGACACGCTGCCGCCGATGAAGCCGAGCGGGTTGATGCTGATGCCGCCGCCGCCCGAGAAGCTGTCCGACCGGCTCCACTCGGCCGACCAGCCGTACTCCTCGTTCTGGCTGTAGCTGGTCGACACGCCGTTGCGCTCCTCGTGCGAGGTCGAGTACTGGCCGGAGTGCTCCTGCACCCAGTTCTCGTCCCAGTGGTAGGAGACCTGGCGGCTGCGCGAGGTGCTCTCGGTCTCCTCGTAGCGGACGTTCTGGCCGTTGAGGCCGCCGGCGATGCAGCCGGAGGCCGGCTGGGCCGCCTCGATCTGGGCGATCTGCGGCTTGCCCCAGTCGACATACTCGACCACCCGGTGGACGCCGAAGGCGAACACGGTGGAGGCGGCGTTGCCCTCGGCGTCGCGCGCGGTGATGAGCAGCTCGGCGATGTAGAAGACCTCGCCCTGCGGCACCTCGGGCAGGAACCACTCGCCGTTGTCGCCGAAGTTGGCGGTCGCGCCGTCGGCCGGCTGGCGGAACACGCGCGGGCGGCCATCCAGGCCCGGCTCGTTCAGCATCTCGAAGGTGAAGTTGACCGGGTTGATGCCGACCGCCTCGACCGTGATGCGGTAGGGGAAGCCGCCGAGCAGGCGGGTGGCCGGCTCCGTGCACTGACCGGTGACCGGCTGGAAGTCGCGCACGATGACGCTCGGGGCGATCCGCAGGTCCATCGGCATCCCCTCACCCCAGGCCTCGCCGCCGTCGTTGGAGACGTTGACCGGAGTGACCGTGCCGTTGAAGGTGCCGAGCTCGTTGCCGTTGGGCGAGAAGGGGACCTTGAAGGGGCCGACGTTGGCCCAGACCAGGCGGCTGGCCGAGCCCCAATGCGGCCGGACCCGCATGTCCACCGCGTAGGTCTGGCCGCTCTCGGTCATGTACTCGCCCTGGAACCAGAGCTCGGTGTGTCCGTCCTTGCCGCTGAGGTAGTTCTGCCCGATGAACTCGAGCGGCGCGCCGACCGAGACCTCGCTCTTGGATGCGGCAAGCAGGGACGGAGCCCCCGCGGTGTCATCGGTGATGCCACCGGAGCAAGCCGAGGCCGCCACGAAGGAACCGATCAAGAACGAGTGCAAGCGCATCTGGGAACCTCCCGCCGGGGAGCCACTTCAAGAACGTTGCCAACCGCATCACGATCGAAAGGGCCAGTCGGTCCGGTCGGTTATCCCCACGCATCCGGGGTCAGTTGTTCCGCCCGGATGGCTACAAGTGCTTGTGCCGGCAGAAGGAATTGCCATGCGAACAATGGTCCGCATAGAGCCAAGAGCGCGGATCGACGGCTCGAGGGTGGCAACTCGGGTCGCCGGCGCCTTGGCGCAGTCCGTGCTTCAATCGACCTTCGAGTTGAGGGTCTCACGCTGTATCGCACTTCTCGTTCTGGTCCTGGCCGGCGGCTGCAAGGTCGATCCGCCCGAGGACGACAAGGTGAATCCGGACGGCGGCACCGGCTCGCTGCAGAAGCCGCAAGCCAGCGCCCCGGAGCGCACCCCGCTCGCCACCGTTGCGGTCCGCGGGCGCGCCGACGGGGCCAGCCGGGTCGTCATCAAGGACGTCGACAGCGAGACGTCCTCGGTCAACCCGCTCCTGCCCGGCGGCGACTTCTGCGTCGACACGCCGATCGCCGACGGTGCCAGCGTCACCTTCGACGTCTACGCGGTGGCCGAGGACGGCAACATCTCGCAGCCGACCTCGGTCGAGGTGACCCAGGATCCCGGCGCACCGCCGCCGGCCGATCCGACCTGCAACAACGGGCCGGAGTGCGCCGCCGAGGAAGACTGCGGCAACGACACCGACGACGACTGCAACGGGTTCAAGGACGAGTGCGACCCGGATTGCAACGGCTGCGACGACGACTACTTCGAGCCGAACGACACCCCCTTCTCGGTCCCGATGGTCCCGCCCGACACCTACGACGACCTCAAGATCTGCCCCTGCCGCGAGGACTGGTACGCCTTCCTGGTCGGCGAGGGGGGCACCATCGACGTCACCGCCAACTTCGACCACGACACCATCGACATCGACCTCAAGCTCTACAAGGCCGAGGACGCCGAGATGCACAGCGATACCACCGTGGCGTCGTCCACCACCACGACGGACATCGAGTCGCTCAGCTACACCTCGACCGGCCCCGGCACCTATTACCTCCGGGTCTACTCGTTCCGCTCGGACGGCCAGGGCGCCTACTCCCTGACCGTGCGCTGAGCCGCGTGCCGGGCCCATGAAGAAGCTCTACCTCGCTCTGCTCCTGGCGCTCGGCATCCAGCTCGGCGCCCCCGCGCCCGGCTTCGCCGGTGACAATCCGTTCCAGCGGCAAGAGCCGAAGGGCTCGCACCACAAGGGCGCCCGCAAGTCGACCAAGAACAAGCACCAGGAGGCCAACGCCCGCCGCGCCCGCGAGCAGGCCGCCGCCGCCAGGCGCCGCTCCGAGTCGAGCAAGGCCTCGGTCCGCCGCCAGCAGGTCGCGAAGCAGGCCAAGGCAGCCGCCAAGCGGCAGGGCGGCCGCGGCGGCCGCCGCTGACCTGCGCCGGCGCTACTTGTTCTTCTTCTTGGGCGCCGGCTTCTTGCCGCCGCCGCCGAGCGCCTTGATGGCCCCCTCGGCGGCGCTCTCGGCCGCCGCGTCCTTGCCGCGCACCAGCTTGAGGTAACTCTCGAACGCGGCGATCGCCTTCGGATTGTCGTGGTTGTTGCGGTAGGAGACGCCGAGGTCCCACCAGCTCTCGACCATCTTGGGGTCGAGCTCGACCGCCCGCTCGTACTCCGGGATGGCGTCGTCGTACTTCTCCTGGCTTCGATACACGACGCCGAGGTTGAAGTGGTACTGGGCGACGTCGTCCCTGATCTCGATGGCCTTCTTGAACAGCATCTCGGCCTTCTTGTTCTGCTTGTCGGTGCGGAACGCCAGGCCCAGGTTGTTGGCCACCTGGTCGTCGCGCGGGTTCAGCCGGTAGGCGTGGCACAGGTGCTGGATGGCGCCCTTGACGTCCCCCTTCTGCCGCTTGACGGTGCCGAGGTTGGACTGCGTGCCGGCGTCGCGCGGGTTGAGCTTGCACGACCTCTCGAGCGCGGTGATGGCGTCGTCGGGGCGTCCGGCCCGGTAGTAGGCCATCCCGAGGTTCGACCACAGGACGGCGTCGTTCGACCGGATGCGGGTCGCCTGCTCGTAGGCGTTGATCGCCTTCGGATAGTCCTGCTTCTTCTTGTAGAGGTGGCCGAGCGAGGCCCAGGCCATCCCGTGGTTCTCGTCGATGGCCACCACCTGCTCGAACTTGGCGATCGCCTCGTCGACCTTGCCCGCCTCCTTGAGCGCCATCGCCTGCTTGTAGAGCGCCCCCTTGTCGTCGGCGCCGGCCGGGCCGGCGGCGACCAGCAGCGCGGCGACCAGCGCGGCGATCGAGAGCAAGCATCGAGTGGTGCGTGTCATGAGCGGCCTCCGTTGCCGAGAGTAGCAGAACCCCCCCGACACAGTGGCGTGAGGCCGGAGTGAGGTTACCCGAGGGGAGTGCTACATTCGCGCCCCGTGCCTGGACTGGACTGGCTGCCGCCCCACCTGCTGCTCGACGGTGGCATGGGCACGTCCCTCATCGCGCGAGGCCTCGATCTCGAGAAGGAGCCTCCCGAGGCGTGGAACCTCCGCCAGCCGGACATCGTGCGCGAGGTGCACCGCCGCTTCATCGAGGCCGGCGCCGGCGCGATCCAGAGCAACACGTTCGGCGGCAACCGCCTGCGCCTCATGCGCTACGGGATGGCCGGCGAGGTCGAGCCGCTCTGCCGCGCCGCCGTCGGCCTCGCGCGCAGCGTCGCCCCCGAGGGCGTCCTGGTCTTCGGATCGATCGGACCGACCGGCGGCCTGCCGCCGCCGGAAGGAGACGCCGACCTCGCCGAGCTCGAGGACGCATTCGCCGAGCAGGCCGCCGCGCTGGGCGACGCCGGCGTCGACCTCATCCACCTCGAGACCTTCTATCACCCGAAGGAGATGCGGGCCGCCCTGCGCGGCTGCCGCATCGGCGCCGCCCCGGTCCCGGTGGTCGCCTCGGTCTCCTGCAAGGCCCCGCGCGCCGGCGGAACCTTCACCACCGTCCTCGGCTTCCCCGCCGACGCCGTCATCGGCGTCGCCCTCGAGGAGCGCGCCGACGGCGTCGGTGTCAACTGCGGCCTGGTCCCCGCCGACCTCCTGCCGTTCGTCGAGCGCCTGGTCGCCCGCACACGGCTGCCCGTCTTCGCCCAGCCGATCGTCGCCCCCTCGGCCGGCCCGCCGCTCTACCCGGGCGAGTTCGCCGCCGGCGTCGCAGCCCTCTTCGCCGCCGGCGCCCGCGTCGTCGGCGGCTGCTGCGGCACCAGCCCCACCGACCTCGCCGCCGCCCACGACGTCCTCGCGTTGGCCCAGTAGCCCCTGGTTGAACCGCCAAAGCCGCCAAAGCCGCCAAACGTCGGCGAGGCCAGATGGATGCAGCGAAAACTCCTTTTTTGGGGTTGGTGTGCCCCGTTTCGCACGAGGCGAACCCAACACGTTCTGGCTTGGCGGCTTTGGCGGTTTTGGCGGTCAACTCTCTGGAGCGACCCCGAAAAAAAGAAAGGGCGCCTCCCGAAGGAGGCGCCCTGAGATGCGATCAGATTCGCCGAGCGACTAGAACACGAGGCGCAGACCGACGCGGGCGCTGAGCGGCGCCTGGCGGCTGTACGTGTTGTGGAAGTTCGGGTTCTGCTCGGGGTTGCGGCTCGACGGCAGGCCGTCGGCGCCGAACGCCTTGAGGTGCGCCAGGTCGCCCTGGTCGCCACCGACGATCGGGTTCACGTCCTCGTAGGTGTAGCTCTCGTCGACCTGGATCTCCGGCTGCTGGTTGAACAGGTTGAAGATGTCGACGAACGCCTCGAGGCGCATCCCGTCCGACAGCTGGCGGCCGTAGGCCACGTGGGTGTCGAAGCGGGTCGTGAGACCCAGGCGCTCCTCGCCGCGCGGCAGGATGTACGACTCGTCCAGACCGTACGACGTGCTCGAGCCGAGGGTGTTGGTCGGCAGCCCCGACAGCGCGCGGATGCGGCCGCCGAAGGTGAAGAAGCCGACTTCGGGCGACACAACCAGCCGGTAGAAGCCGTCCAGCTTGAGGTTGTGCGGGCGGTCAGCCGACAGGTCGCCGTAGCGGTTCGACATCAGCTCCGGCAGGTCGTACATCGAGGTCAGGTTCGGGTCGAGCTGACCGGTCTCCGGCGAGAACAGGCCGGGGTAGTTACCGCGCGTCTTCGAGTAGGTGTACGAGGCCTGCAGCATGAAGTTCTGCGTGAACCGCCGCTCCGCGGTGATCTGCAGTGCGTTGTAGGTGCGCTTCGGGGCGTCGAACAGCGCCACGCTCTCGTACATGTCCGCCTGGAAGGCGAGGAACGCGGCCCGGTTGGGATCCGACTCCGACATCGACTGCGCGCGGAGGTCGGCCACCGCGCCCGCGTCCGAGTCGCCCGGGTTGGCGATGATGTACGTCGAGGCGCCGTCGGTCGACACGTCCTCGATGACCCGGCCGAGGTCGCGGCGGATGTAGGCCGCGCCCAGCTTGAGGTCGGGCAGGACTTCGTAGTCGCTGCCGATGACGATCTCGTCGAGGTACTGGGCGCCCAGGTTCGGCGCCACCAGCGTCTCACCGCCACCGAAGTTGAGCGGGAAGAGCAGGCCGTTCACCTCGTCGCAGTTGCCGATCGGGTTGTCGAGGTCGCAGGCGTCCGGCAGGAGGTAGTTGATCGCGATGACCTCGCCGCCGTAGGCGCGGACGTTGATGTCCATCGGGATCGACTCGTAGAAGCGGCCGTAGTGGCCGTACACCTTCGAGCGACCTTCCTTCGTCCAGTCGTACACGACGCCGACGCGCGGAGCCAGCATGCCGCTCAGCGTGAACGCCTTGTCCGGGATCGGATCACCGGTGGTCGGCGAGATCTGGCCGACGATGTGGTCCGCGGTGTACAGCGTCTGCGTCTCGTAGCGGACGCCGGCGTTGAGGGTCAGGTTGGGCAGGATCGACCAGGAGTCCTGGGCGAACGCGCCGAGGTTGCGGGTCGTGGTGTCGGCGGTCAGGTTCTCACCCGGGCCGATCTCACGGCAGTGCGCCTCGGTCATGCCGTCGCCGTCGGTGTCAGAGCCGCACATGATCGTGCCCGAGTCGTCCGGGGTCTGGAACCGGCGGGTCGTCCACAGGGTGTCAGAGCGCTGCGAGTACAGGGTGCCGCCGGTGTACTGGCGGGACGAGTCGTAGCCCTGGTTCTCGGCGTCCACGCCGACCTTGACGACGTGGTGGCCGGCCGCCTTCACGCGCTGGGTCACCGCCAGCTGCCCGTTGAGGCGCGAAGCGGTGGTGTCCTCGAGGTAGCCGATGCCGCCCACCCGGTAGAACGGAGCCGGGCAGTTGGTGATCATCGGGTACGGGTCGCTCGCCGCGGTGTCGTCGCACTCGGCCGGCACGCCGCCGAACGCCGCCTCGTAGGAGGAGAAGTCGGTCAGCGGGCGCGGGGTCTGCCAGGTCACGCGGCTGCCGGCGCCGTCACTCTCGATGCCCGGCTGCATGTCGATGACGTCGTGGTGGTAACCGATGACGGCGTCGACCTGGGTCTTGTTGTCGAAGAACTTGGACGTCCACTTGACGGCGATGTCCATGATGTTCCGGCTGACGACCTCGCGGGTGGCCGACTCGGTACCGGTGTTGGAGCAGCTGTCGAACGGACAGTAGTCGCGCGAGACGCCCGGGCTGCCCATCAGGGCGACCGAGCCCTGGTGATCCGGGGTGACCGCGCCGGTGACCTTGGCCGAGTAGAAGTAGGTCTGCGCCTTCTCCGTGAGGGAGCTGCGGCCGACCTCGCGCAGGATGGTGAAGCCGTTCTCGTCGCTGTCCGGCACGCCGTCGCCATCGTCGTCGACCTGGCTCTTGATGATGCGGTCGACGTCGGTGCTCTCGAAGTGCGGGTTGAACCCGACGTGGAACCAGAGCTTGTCCTTGACGATCGGGCCACCGACCTCGGCGCCGAGGTCGAAGTCATTGGCCAGGTTGGCCTGGCGATCGATCGACGAGCCGGCGCGCGGGGTCGCCTTCTCGTCGGCGACCAGTGCGCCCGGGCTCCAGTAACCGAACACCGAGCCGTGGAACTCGTTCGAGCCCGACTTGGTCACGACGTTGATGACGCCGCCGGTCGACCGGCCGTACTCGGCGTTGTAGCCGCCGGTGATGACCTCGGTCTCCTGGATGAACTCGTTCGGCAGGTTGGTGGACAGCAGGCCGAGACCCGGGTCGGTGGTGTTGACGCCCTCGACGATGTAGGTGTTCTCGACCGAGGTCGAGCCGCCCACCGAGGTGCCGTACAGGTCGTTCTGCGAGCCACCGGAAGCGCCGAGCACCGCGCCGAAGGTGCGGCCGGTCGGGACGTTGTCGGTGTAGTCGCGCGTGATGGTCGTGCCGGTCTTGGTCGACTGCTGGTCGATGAGCGGCGCGCGGCCCTCGATGACGATGGTCTCGCCGGCGGCCGCCTGGGTGTTGATGTTGATGTTCACCACGGCCACCTTGCCCAGCTGGATGAGCACGTTGGTCCGCGAGAACTGGGCGTCGGCGTAATAGACGACGACCTGGTAGATGCCCGGAGGCAGGTTGGCGACGAAGTACTCACCGGATTCGTCCGTGATCGTCGCCTGGGTTCCCTGAAGTGCAGGACCCGAGGCAACCACGGTGGCACCGATGACGGTCTCACCATTACCCGAATCCTTCACAAGTCCGCGCACGGCACCGGTGGTGCTCGTCTGCGCGCTGGCCACGCCGCCCGCTGCGAGGAGCAGACCGGCTGCGGCCAGGATCGAAGCGCTCGTCTTGAATCTCATGGCGTTGTCTCCTGAATCCACGGTTGTGTCTGCTCTACGGCGCCGTCGTGAAACCGATCACGACCGGGTCGGTGGTCAGCTCGCCGCCAGCGATGTCGGCGATGCCGGAGTTGATGGTGACGGTGTACGCAGCGCCCGCGTCGAGCGGAGCGTTGGGGACCAGCTCGATGATGTTCGGGATCGTCCCCGCCTCGGGAACCGCCGGATCGACGAGGGCGTTCTGGACGGTGAAGGCGACCGGGTCGCCCGCCTCGTCCTCGATGGTCACGGCGGCGTCCACACTGGCCAGATCGATCGGGGCGTTGAGCTCGATGGTGACCGGCAGGGTCGGATCCACCCCCTCCTCGGTGTCGGCCGGGGCGGTGCTGTAGATGCCGAGCGCGGCGATCGCGAAGTCGTACGGCCCTTCCTGATCGCCCGGAACCGCCTCGCCGTCCTTGTCCTTGACCGCGCCCGACACGAGCGACGCCGAGCACTCGGAGCTGGTCGCGACGAAGTCGGTCACCTGCACCACGATGGCGGGCCCAGGCGGGTAGGACAGGTGGTTGCCCGACGGATCGTAGAAGCCGTCGTACGTGAGCTCGGTGTCGTTGCAGGTGACGGTCACCGGCATGGTCTCGGCGATGGAGCCGAAGGTGGTCCCGTCGAGATCGACGATGTCCTCGATCGACGGATCGAGCAGCTCGTCGAAGATGAAGCGGACGTGCCAGTAGGGCAGCGTCGCGCCGTCGGAGATCACGTCCTCCATGCCCAGCGCCGCGCCGAACGGCATGACGTCGGCCACGGGATCCGTCGCGCGGTCGCCGTCGATCGGCTTCATCGTGCTGTCACGCGCCTCGGGGCAGTAGACGTTGTTCACCTTGTAGTCGCCAGGCCGGCAGAAGGTCGCCGCCTCGCCCAGCCGCAGGAACGTCGGGTCGGCGAGGATCATCCCCTCACTGAGCACGTTCACCTCGGTGACCTCGGGTGGTCCCTCGCTGACGAGGTCGCTCTTCAATTCTGGATCGGCGCAGGCGACAGCGAGCGCCAGCGGCGCCGATGCCGCGAGCAGTCCCAAAGCTCTCCGGAACGATCGCATAGGTGTATGCCTCTCCCTCTGAGTAAGCCTGTGCGAGCAGCTCGAGGCCGCTCCTTCAGCGCGACTTTTTGCGCATTTTGAAAACAAAGGCAATAGCCGAGTGAAGGTACCAACGCGCCTGAGAATCACGCGCATCGGCGCTGTCAGCGCCGTTGGTCACACTTCACGAACCGCCTAGATCGGCGCGTTTGCGCTCGGCCGCCGAGGCGAAGACTTGCCGGTGCCGGCGGTTGCACCTCGAGCATCCAGGTCCGCCTGAGAGCCGGATCCTTCGGCTTTCACCTCGACCGGGACCCCGGCTGAACGCTGGATGTCATGAGCTGCCAGGACTTTCGATTCCAGCGAGCTATACACGTCCGGGTGCTCGCGCAGGAACGTCTTTGCGTTCTCTCGCCCCTGCCCGATCCGCTCGCCGCCGTACGACAGCCACGCCCCGCTCTTCTCGAGGATGTTGCCCGCGGTGGCCAGATCGATGAGCTCACCCTCACGTGAAATGCCCTCACCATAGAGGATGTCGAACTCGACCTCCTTGAAGGGCGGGGCCATCTTGTTCTTCACCACCTTGACCCGGGTCCGGCTGCCGACCACGCTCTCGCCGTTCTTGATCGCTCCGATCCGCCGGATGTCCATGCGGACGGAGGCGTAGAACTTGAGCGCGTTGCCGCCGGTGGTCGTCTCCGGGCTGCCGAACATGACGCCGATCTTCATGCGGATCTGGTTGATGAAGATGACGACGCAGTGCGACCGGGAGATGGCCGCGGTGAGCTTGCGCAGCGCCTGGCTCATCAGCCGCGCCTGCAGACCGACGTGCGCGTCCCCCATCTCTCCCTCGAGCTCGGCCCTCGGCGTGAGGGCGGCGACCGAGTCGATGACGATGACGTCGATGGCGTTGGAGCGCACGAGCATGTCGGCGATCTCGAGCGCCTGCTCGCCGCAGTCCGGCTGCGACACCAGGAGCTCGTCGGTCTTGACCCCGAGCTTGCGCGCGTAGCCGACGTCGAGCGCGTGCTCGGCGTCGATGAACGCCGCCACCCCGCCCCTCCGCTGCGCCTCGGCGATGGCGTGCAGGGTCAGCGTCGTCTTGCCGCTCGACTCCGGTCCATAGATCTCGACGATGCGGCCGCGCGGCAGGCCGCCGACCCCGAGCGCGATGTCGAGTCCGATCGAGCCGGTCGGGATCGTCTTGATGTCGACCGTGGGCTGCTGCTTGTCGAGCCGCATGATCGAGCCCTTGCCGAACTGCTTCTCGATCGCGCCGACCGCCAGGTCGATCGCCTTGTCGCGCTCGGCGGCGCTGGTGGAGGCAGCCGAGCCGCCCGGATCCTTAGTCGTCGTATTTGTCGCCATCGGCTGTCTCCTGTGACCCTGATTGGTCGTGTTCTACCGCCGCTGTATGACGGCGGGACGACCTGGAATCGGATTCAAGAGGCCAGGAGGCGATCTCCGTGTACTCGGAACCATCCTTTTTCATTTGACTTTCGAACAGCACGAGCGAATCCACCCACGAGTGCCTGTACGTCTGTTCAGAAACCGCCGACAGGAGCCCGCGGACGTCGGCCGGCGTCTTCAGCCGCCCGAGCGTCACGTGGCCGTGCCAGGCGCGCTTCTCGCGCGCGAAGCCGAGCTCGCCGGTCGCCCGCTCGATCCGCTCCACCATCTCGCCCAGCCGCCCCGCCCCGGCCGGGTCGATGCCCGCCCACACCACCCGCGCCTTCTCCACCGAGGGAAATCCGCCCAGCCCGCGGCACTCGATCTCGACCGCCCGCACCCCGCCGAGCGCGGCCCCCACCCGGTCGCGCAGCCCCTCGACCACCTCCGGCCGCGACCAGCCGAGAAACTTCAGGGTCACATGATAGGTGGCGGGCGCAACCCAGCGCGGGCGCACCGCCCCCTCGACCCGCCGCATCGCCTGTACCGCCTCGTCGAGCGCCCGCACGGTCGCCAGCGACACCCGGGCGCCGATGAAGAGCCGCATGGCGGTCACGAGCGCTCCGCGATGGTCTTGACCATGGACATCGCCCACCAGGCGGCCAGCGTCCTCACCTGATCGCGCGCGCCGGGCCACACGAAGTGCATGGTCTCGACGCCGTCGCCCGGCCCGGCCACCGCCAGCCAGACGGTGCCGACCGGCTTGTCCGCCGTGCGGCCGTCCGGTCCCGCGATGCCGCTCACCGCCACCGCCAGGGACGCCCCGCTCCTCTCGCGGATGCCGCCCGCCATCTCGCGAACGCAGGCCTCGCTGACCGCTCCCGCCGCCTCCAGCGTCGCCGGCGACACCCCCAGCTGGCGCACCTTCTCGGCGTTGGCGTAGGTCACCGCCCCGCCCAGATACCAGGCCGACGAACCGGGCACCGAAGTGACCAGCGCGCCGAGCATGCCGCCGGTGCACGACTCGGCGCTCGCCAGCGTGAGCCCGCGCGCCGACAGCGCCCGCCCCAGCGCCGCCGCCAGGCTGTCGTCCGCCTCTCCATACAGCCAGGGGGCCAGCCGCTCGCGCACCGCTCGGTCCACCGCGGCCAGCCGCGCCTCGGCCGCCGCCCGGTCCCGGTCGCGCACCACCACCTTGACCAGGGTCTCCGGGAACGACACCTGATAATGAAGCGAGGCTCCCGCCACCCCCTCGACCACCCCCTCGAGCGCCGAGGCCACCTGCGACTCGCCGCGGCCGAACACCCGCCACAGCCGCCGCGCGATCCGCTCGGCGCCGCCGGCCGCGTCGCGCAGCTCGAGGATGCGCGCCCGCAGCGACTCGGCGGTGATGGCCTTCATCTCGCGCGGCACCCCCGGCAGGCACATGACCGGCACGCCGCCCAGCGCCACCTCGAAGCCGGGCGCCAGGCCAGCCGGGTTGAGGTAGACGCGCGCCCCGGCCGGCACCCGGACCTGGCGGACCATCTTCGGGTGGGACGCCCGCGCGGCGAAGCGCGCCTCCATGCGCTGGCGCGACGGTTCGTGCACTTCGGGCTCCGAGCCGGTCAGCTCCGACACCACGTCGACGGTCAGATCGTCCTCGGTGGGGCCGAGCCCGCCCGAACAGACCACCAGGTCGGCGCGCCCGGCGGCCAGCCGGAAGGCGCCGCGCATGTCCTCGGCGTCGTCCCTGACGCTGGTCATCCAGCGGGCGGTGACGTCGAGATCCCACAGCTCGGCGGCCAGCCAGGAGGAGTTGGTGTCGACGATCTCTCCGCGGCAGAGCTCGTCACCGATCGTGAGAATCTCTGCCCACATGCCAGCCGAAATGTACACGGCTGCGAGCGGGCTCAAAACGTTGACGGCCGGGTTTGCCGGCCCCTATCATCGTTTGACTCGGCCCGGTCCAGGTGCGCACGACTCCATGAAGATCCGGTACGCGGCAAAGACCGACGTGGGGATGAAGCGCACCCACAACGAGGACTACTTCTCGCTCATCGAGGACGAGCAGCTCTTCATGGTGGCCGACGGGATGGGCGGCCACGCGTCGGGCGAGGTCGCCTCCAAGATGGCGGCCGAGACCATCAGCGAGTTCTATCAGCGGACCAAGGACGAGGACGCCACCTGGCCGTTCAAGATGGACCGCTCGCTCTCCTACATCGAGAACCGGCTGGTCTGCTCCATCAAGCTGGCCAACCTGCGCATCTTCGAGACCAGCTGCCGCGACATCCGCTACAAGGGCATGGGCACGACGATCGTCTCCTCGCTGGTCTGCGGCGACAAGGTGTACGTCGGCCACGTCGGCGACTCGCGCTGCTACCGGGTGCGGGCGGGCGAGATCGCCCAGCTCACCCGCGACCACTCGCTGCTCGAGGACTACAAGGAAGCCAAGCCGGACATGACCGAGGAGGAGGAGCGGAACTTCCCGCACAAGAACGTCATCACGCGCGCCCTCGGCATGCGCGAGACGGTGCAGGTGGACATCCGCGGCTTCCAGATCGAGTCGGGCGACATCTATGTGCTGTGCTCGGACGGCCTGTCCGGCATGGTGACCGACGACGCGATCCGCGGAATCGTGCAGAACGCCAAGTCGCTCGAGCGGGCGGTGGCCGAGCTGGTCGACCAGGCCAACCGGCACGGCGGCACCGACAACATCACGACGCTGCTCCTGCAGTGCACGACATGAACTGTCGGCCCGACTAGCCCGTGCCGGTCTACCGCATCGACGGTGGCCAGAGCCGGGTGGTGGTGCTCGCGCGCTCGAGCATCCACGACACCGACACCGTGTGGGACGCGGTGAGCGGGACCGTGACCGCCGACGCGGCCGATCTGGCGCGCGCCGAGGTCGAGCTGTCGGTCGACATGACCCGCTACGACGCCGGCGACTTCTTCAAGAACCGCCGCCTCAAGAAGGATCTCGGGGTGGAGAAGTACCCGACCGCCCGCTTCCGGCTGGCCTCGCTGCGCGAGGTGGCGGAGGTCGAGCCGGGCAAGTTCACCGCGCGTGCCGAGGGGACCATCGAGTGGCGCACCCGCACGGTCTCGATCGCGGCGAGCGGCGAGGGCACGGTGGATGCGACCCAGCTCCGCGCCACCGCGCGCTTCGATCTCGACGTGCGCGGCTTCGGCGTCGAGCCGCCCCGCTTCCTCATGTTCAAGGTGGAGAATGTGGTCGCGGTCGAGGTCACCCTGGTCGCACGCGCGTGATAGGTTCGCGACATGGTGGGACGTGGCGGGTGGCTCTGGGTTTCGTTCGCTGTCCTCGGTGCGTGCGGCGACGACGATGGCCCGGCGGGCCGGGCTGACGCGGCGGCGGCGGTGGATGCGGCGGTGGCGCTCGACGCCGCCGGTGAGGTCGATGGTGGCGGCGAGCCGCGCACCGTGACCGGCAGCGACATCCGCCTGCACGTCAGCGCGGCGGGCGAGGAGATGACGCCGGTCGATCTATCGGGCGCGGTGATCGAGATCCTGCTCGACGACGGCGCCGGAGGAACTGTGCGGCTGCCGGTCACCGGCGGGTCCGACGGCACCTTCTCGCTGGACGCCGTGCCGGCCGGCCTCTACATGCTGCGGGTGAACGACGACTACTTCGTGACCGACCGGTCCGCGATCGATCTCGGCTTCGCCGGGCTGGGCCGCGCCGGTGCAGCCAGCGCCACCACCTCTCCGACCCGCCTGCGCTGGGTCGTCGATGGGATGGACGCCTGGCAGGTGGACGACAGGCTCGATTTCTTCGCCCCCAACGCCGGCTCGAGCTACCTCGAGATGGAGGACGAGGCCTCCACGCCGCCGCTCGATCCCGACACCTCGATCAACATGGCGGTCGACTACACGGACGCCACCGAGCCCCGGCTGGTCGATGCGGCCGCCGGCGATGTCGGCTACCTCCTCCACCTGTCCTTGCGCGGGACCGATCCGGCGTGGGTCGTCACGCAGACCTTCGAGCCGGCGGCGTTCACCATGATCGACGGGCAGCGGACGCGGCTGACCGGCAGCTTCCAGGACGTCGCGCTCGATCGCTCGGTCGATATCGACCTCAGGACCTCGGCCTTCGCCGCCCTGACCGACTCCTTGAGCGGCGGGTTCACCTTCGAGCAGCAGACGCACTACGCGATCTACACCAGCCCGTATTCCATCGACCGCGGTGACCTCGGCTTCATCCAGCTGGCCGACTACGCCGCGCCCGATCTCGCGGATCGCACGCTCACCATCGACTACGGGCACCCGTTTCCAGCCGACTGGACGCCGTACGCCTCGCAGGACTTCCTGGTGCTGAGCCGGGTCGACGACGCGCCCTTCACGTTCGCCCTCGGTGCCATCGGCGCGGTCGACACGGTCGCGGGGCTGAGCGACCAGCCGATCACGGTCAGGCTGGGCCCGGTGGGGAGCCCGACGGTCGACGGCGCCGACGCGACCCAGCCCTCGTCCGCCGGCACGACGCCGGAGATCGCCTGGACTGCCCCGGCCATCGGGACGCCCGAGCTCTACCACGTGCACGTCCGCCAGGTGAGCGAGAGCGCCCTGCACGGCCTCGAGGTCGCCTCCTTCACCACGCCGGCCACCCGCGTGCGTATCCCGGAGGGCGTCCTCGAGGTGGGCGAGACCTACTTCCTCGAGATCGACGCCCTGTTCAACCCGGACGTCGACCTCCTGGCCAGCCCGCGCCGATTGGCCAGCCCGCGCCGCACGCTGTCGCGCCGGCCGACCTCGACCATCGTGATCGAGTAGCGCGGGTCTCCCGCCCGGCCTCAGCGGTCGGTGACGATCTCCTCGACGGTGGCGTCGAAGGTGCCGCGGGCACGCAGCGACCTCTCCGCCTCGCCGACCGGGGTCCAGCGGAGGGTCGCGTCGATCCAGCCGCAGCGCCGCTCGCCGACCGCCACCCCGGCCTCGCCGTAGGCCATCTCCCCTTCGACCTCCGCCAGGTACCAGTTGGAGGCGGTCGGCTCCTGGGTGTCGACGTTGATGTTATCGACCTCCTGGCTGCCGTTCGGGTTCATGCTGTAGGACAGGCGGACGCGCTCGTTTGGCAGCTCGATCCGCCCGGGCTCGAGCTCGGCGTCCTGGATCTGGAGGATGTGCCACGGCTGGCCGATCGCGACAGGCGAGCTCAGCGTGACGTTGGCGCGGGCAGCGCCCGAGGTGGTGCCGTCGAAGTCGAACACCGCGTCGCCGATGGTCGATTCGAGCGCCGACACGCCGTCGCAGCTGGCCGGCAAGGGATCGCCCGGGTCCCACGGCGGATCGTCTCCGCCATCGGAGCAGCCCCACACCACCAGCGCGCACAGGAGGACCCGGATCGGCATGGGCTGGAGTGAAGCAACGTCCGTTCCGGCCGGCGCTGCGACTGATTCCGCCGACCTCGCCGCCGCGACGCCTCAAAAAACCGAGGTGTGCCGGCGCGCGGTTGACGGCTGCGCGCGACCCGAGTATATTACCTTTTGGTTATGGACAGGCGGAGCGAGGCGCGGCTGGACCGGACGTTCGCGGCGCTGGCCGATCCGACGCGGCGGGCGATCCTCGCGCGGCTGGCCAGCGGCGAGGCGACCGTGATGGAGCTGGCCGCTCCGTTCGAGATGAGCCAGCCGGCCATCACCAAGCACCTCAAGGTGCTCGAGCGGGCCGGCCTCATCGCGCGCAGGCGGGACGCCCAGCGCCGGCCGTCCCGCCTGGTGGCGGCGCCGATGGCCGAGGCGCAGAGCTGGCTGGAGACCTACCGCAAGTTCTGGGAAGCGAGCTTCGACGCGCTCGACGAGGTCCTCGAGGAGCTGAAGCGCGGGCGCAGGAAATGACACGAGAGGAGATGGCGATGAAGAACACACTCAAGGTCGAGGCCCACGGGGATCGCGAGATCCTGGTGACCCGGGCCTTCGACGCCCCGCGCGAGCTGGTCTACGAGGCGTACACCAAACCGGAGCTGGTCGTGCGCTGGCTCGGCGTCTTCAACGGCTGGTCGCTCGCCGTCTGCGAGATGAACCTGGTCGTCGGCGGCTCCTACCGCTGGGTCTGGCGCAAGGAGGGCGGCGGCGAGATGGGCGTCTCCGGCGTCTACCGCGAGATCGCGCCCCCGGCGCGCATCGTCTGCACCGAGAACTTCGACGAGAGCTGGTACCAGGGCGAGGGGCTCGTCACCGTCGACTTCCTCGAGCGGGGCCCCGGCGCGAGCACGCTCCAGCTCACCCTCCGCTACGAGTCCGAGGCGGCGCGCGACGGCGTCATCCGCTCGCCGATGGCGACCGGCTTGACCGCCAGCTACGACGCCCTCGAGGCGCTCCTCGCCGCCTGACCCTCAGGGCGCGCCGCCGCCGCCGCCGGATTCTTTCTCGAGCTCGGCCAGGCGGGCCTCGTCCTTGGGGTCGAGGAAGTGGATGCGGCACTCGCCGTCCTTGGCGGGGAGCAGAGCGGCGATGGTGGCGGCCTTGGTGGTCCAGATGAGCGCCTTGCCGCGGGTGCCGCTCGAGGTGCCGAGCTTGCTGGTCAGCCACTTGTCGAGCGCCTCGGTGTTGCACGGCTGGCTCATGGCCAGGAGGATCTCGACCAGCACGGCGTCGTCGCCCTGGCCGCGGAAGTAGAGGTCGACCGAAGCGCGGTGCTCGGCGATGGTCATCTCCGGCTGGTGCGAGCACCAGGTGAGGTCCCCCTTCTGCGGCTGGCAGATGGTGCCCTCCTTCACCTTGGTCTTGCCGATGTGCCACTCGCCGATGCCGTCGATCGGCCCCGCCTTCTTGCTGCACGAGGCCAGGGCGGCGGCGGCCGTGATGGCGACCACGAGAAAAACGTTCCGCATGGACCGAGTGTACCGTGGCAAGATCGAGGTGGGGTGAGCCGCGGTCTCGTCGTGGCACTGTGGATTGCCGCTGCCGGGTGCCTGTCGGCCCCGGGCGGCAGCGCTGTCGACGGGGGCTTACCCGGCGGCGGAGATGGCGGCAACGGCGACGGGCGCTGCCTGCTGTTCGCCGCAGCGCCGCCGCTCGGCGAGGTGGCGGGCACCTTCGTCGATCTGGTGGAGGTCCTCGCCGCCGACCTCGACGGCGACGGCGACCGCGACCTCGTCCTGGGCGGCGTGACCCCGCTCGGCGCGCGGGTGGTCGCCGCCCGGATGCCGCAAACCGGCGGGCTCCAGTTCCACTGGTCGTACAACACCAACGGACCGGTTGCGCTCGCGGCCGCCGACCTGGTCGGCGGCGACGGCTGCGCCGAGCTGGTCCTGGCGGAGACCGGCGGCAGTCCCACCCGCATCACCATCCTCGGCCAGGAGGTCTCCGGCGACGAGCTGTTCCGCAAGCTCAGCAACCGCGACCTCGGCATCGACTCGACCGGCGGGCTGTGGCTGGCCGCCGACGCGCTCCTGGGCGACGGCGAGCCGGCCGTGGCGCTCGCCACCCCATCGGCGCTGTACGCGCTGCCGCCCGACGGGCTCCTCGAAGGGGACGCGATCCGGACGACCACCATCCCCGCGTTCGAGGACATCCACGGCATCGCGCTTCTGCCGCGCGCCGAACGGAGCGAGCTCCTGGTGGCCGAGGCGAGCGGCCAGGTCCGCTGGATGGAGCCGGTCCTGCCGGGCGGCCAGCTCCAGTTCAGCCCGCTGCGCGTGCTGGCGCTCGGCATCGAGCCATGGCGGAGCGCCGCGGGGGCCGACCTCGACCGCGACGACGAGCGGGACGACGCCCTGTGCGCCGGCGACTCGGCCGTCGGGCTGGTGCTCGACGACAGCGGGGATTCGCCCGAGGTGACGCCCGCACCGGCCGGGCTGGCCGCCAGCTGCCCGCCCTTCGCGGCGGCGGCGATCGGCCGGCTGGCCCCCGGCGCGGACGCCGACCTGGTGGTGGTGGACGCCTGTCCCGGGCAGACCATCGTCAGCGCGCTGGTCGATGCCCGGGTGGCGGCCGGGCCGTCCATCACCGGCACGGTGCAACCGCAGGCGTCGATCGCGGACTTCGACGCGGTCGCGCTCGCGCTGGTCGACGGCGACGGCGACGGCAGCGACGAGATCTGGCTGTTCGACGAGACCGGCGCCTCGGAGTGCCGCGAGCTCGCCGACACCTTCCTGATGCATTGCGACTGAGCGAATCGGCTCGATTGCATCCGCGACGTCAGGGCGCGGAATCCCACCTCCCCGCGCCGGGGCCCCGGCCAGCCTGGCCTACCAGTGCGCCGGCACCCTGGCGGCTGGTCTCCAGCTCCGACGAGCAGAGCCCGGCAGCCGGCATCCACCTGTTCGACGTGACGTCGGTGCAGGTCCTCGAGCTGCCGGCGGTCGGCCGCCCGGCCCCGCTCGATCACAGCCCGCTGACCTTCACCGGCGCGGCCCGGCCGCGCGGCATCGCCACGACCTTCTAGAGCCGGCGGCGGCGGCGGACCAGGACGAAGGCGGCGGCGAGCGCGAGCCAGGTGAAGCCGGCGCCGTTTCCGCCGTCACCGGCGCGGCAGGCGCAGCCGGCGGTCATCCCGTTGTCGTCCATCGAGTCGGGGTCGTCGGCCGGCGGGCCGCCGCCCTCGGGCGGCTGGCAGGTGCCGCCGATGCACTCGTCGCCGCCGTCGCACAGGCCCTCGCCGTCATCGACGATGCCGTTGCAGTCGTTGTCGGCGCCGTCGCAGCTCTCGCCGAGCGAGTCCTCGGGCGCGCCGCCGCCGCTGCAGGTGCTCCACACGCCGTCGGTGCAGGTCTGGGTGCCGGCGCCGCAGCTGCCGTCGCAGTCGCGGGTCAGCTCCTCGTCGATCTCGCCGTCGCAGTCGTTGTCCTTGCCGTCGCACGCCTCGTCGGAGGCGGCGGCGCCGATCTCCATCAGCGCGGCGACCAGCTCGCCGGGATCGTCGGCCTGGTAGTAGCAGGGGTTCTCGGCGTCCGGCGTCTCGCCGTTCGGGTTGCAATCCTTGATGGCGGTGCCGGCGGCGACCGCCAGCTTGTTGAGCAGGATGGGGTCGACCGAGGCGCCGAAACCGACCACGTAGGTGACCACGCCGATGGCGTTCAGGTCGTCGATGGTGTCGAGGGCGTCGAGCCGGGTGGCGTCGTCGTAGGGATCGCACCACTGCCAGCCGTCGGTGATGAGGACGGCGTAGCGCGGCAGCTCCTGGTCGGCGAGCGAGGGCTCGGTCGCGGCCTGGGCGAGGGTCTGGGAGATCGGGGTCCAGTTGCCGCCGGTCGGCGGTGGCTCGGCCAGCTCCTCGCGAATGGCGTCGGCGCGGAACAGGGCCGGGCCGACGTGCACCTGGCCGGGCGCGCACTGGTCGGGCTCGGGGAAGATCATGAGGCCGAGCTCGAGGTTGGCCTCGAACTGGGTGGCCACCTGGTCGATGGCGTCCTGCGCGATGCTCCACTTGGTGGCGTCGCCGATCTTGCCGGTCTGCATCGAGCTCGACTTGTCGAGGATGAGCATCACGCGGCCGGGCGCGCACTCTTCTGCCTCGGCCTTCGGCTGACGCGCCAGGAGGGCTGTCGAGGAGAGGAGGACGAGGGAGACGAGACGCACCATGGGCGGGCATGAAGCACCCGTCGTGCCACCGTCCCCGGCGACCGGAGAGGCGCGAAAAGGGACGGTTTTCTCGTCCAGCTGCAGTCAGTAGCCCCGACCAGACCACTGGCGGCATGGCTACCGGCCTAGCCGGCTTCTGAGCCTTTTCTGCTACCGGGTCGCCGCCGGGTCGTTCCGCTCACGGAGCATCGGCTCCCATGCGACAGCGGGTGCCGCAGGGCGCATCCAGGAAGGAGAGTCTGGTGAAGCGTCTCGTACTGATTCTCGTGATCCTCACCGCGGGCGCAGCAGGCTGCGGCGGGGTGAAGACCGGCTCGGCGGACGCCGATGGCGGGGCGATGGATGGCGACCACAGGGCCGATGCCGGGCCCACGGATCCCGTCCACCGGATCGATGGCGGTGGTGGGACCGACGACGGTGGAACCGACGGCGATCAGGCTGACGCCGGTGCGACGGACGACACGTGCGTCCTGGGCACGAGTCAGCTGGGAAACTGCAGCCTCTAACACTCAGACGACGAGGGAGACAGCAATGAACATCACGATCGATGTGAAGCACGGAGCGGTCAAGCGGGCGCTGGCCCTGGCCGGAGGGATTGCCGTCATCGGCGGCGTGGTGGCGATCGCGCACGCGGTTCCCAACATGTTCCAGGACGGCCAGGTCCTCACCGCCGCCCAGCTCAACGCGAACTTCACGAACCTGGAGAACCGGGTGGGCAATCTCGAGGACGACAAGGTCGTCCTGCAGACCGGCACCGTCGGCGGCTCGCTGCAAGATGGTTCGTGGCGTCTGGAGGAAGAGGGCGACAACCTGACCGACATCCCGGTGGTCTTCAGCCCCGAGTTCCCCAGAACGCCCAAGGTCCTGGTCGTCCTCAAGAACGTCGACGCCGGGACCACCACGGCTCACATGGCGATCGACGCGACGGCCATCAACGTGTCGAAGACGGGGATGACCATCCGCTTCAGCGACTACAGTGACAGCTCCATCTGGGCGGCCAACGCCACCTGGATCGCCTACATCGACTAGCTGCGGTGGGCGTGGAGCAGCGAGGGGGCGACCGTGTCGCGCGGGCAGCGGCCGCCCGGCACGCCCTGCTCCCTGGGGCACAGGCCGTAGAGCTCGTGGCGGTGGCGGACGACCTTGAAGCCGCCCAGCCGGTCGGCGATCTTGTCCTGCAGCCGCTCGATCTCGTCGTCCTCGAACTCGAGGATGAGGCCGCACTTGGTGCAGATGAGGTGGTCGTGGTGCTCGCCGGCCACCTCGTAGCGGGCCTGGCCGTCGCCGAACTGGCGCTGCAAGGCCAGGCCGCAGTCGACCAGGAGCTTGAGGGTGCGGTAGACGGTGGCGTAGCCGACCCGCTTGTTCCGCTTGCGCACGCGGGTGAGGAGCTCGTCGATGGAGATGTGGTCGCGACAGCGGAGGAAGTGATCGACGATGAGCTCGCGCTGCTGGGTGGTGTTCAGCTTGTTGGTGGTGAGGTAGTCGCGCCAGCGCTGCTTGAGCTCGCGTACGTCGTCCTGGTGGAAGTCGCCCGTCGCCATTCCTCACATCCCTCGGCCATTTTCACTTATGGCGTAACCAGCCGTGGTCGTCAACCGTTAGGGAAACAAGCCCTTTCAATTATTCCCGTCGACGGGTCGGGGGCCCGCACGTATTGACCGCTCGACATGCGTCGGGGAATCTTCCGCCGATGGCGGACGCCGGCGAACAGAAATCGGCGGAGCCGGGCTTCGACGAGGTGCTCGAGAGGCTGCGAGTGGTGGTCGATCGCCTGGAGGGGGGCAAGCTGACGCTCGAGGAGTCGCTGGCGGCCTACGAGGAGGGGGTCTCGCTGGCGCGCCGCGGCCACGCGCTGCTCGACCGGGCGGAGAAGCGGGTCGAGGTCCTGGTCCGGGCGGGCGCCGGCGGCGTCGAGACCGCGCCCTTCGACGCCGGCCGGGCCTCGAGCGACGACGAGGACGAGTAGTGGCGGCGACGATCGCGGTGGTCGACGACGACCGCGAGGTGCGCCAGGCGCTGAGCGAGGCGCTCGGGGCGGTCGGGTTCCACGTCAGGCTGGCGCCGCACGCGCTCAAGCTGGTGAGCACGCTCGAGGTGGATCGCCCGGCGGTGATCGTGCTCGATGTGGTGAATTCCTGGATGGACGGGCTCGGGCTGTGCCGGGCGCTCAAGCGCAACCCGGAGTACCGGGACATCCCCATCGTGATCGTGTCGGGCAAGAGCGAGCCGGAGTCGATCCGGGCGGCCTTCGCCGCCGGCGCGGCCGCCTACTTCGTCAAGCCGCTCGACGTGGCGCGGCTGGTCGGCAAGGTGAGCCAGCTGGCGCGAGGCGAGGCGTGAAGGGGTGACGGGGTGATGGCGTGAAGGCGATCGATCCGGCGACGGCCCCGGCGGCGGTCGCGCGCCTCTTGGGCGAGGCGCAGGCCGCGGTCGACCGCGAGATCGACCGGCGGCTGGCCGTGCCGGCCGGCGGCGGCCCGGCGGCCCGGCTGATCGAGGCGATGCGCTACGCGGCGCTGGCGCCCGGCAAGCGGATCCGGCCGGCGCTGGTGCTGGCGGCGTGCGAGGCGGCGGGCGGCCGGCGGGCGGCCGCGCTGGCGCCGGCGGCGGCGGTCGAGATGCTGCACTGCTACACGCTGGTGCACGACGATCTGCCGGCGATGGACGACGACGACCAGCGGCGCGGCCGCCCGACGGTGCACCGCGCCTTCGACGAGGCGACCGCGATCCTGGCGGGCGACGGCCTCTTGACCGCGGCCTTCGCGGCGCTCGCCGAGCTGGAGGCGGACGCGGCGGCGGCGGTCGCGGTCCTGTCGGCCCGCTCGGCCGAGGTGCTGGCCGGCCAGGCGCTCGACCTGGCGGCGGCCGGCGGCGATGGCGCCGCCCCGGCGAGCCTGGCGGAGCTCGAGCGCATCCACCGGGCCAAGACCGGCGCGCTGTTCGCCGGCGCCGCCGAGCTCGGCGCCATCTCGGCGCGGACCGACGAGGCGCGCCGCGCCGCGCTGGCCGCCTACGGCATGGCGATCGGGACCGCATTCCAGTACGCCGACGATCTCGACGACGGCGACTTCCCCGCGCTGGCCGACCAGGCCGCGCGGCGGCGCATCGCGCTGGGCGACGAGGCGATCGGGCTGGCCGAGACGCTGCCGAGGCCCGATGTCCTGATCGAGCTCGCCCGATGGGTCTCCGGCCTCTGACAGCGCTGTCCGCTCTGCGCTCCCGCATCCCGGCCGCCCACGTCCTGTGGCTGTCGCTGGTCGCCTGCCGGGCGCCCGCGCCGCTGACCACCAGCGCCGGGCAGCTCGAGTACGAGCGCGCGCTGTCGACCGGCGCGCTGGCCTACGCGGTGGCCTTCTGGGGCCAGCGCGTCGTCTCGGTCGAGCTCGCCACCGAGTTCGAGCTGGTCGTGCGCGAGACCAGCGGGCGCGAGAAGCTCCGCCTCGGCCTCGGGCCGCACGAGTGGGACGTGAACGACCTCGCGGTTCACAGCGGCACCGCCTACCTCGCCTCGGCCGACGGCACGGTGCGCGCGATCGATCTCGCGCGCGGTCGCGAGGCGGCGCGCTGGCACCTGGGCGATGCCGCCACCGCGGTGGCGGTGAGTCCGGACGGGGCCTACCTGGTGGCCGGCGGGAAGAGCGGCATCGTCTGCCTGCGCCGGCTGCCGGGCGGCGAGCTCCTGCAGTGCCTGGTCGCCCACCGGGGCCGGATTTCTGGCCTCGAGGTCGACCCGGCC
>Ga0111538_10002773_pt1 | contig 24626 bp, 18 predicted proteins | sample SoiMethybrSBSTD1_FD_79669 | JGI IMG/M metagenome (GOLD analysis project Ga0111538, IMG submission 79669) | Bulk soil microbial communities from a Populus tree surrounding site in Tennessee, USA - Soil MetaG P. TD hybrid SBSTD1 (version 2)... | ecosystem: Environmental > Terrestrial > Soil >...
CAGCCGTTTCCCGCGCAGCGCGCTCGATAGCGCCGGCCAGAAGCGGCGTGCAGGCCACCTCCAGTCCATGCGGCCGGAGGAACGTCGAGACGAAACGCTCGGTCTGTTCCCGCACGAGCTCGGGGCGTTTGAGCACCTCGATCAGTTGAGCCTCGTGTTCCTCGAGCGAATGCGCCACGCGAAGGAAGCCGCCGTTCTCGGGCAGCAGATAGTGGAAGTGCAGCGTGCCTTCCTGCGTGCCAGCAAACTCCGGTGTCAGCAGCGAGAGCACTGGCCGTTTCAGGATCGCCCCTTCGATCATGGCACTCGTGTTGATGCCGACGATTGCCGCGCTATACGAGAGCGAATCGAAGAACGACGTCCGCGCCGACTCCTCTGCGGGTGTGTAGCGCTGCCGTGGCCAGATCGCCACCGGGCCGAGATCGGAGAAGTCGGCAGTCACCCAGGCGTCGGCATTGAACGGGTGCGGACGAACCAGCACCGCCGCATCCCGCAGCGTCGAATCGCTGCTGGCGCGGAGTCCTTCCAGCCAGCGACGGACGAACGGGACTTCGACTTCCGACCGCGCGATGAACACCGACGATCCGGTGAACAGCACGAACGGTCGTGTGTCGGGCAGTCCGACCATCTGGCAGAACGACTCGCGCGACTGGCTCGGCTCACGCCCGAACCAGCGATCGAAGAGCTGCGCACCAGTGACAGCGATCCGATCTGCCGGCACGCCGTGGTAGTCCACCGCTTCTTTCTTCTGATGCTCGTTCCACACCGTGACCATGTCTGGCACGAGACGCATGTGCCCTTTGTTGGTCAGGTTGTCCCAGCTCGAGATCGCCGCCACGAGCGGAATACCGGCCGCCTGCGCCGCACGCGCCACGTCCATCTGATCGGAGGCCGCATCGATCAGCGGCGAGACAATCACGGCGTCGGGACGCCGCGCTTCGAGATACCCGCGAATCACCGGGCTAATCGGAATCGCGCGCTCCCAGGCCTGGAGGAATCGAATCAGCCGAGCCAGTGAACGCTCGCGCATCGAGTGGATGCGATCGAGCGGCCGCAGCAGCCACGGCAGCACCTTGCGGTACATCCGGTGCCGCAGCGCCGGGGCCTCGGCGAACCGCGGATGGAAGTAGCGGACGAAGTCGATCGTCCCGCGCACGGCGCGCGCCAGCGGCATCCACCGGTCGCGGCGCGGCGGGAACTCGCCGAGCAGCGCGATGCGCTCGTCGCCGACCATCTCGAGCCGCGCGTGCTTGCGCTCCTGCAGGGCACTCACCGCGACCATCACGTGATGCCCGCGATCGGCGAGCGACTTCATCGTCGAGTCGTAGTAACGGATGTACTCCGGACCAGCCAGCACGAACAGCAACCGCAGCGGACGCGTTCCCGAGACCTCGGGATCACGTCGTTTCGCTTTGCGGACGCTCGCCCGCGACCGCACGAGCCTCGCGAGTGGCATCAGCAGCGGCCGGCCGATCGTTTGCAGCAGAGAGCCACCGGCCGGGCTCGGGCTCGGCGCGGCCGCCGTCGCCTCAATCACCTCCACGAACTTCCCGGCCGCGGGGGTGTCGAGTCCATGCGGGCGCACGAACGCCTGCACGAATGCCCGCGACTTCGCCGCATCGTGCTCGCCACGTACGACGGGCGCCAACTGGGCGAGATGCTCGTCCAACGACGCCGCAACGTGCAGCAACCCGCCGTTGGCGCTCTTCAGATGCTTGAAGTGCAGCGTGCCTTCCTGCTGCCCGGCGAACTCGGACGCCAGCACCGTGAACACCGGACGGCCGACAATGCCCGACTCGATCAGCGCGCTGGTGTTGATGCCCACCATCGCGACGCTGTGGAACATCGAGTCGTAGTAATCGGCGCGCGCGTCGGTGTCGATGGGGTTCGCGCCGGCACGCGGCCAGATGCCGACGCCTTCGAACACCGATGGATCGAAGTCCGCCCACTGGGCGGCATTCTGTGGATGCGGACGGATCAAAATGGCAGCACGGCGCAGCCGCGGATCCGGCGCGTGACGCACGGCCTCGATCCACTTGCGCACGAAGCCGACTTCGTACGGCGTGATGAACGGCGACGAGCACAGATACAGCAGCAGCGGCCGATCGGGAGGGATGCCCACCTTCACGCCGAAGTCTTCGCGCGTCGTGGACGGCCGTTGCAGGAACCAGTGATCGTAGGCCTGCGCACCGGTGACGCTGACCATCGCGGGATCGATCCCGTGAAGTTCGGCCGCCTCGGCGCGCTGAAATTCGTTCCAGACGACCATGCGATGCGGGCGTTCGTGGATGCGGCCCTTGGTCGTCAGATGATCCCAGCTGCCGACACCGAGCACACAGGGGATCCCGGCGGCTTTGGCCGCGCGCACATACTCGACCTGCTGCGAGCCGAAGTACAGCAGCGGCGTCATGAGCAGCAGATCGGGCCGCTGTGCGGCGAGGACCCGCGTGGCCGTTTCCCCTGGCGGCATCGTGCGCTCGATCGCCCGGAACAGGCGGTCCCAGGCGCGCATTGCGGGACGCGAGCCGACGATCGGCATACGCGGCAACCGGGAGGCAAACGCCGGCGCTTGGCGCGCCGCGCGGGCGCGAAGGCTTGGCGACTCGTCGTACCGCGCATCGAGATAGCGCCAGTAGTCCAGGCACAGGCGCACCTGTATCGCAAGCGCCTGCCAGAAGTCCTCCTTGCGTCCCGGGGCGTAACCGAAGGTGATCCGATCAGGATGCGCGGCAACGAGGTTGTCGATCGTGCGCGTGCCGCCGACGCTGTCCTTCCGTTCGGCGAGGAGATGGATGTCGTGACCCCGCGCCGCGAGCTCGCGCAGCGCGGGCTCGAAGTTCCGGAGGAACCCAAAGTTGTTGACGGAGAAGAGGACTCGCATCGACGAGGCGATCAGGAGGCTTCGGCTGCCGGGGTCGATGTGGTGTGTGTCTCTGGTTGCGGCTGCAGCATCAGAATCTTCGCGTCGGGCACGCCGGACTGCCGCAGCAGACGCGCCGTCCCTGCCGGCCGTTCGAGCACCGCGACAATCAGCACGTCATAGGTGACCGACGCCTGCTCGGCGATCGGCAGCACGGGCAAGCCGAGGAATCGGCCGTTGCCTTCAGGCGCAAACACCGCTGTCAGTTCCAGACCCATGTCGCGAACCAGGAGGAACACGAGTTCGGCCGCATCGCCGGTGCCGAAGATCGCCACGGACTTCTGTCGGGCCACGGCGATGCTCAGACTGCGCCGCAGGTGCTGACGGGCGTCCCGGTAGAAGTCCAGCGAGTACTTCATGAACTCGTAGGTGAGCCGAGCCTTGCGCGCCACGCCCCGCGGCGTCAGCGAGTACACGAGCCGGTTGGGCGAGACCGTCACACACTTCACGTATCCCTTGCGGATCAACCGCTTGAGATACAGGTTGGTGAGGCCGAGCGCCATGCCCAGCCGCGAGGCCAGCGTGCGCTGGGTGATTCTGGCTTCCTGCTCGAGGGCTTCGAGCAGCTGAAGATCGCGACGGGACTCGAGATCCATTGGATGTATGAGGAAAACGAGGAAAACCCTCGTCCCGCCGACGCGGACAAGGGCAGACAGACCTTCGGCCTGTCACTTACAGCGACGCCGTAGCGAACCGTTCCGGAGGGGAGCGTTCAACCTATGAACGTGTTGTTCACGAATTGAACGTCAAAAGTCTCAATGATTTCGCTGGATCTGTCAACACCCGTATACTGCCCTGGTCACGCCGGAGCCCGTGAATCGCCCATTTCTCTCGATCGTCGTCCCTGCGTACAACGAGGAACGCCGCATCGGATCGTGCCTCGACCGCTTGCGACAGGCCCTGCCCGGCCTCGTGCCGTCGTGGGAAATCGTGGTCGCCGACGACGGAAGCCGTGACCGCACACCCGAGATCGTCGCCGCCGAAGCGGCGGGCGACGCCCGGATCCGGCTGCTCGCGCTTCCCCATCACGGAAAGGGCGAGGCCGTCCGCCGCGGACTGGTCGAGGCGCGCGGTGAATGGCGCTACATCGCCGACGCCGACCTGGCGACGCCGCCGGACAACCTCACTCGCTTTCTCACTCACACATCGGACGCCGAAACGGCCCTGGTGATCGGGTCGCGCGAGGCGACCGGGTCCAGCCGGCTCGATGAGCCGTGGATCCGGCATTGGATCGGCCGCTTCTTCAACTGGTTCGTCCGCCTGCTCGTCGTCCCCGGTATCAGCGACACGCAGTGCGGCTTCAAGTTGTTCAGCGCCAGGTCCGTCGAGCTGATCTGTCCGTACCTCACGATTTACGGCTTCGCGTTCGACGTCGAGATGCTCGCCCTCGCCCGGCGCGCGGGCCTGTCGATCCGCGAAGTCGGCGTCACCTGGGATGGCAATCAGGAGAGCCGCGTCGCGTTCGGCGGCGGCGCAGCCGCCTTTCTCGACGTCTTCCGCATCCGCTGGCGCCTGTGGCGGGGCGCCTACTCGGCGCAGCCGCGACCGGCCGACCACGATAGCGATCGGATCGGCCCGTTCAGCGCCCGGACCTGGGCCTATCTGCTGGCGCTCACGTGTGCCGGCGCGCTCGCGTACGACCTCCTTCGCATGCCCGTGCAGGTATTCGACGCGCTCGAAGAGATGCTGGCGGCGCAGCGATCGGCGTCGATCGTCGATACCTTCTGGTCGGCTGCCTACAACGCCGCTTACCTCCGGCCGCTTCGCATCGTTCAAATCGAGGTCATCTTCGACGCCGCACAAGGCCACTACTGGCTCGCCTTCAGGGGTGCACACGCTCTGACGATGGTGGCGTGCCTGCTGCTCTTCACGCGGGCGCTTCGCGTCCGGACGGTCGCCGATCTCTGTGCGGCCGCATTCGCCCTGACCGTCGTCGTCGGACTGCACACGTTCCGCAGCACCGTTCAGGAAGCGTTTCCGATCAATCACTTCCTCGAAATCGCCGTCATGGCGCTGGTGATGGTGAACCTCACGCAGGCACGGCCACGGTTGATCGTTGACGCGATCGCGCTGGTGACGTTCATCGTCGCGTCGCTGACGCTCGAGTCAGGACTGCTCGTGTGGGTCGTCGCGGTGACCGCCTGGCTGCTCGGTATGCGCGGTGTGTCCACGCGCGGTGTCGTGGCGATGACCGTGCTGCTGGCCGGCTATTTCGTGCTGCGATTCGGTGTGCTGTCGGTCGGCACGCCTGGACTCATCGAGCGCAGCTCGGGATACTTCTTCGACGTCCTCGATCCATCAGAGCTCGAGCGTCGATTCGGCGATCGGCTCGTCGTGTTCTACGCCTACAACGTCGTGTCGTCGGCGCTCTCGGTCCTTGCATCCGAGCCGCAGAACGGGGTGTTCGTGACGACCGGCGCCTGGCTGAATGATCGACTGACCGCGGGGCTCGTCTTGTCGTTCCTGAGCTCGCTCGTCACGACTGGACTGATCGCTGTCGCCGCCGTGATCGTCCTTCGACGCTATCGCGTGTCCGACGCCAGCGATCGACTCATCCTGCTCTTCGCCGTCGTCCTCGCCGCGAACGCCACGCTGTCGTACGCGTACACAAAGGACGACATCATGAGCGTCTCCGGCATCTTCTATGGCCTCGCCGTGTATGCGGCGATTCGCCTGCTTGTCGTTCGGGTGGGACCCACACAGCGCCTCGTCGCGGCAACGCTCACCACGGTGATCCTCGCGACCGGCATGGCGTGGAGCGTGCGCAGTCTGGGTATCCATCACGTCGCGCGCACGTACGCGTTCAAGACGAGGAACGACTGGGCGAGTCAGCCCGGCAACTGGAAGCGCTCGGGCCGATGGCCGGACGATGTGCGAAGCCAGCAACTGATCACCACACTTCGTAACGACGCGTTATCGATGCCGGCGCCGAACCCGCATTTCGCGCCGCTGTGGATGGCGCGGCTGTGGGGCGATTGACGTGAGCAGGAAGATGCTGCTCGCCGCGATGATCCCACCCGCGCTGCTGGCGGCGTCCCGCGTCGTGTTTCTCGTGCTCGCGGTCTGGGACGTGCATCCGTTCTGGCGGTCGGAGCCGTTGAATCTGGCCGAAGCCGCCGCGTTGCGCGACCGCGGGGAAGTGGCGCGGCTGCTCGCCGAAGGACAGGACCCGAATGCCACATATCGCGTGCGCCGCGGCATGGTGCGCGACTATCAGGTGCAGATGACGCCAATGGCCGCCGCCGTTGCGGCCAGACGGGATGAGATCGTGCAGATTCTGCTGGATGGTGGCGCCAAGCCTCAGCCGCCAGACGTGGAAGGCACCCCTTAGTCCTTGGGCCTTGGGCCTTCGTCGCACTAAGGACTTTCTTAGCGTCGTCGTTCCTTGACCGCAGCCCGTGTCTCGCGATCGACCTCGCGTTTGCGGATCGTCTCGCGCTTGTCGTGCGCCTGTTTGCCTTTGGCCAGGGCGAGCGCCACCTTCACGCGGCCTTTCTTGAAGTACATGCGCAGCGGGACGAGCGTGAGGCCTTTCTCGGCGACGCGCCCGGTTATTTTCAAGATCTCGTGTCGATGCAGCAGCAGCTTGCGTTGACGCCGCTCGTCGTGATGGTCGTAGCCGGTGTGACTGTACGGGCTGATGTGGACGTTGCTGAGCCAGACCTCGCCCTTGTCGATGCGGGCGTAGCTGTCGCGCAGATTAACGCGGCCTTCACGGATCGCCTTCACCTCGGTGCCCAGCAGCGCCACCCCCGCTTCCCATTCGTCAAGGATGTGGTAGTCGTGCAGCGCCTTGCGGTTGTCCGCGATGTTCTTCTGCGCCTTCTCACGTTCGGTCTTGGCGGTCATGGTTTACCCGGTCCGGTTGCCGGACACGACGTACTTCACCGCGACACCAATCGCAGTCGTCCGCGCTCGTCGTAGTCGGCAACACCGGCCGCCACGGCCCGCTCGACGGCCGCGGGCCATTCTGCGGCGACGCGTGGCCGCAGCGACTCGTCCACACCGAGCACGGCGCGATCGAATGCCTGCCGATAGGCGTCGATCCGGGCATCGCGCTGCTTGCCCGTCATCGGCTTCATCGCGGGCGGCGTCGCGGCCAATCGCGCCAGGCACAGGTGGTGCAGATTGCGACCTTTGATGAACACGGTCTCGAACCCGTTGCAGGCGAGCGCGCGTACGAACGACGCCTGATCGAAGGCCTGCATGTGCAGCGGGTTCAGCGTCGCGAACATCGACTGATTTCCCGCCAGGAACTCGGCATCGTCCGGTTCCATGTAGAAGTACACGTGCCCGCCCGGCTTCAGCTTGCGACGCAGCTCGGCGAAGAAATCGCGCGGCCGCAGCGAGTGGGTGAACATATGGTTGCAGATGATCAGGTCGAACTCGCCCTCGAACGGGATCTGGAAGTGCTCGAAGTCGATGAGCGGCGACGTCGTGATGTCGAACAGTTCGCGGAGCAGGAACTGTTGACTCTCCCAGATCGGCATCGCGTAGACCGTTGCGCCCCAGGCGCGGCGGAGGCCGTCAAGGATCGTCCCGGCGCGCGATCGCACTTCGACGACGCGGGCCTGGCGAGGCTCGATCAGCGAGCCGATGATGTCGGTGTGGACGCAGTTCTCGAAGCGATCGCGCATGAGCGGCGCAAGATACTGCTTCCCGGTCAGACCGAGGTGGTCGGACACGAACACGCCGTGTGACGCCAGTTGTCGGAGCTCCTCACGATCGGCATCACTGAGCGGATACGGGTTCAGCAGGCGATTGGTGATCTCACCCGTGCCCCGCGAGCCGCGCTTGGCAACGACTTCGCCGAAATGCGCGAGCAGAAAGTGATAACGCCTGCCGACCGGCCGGCGCGTGGCGTAGAGCACGCCGCACGCGTGGCAGACCGAGTAGTCGTAACGGGCTGAGCTCTGATCCGGCGCCTGCGGAATCAGGATGAATTTGTTCCAGGGGTTGACCAGCGTGCGCTCAGAGCTGCCGCACACCGAACAGGCGTCGAGCGCCAGCCACTCGCGGCCCTCCGGATCTGGGAACGGTTCCTCGTCGCCGATCGCCTCCCATGTCGCCGGTTCGTGCTCAGGGGCGTCCACTGGAATCGAACGCCCCGACAGCTTCCGGGCGGCCGATTCCTCCGCGCCCGCGCTGCGCGCCATGCGACCGAGCTGGTGGTTGTACTGCAGCATGCGCGCGTGCATCTCACGGCGCATCTCGCGGACCTCGTCCTGCAGCACGCGCAGCTCGCTGTCGAGCGGACGCCGCCACGCACGCACCGCCGCACGGAGGCGCCCGAACACGCGATCGACGCTCGAACCCTGCTCAGACATGCTTCCGACTACATCAAACCACGAACGCCGCTAAGGACGTGAGCCACGAAAATCACAAAGAACACAAAAAACAAAGCCTATCGCAGAGAGTGCGCAGAGGAGCGGAGAGACGCAGAGGCTGCCACACGTGGCCAGCGGCCTGACGGCCGACTGCATGGATCGAGCGAAGGCACAATCACAAACGCCCTCATGATCCACGCGGCGCTTGTGATTGCGCCTAGCTCGATCTATGCCGCGCGAAGCGCGGGCCACGTGAGGCAGCTTCCCTCGGCGTCCTCCGCACCTCAGCGTGCTCTGCGTTTTGCCTTTCTCCGCGTTCTCCGCCAAACTCAGCGTTCTTCCCAGATCCGAAACACGGCCACCCAAGCGGCTCATATGTGCCGGTCGGCGAGCGGTCCTTCTTCACGTACAGCGTGATGCCGAAGCGCTCGTCGAAGGTGTGCATCCCGGCCTGGCGATATTCCTGGTCGATGTACGCCGTCACGATCGGAAAGGAGCGATAGAAGCTGCGCAGCGAATCTTCCGTGTCGAGCAGGATGATCGGCACCGATCGGCTGCGGAGCCGATCCACCGTCAGCCGCTGCGCCTCCTCGAACTCGAAGAAGCCAGGACGCAGATCGGCGTGCCCGCCGGCAAAGGCACGCCTGGCCATCGCCAGCACCTGCGGCAAATATGACTGCACCAGCACGCGATCGTCCGGCGTCGTGCAGGCGTTGATGTAGAGCGACAAGGTGATCAGGTCCGGACGTTCGGGGCGTGCCGCCCATAGCCCGAGGTCCCAATCGACGCGCAACTGATTCGAGATGACGCCGACACGCTCGAACGGCTTGCCGAAGCGGTCGGTCATCGAGGCCTTGTCGAGCCGCTTATAAAGATCCCCCTTGACGAGTACGACAAACAACAGCGCCATGCCTGCCGCGACAACCGTGACCGCGACTCTGATCGGCCATCGGACGGGTAACCACGACGGCCGCAACGACGCGTCTCTCAGAAACATGCGCGGCAGCGCCACCATCAACCAGGCAACGAGAATCACCAGCGGCACCGACGGATCGGCCAGCCTCGCCTCGAGTGGACTGCGGAGGAAGCCGGCATCGAGCGCTGCGCCGAGCACCGCGACCATCGCCAGCTTTTCGCGCGCGTGCGGCCACTCGGGCCTGAAGCCGTCGCGGGACGCGGCCAGCACGAATAGCGTGAAGAACGGCAACAGGATCTCGCTGTAGTACACCCACGCCGCGCCGTTGTCCCTCACTCTCGCGACAAGCGAGCCCGCCTTGGCCTCGTCCGACTCGCCATCAGGGTTGTCGAACAGGCCCGGCCAGACGACGGGTTCGCGCGCCCGATCGCGCTCGGCCCACGCCGATGCCTGCCGGAAATACGAGACGACACCGCCGTTGATCTGAATGAACACGACGTACGGCGCCACGAGCACGAGGACGAGCAGGCCGTAGATGACCAGATGCCGAACGCGGTCGGCGAAGCGGAGCTCGCTGATCGACACGATCAACACCGTCGTCGCCAGACCCACGAAGGCGCCGTGGTCGTGCCGGAATAGAAACGCAATCACCGTCAGGACGGCAAGCCAGACGCGTAGCGCCGCACTCGGCCGATCGGCAAACCGCCACAGCAGCGGAATCGCCAACGCGTAAATCAGCACCTTCGGGTAGTTGTAGAACCGCGGGCCGAGCCAGACGTGCAGCAGACACGCGGCCAACCCCGCGAGGATCGAGCCCGATGCGCGCGTGGCGAGCAGGAACGTGATCGCGGCAGTGGCAGACAGCACCGTTGTCGAGAACGCCAGCTCCGACAATGTGCCCCGGCCGAAGAGGACCTGTACCGCGGCGGCAACGTAGTAGTAGAGCGGCGCGCCGTGGTCCACGAAGTCTCTGACCGGGATATCGCCGAAGAGGATCTGCCAGCCGCGGACGACGTAGAAGAAATGATCGTCGGTGAGACCGGCAAACGAGCCACCGGGATCGTTGAAGCGGAACAACCACGAGGCGATGAAGATGCCAACAGAGAGCGCGACCAGCATCGCGATGCGGAGACGCGGCGGCAGCGCCATCGCGACTTTCACCGTGTCGCAGCGGTCGCGCGCGGCGCTTTCGACAACACCAGGTGCGCGCGGCCGCGGGTCATCGGCGTGTGGCGGGTGACATACCACTTTTGCGTCGCCAGGCGCGCGGCCAGTGTCTCCCCGGCATCAGCGGCCAGCGTGAACACGATCGTCTTCAGCTGATCCGACGCGAGCACGCCTGTCGCGCCTGCCAGCACGCGCTCGACCGACTGCGCGTTACTGAGATGCAGATGATGCGGCGCCGGAAGACCGTAGCGCGAGACGGCTTGGTCGAGCGGCATCACGTACGCCGGCTGCTTGACGCTGCCCTCACCACCGCTCGAGCGCCTCACCTTCCACGCAGCAGGACGCACCGAATGACTGCGCCATCCGGCGAAACCGGATGGATATTTCAGCTCGCCCATCCCCTCGAAGTCGGCCAGTGCCAGCGAGATCGGCAGCACCGATCCGTCGCAGGCATTCAGGTGCAGGTTGTCGCACAGCGCCTTGAACGCGGCAAACCCGGGCTCGAAGGCGACGACCACCGCCCCGTGATACCTGGCGGCGAGCATCCCGTACGCACCGACACCGCAGTCGATGTCGTAGACCACGTCGCCGATGGCGATGTCGCGCCACAGCCACTGCAGCGCACCCTTGTCCAGGCGATATTTATCCCCGCGCGAATGCGGCATCGTGTGCACCCGAAGCGCGTAATCCATCTTCGGATGCGTCAGGGGAAGGAGTGGTCCACCGCCGCCAGTCTCGGACGAGGGGGTCGGCCCGGCCTCGGCCTCATCCGCGACCACGGCGCGCGGCGTCTCCGGCTGCGGCTGCGCGCCGGCCCGGACGGTGCGTTCGATCGCGTCGGCGAACACCGGAGCCACCGGCAGATCGATGCCGTGCGGACGCAGGAACTCGCCGGAAAAACGCCGGATCTCGGCGCTATCCCGTGGCCGATCGAGCTCGCCTTGCAGCTGCGCGATATGCTCCGCCAGACTGTTCGCCCGCCGTACGCAGCCGCCCTGCTCCTCGAGCAAATAGTGGAAGTGCAGCGTGCTGCTCTGCCCATCCGCCGCGTCATCGCCGGCAATCACGGTGTAGACCGGACGGCCGACGATCGCCGCTTCGAGCTCGGCGCTCGTGTTCAGTCCGACGACGGCCGCGCTGTGATACAGAGACTCGAAGAGGCCCTGCCGCGCGCGATCGGACGTCTTCAGCACGATGGCGCCAGGATCATCGAAGGGCCGCGCCACAAACCCTTTCGCGCCGCGTACGCTCGGCCACAGGATTTCTTCCTCGGACCTCTGTTCCTCGGCCAGGAGTTCGAGGTCCGGATGCGGCCGCACCAGAACGTTGCTGTCGCGCAGCGAACCGGACGATTGGCGAATGGCGGCGAGCCAGTCGCGGACGAACGGCAGCTCGCTAGCCGAGACCAGCATCGACGAACACACATACAAGAGCGTCGGCTTCGTGGGGTCAAGACCGAGCGGCGCGTGAAACTCTTCGCGAGTCAGGCGGGGCTTCAGCTCGAAGAACGAGTCGAACCGCGGTGCGCCGGTGATGATGACGCGATCCTCGGAGAATTCGTGGAGCGCGCGAGCCTCGGCACGCTGACGCTCGTTCCACACGAACATCCAGTCAGGCAGTCGATGCAGGCACCCTTTGGTGCTCAGGTTGTCCCAGCTATACAGCAGCATCCCAACCGGGACGCCGACGGCACGTGCCGCGGCGACGAAATCCGCCTGCGCCGATCCGAAGTGCACGAGCGGCGAGATGAGCATCACATCCGGCGCCTGCTCGCGCAGGAACGACTCGTACACCGGATCGACGGGCAACTGTCGCTCGGCCAGTGCGAACACCTCGTCGAGGCGCCCGACTTGCGCGACCGGCAATCCGCGCAAGGCCTTCGCAACACTCTCGTTGTCAGCCTCGATGCGCAGCTCCTCGCGCAGCTTCTGGACGCTGCGCGCCTGCAGCTTGGTCGCGTTCCGCATGCCCGGCTGCTGGTAGTGGACGCAGTCGCGCAGGCTGCGCAGCAGCCACGCGACGTCGGCCCAGCGATCGGTGCGGTGCGCCGGACATCGCACCAGCGAGAACCTCTGAGAGTCGATCCAGTCGCGATACTGATCGGCGCGGGTGTCGCTGTGTTCCTGCACCGCGAGCGCCACCGCATGCCCGCGCTCGGTCAGCACGCGGATGGTGCCGGCAAACGTCTCGACGTTCTTCTTCTGTTTGAGGACGAAGAGGATCTTCATCTGCCCTGTCGCGCCAGCCGACGCTCGCGCCAGGCGGTCACCGATCGCGCCGGCGTCACGCCGTATCCGAAAAGCCTGGCCAGCGCCGGGTCGTCTGCGTAGCGGCCGTTGAGCGCATCCGGTAACGAGATCTGCTGGGCAACGATCGGAACCGAGAACACCTGATTGACACCGCGGCGCGGCCGGCCCGATCGGTTCTCACCCGCGCGGTGAAATACCATCGAGTCGAACACGATGAACGACCCGGGCTCGGCGCTGACCGCGGTATCGAGCTCCGCCGCCACACTTTCCGATGGAAACTGCTCCATCCGATGCGATCCCGGAATGATCCTCGTCCCGCCGGTTTCGGACGTGAAGGGATCGACGCAGAACAGTGCGCTGACGGCGAGCGGGCGGCTCGAGACGAAGTGCTGGTAGGGCAGGTCGCGATGATAGGCAACCTGGGTATGCCGCTGATCGGACGGATTGATCACCCCGTTCTGCTGCATCAGGATCACGTAGTCGCCCAGCAACTCGCGGCAGATCGCGAGCACGGTGGCATGCGCGGCGAGCGCCACAAACGCATCGTCATACACCAGTGGGCAGCGCGCGGTCAGAGCATCCCCGATCGAGGAGAGACGGTCCGCGCCGCCGAACTCTTCGACCTGCCGCGCCATCACCTGATCGAGCCGCGAACCAAGAGCGGTCACCTCGGCACTGGAGAATCCACCGGGAACGACGGCAAAACCCGCGAGCCTGATGCGTTCGGCGATGCGTGCCGCGTCGGTGGACGCGGCGCCCCGCTCCACTACGCCATATGTGCCCGGCGCCGTGCCGTCAGACATGCGGCTCATCCACGAGATCGTACCATGTCACCACACGGCGGAAGCGAGCGGCCAAACGATCGGCGATTCGTGGTTGATCGCCTGGACGCACACCAACGAGCACCTGGGCGTCCTTGGTCACGGCATCGATCGGGAGGAGCGGCAACTCTCCGAAGCGGCCTTGCGGCGATCCATCTGTCGCACACGCGCGTACCGATGCCCATGCACGAGGCGCGTACGCACGCAGCAGACCCGCCGCCTCACTCGCACCGAAGCAGACCGCCGGGCCTTCGATCCTCGTCTGCAGCTGAGCGTCGAGCTGCTGCCACCGTTCGAGGTAGCGAGTCACGTCTTCGATTCGCGGCGGTGCGTGCAGGGCTTTCGTCTGGGTCGCATCACGACGCCGGCCGATCGCCATCTGGAATGCGCCCAGCGACGGCGGCGCCTGCGAGGCCCCGAGCCGCTGCATCCCCACTCGCGACAACAGCGTGCCAAGGTGCTCGCGGCCGAACGAGAACACGTGGTCGACGAACAACAAGTCGAGGCCGGGTCTGGCGCCGTCCGGGCAGACGATCACGATCATCCCGTCTGGCTGCAGCGCGGCTCGCAGCGCCGTCAGGAACGCCATCGGATCGGTGGTGTGCTCGATCACGTTGACCGCAATCACCAGATCGACGCTGACATCACTCGGAAGAGTGCTCGCCGTTCCGGTCCACAGTCGAAGGTCGCCGCCATACCCCTGCGCGATGCTCTCGCGGGACGGATCGCAGCCCAGCATCTCGGCGGCCGGCCAATAGGTGCGCAGGGCGCGCAACAGCGAACCGTTCCCGCAGCCGATATCGAGCACCCGGCGCGGACGCCGGCCGGTGGCCTGCGCAATCCAGCGGGCGTACTCGGCCTGGCGTGATTTTTCGCGGGCTTCGCCTGGCGGATGCGCGTACAAGGCGTAGCCGGACGCATAGAACGATGTGTCCGTGCCAACAGCGGACCGGCGGCGAATGAGGCCACACGTACGGCACATCTGGCGCGCGAGGGGCTCGTCAACGATCCGCCAGTCGCTCGCCATCGAGCGCGGCGCGGGGTCGGGCAGCACAACCCACTGTGCCGCTCCGCACACGAGACATGACGGCACCGTCACGCGGCCAGACCCCGTGAATCTGCGTGATAAACTCGCCCGCTGACGCGTGAATGGCCCATAAATGTGTCGCAATCGTGCAATCGAGTTACATCCCGTGGAAGGGCTACTTCGATCTGATTCGCGCCGCTGACGAGTTCATCCTGCTCGACGATGTGCAGTTCACCAAACGGGACTGGCGCAGCCGCAATCGCATTAAAACCAAGGATGGACTCTGCTGGCTGACGATTCCCGTAAACACCAGCGGCCGCTCCCAGCAGCGAATCATGGACACCACGATTGCCGATCCAGCCTGGTCCGAGCGCCACTGGCAGACCATTCACAGCGCCTACGCACGCACGCCGTTCTTCGCTGCGTACGCGGCGCAGCTGCGTGAGGCCTACCAACATGTCACATCGGATCGGTTGAGCGACGTGAATCGGTCGTTGATTGAACGCGTGTGTCAGATGCTCGGGATCACCACCCCGATCAGATGGTCGTCAGAATACCATCCGAGCGAGGGACGCAACGAGCGGCTGATCGATCTCTGCGTGAAGAGCGGCGCCACCGACTACCTGTCCGGACCGAGCGCCCGCGGATACGTGGACGAGTCGGCGTTTGCCGATGCCGGAGTGACCGTGCACTTCGTGGACTACTCCGGCTATCGCGAATACGCGCAGCCCTACCCGCCGTTCGAGCATGCCGTGTCGGTCCTCGATCTCCTGTTCTGCACCGGTCCGGCCGCGAGTGACTATCTGAAAGATCTGTCGCCAACGCGTGTCGCCTCATGAGCCCCTCGACTTCGCTCGGGGCAGGCCAACCGGCGCCGCTGTCGCTGTCGATCGTCACCTCTCTCTATCAGTCCGAGGAGTTCCTCACCGAGTTCCATGCCCGCTGCACGGCGGCGGCGACGCGACTGGCCGGCTCGTCCTACGAAATCATCCTCGTCAACGACGGATCGCCGGACCAGTCCCTGCAGAAGGCCATCGATCTCCACGCCCGCGATCCACACGTCCGCGTCATCGACTTGTCGCGCAACTTCGGTCACCACAAGGCCTTGATGACCGGACTTGCTCAGGCGCGAGGCGAGCTGGTGTTCTTGATCGACTGCGATCTCGAAGAGGATCCCGCCTGGCTGCTGACGTTTCACGACGCCATGCGCGCCGACAACGTCGACGTCGTCTATGGCGTGCAGGCAGAACGGAAAGGCGACTGGGTCGAGCGTTCGGCTGGGCGGCTGTTCTTCAGCGTCTTCAACTGGATGCTCACGCATCCCATCCCGGTCAACGTGGTCACAGCGCGGTTGATGACGTCGCGCTACGTCACGGCGCTGGTCAGTCACCAGGAACGCGAGCTATGCCTCGCGGGCCTGTGGGTGATCACCGGATTCGCGCAGCGGCCCATTGCGGTCCAGAAAGGCAGCCGACCGACCTCCTCGTACACGACCCGCAAGAGAATCTCGGTCTTTGCCAACGCGATTACGTCGTTCAGCAACCGGCCGCTGATCTACATCTTTCAGATCGGCATGACGGTCATGGCTCTGTCGGTCGTCGCGGCGCTCGTGTTGCTCTACATGCGCCTGAACGGCCAGATTGGCGTGCCAGGCTGGGCGTCGATCATGGTGTCGATCTGGTTCCTCGGCGGGCTGATTATCTTCTGTGTCGGGGTGATTGGGATGTATCTGGCGAAGATCTTCACGGAGATCAAGCAGCGGCCCTACACGATCATTCGCGCGGAATACGGCTCGGGGCAGGCCGGTCCAGAAGAGGCGGCGGGTCCGAAAGGACCCGCTCTATAGGGCCCATGAGCTCCGAGCGGCTGCGCGGCCAGGCGCGCGACTACTACGAGGGGAAGCTCCGTGCGCACGGGCCTACGCCCGCCGGCGTCGATTGGAACTCGCAGGAGTCGCAGGAGCTGCGCTTCGCGCTGCTCGCCAATCTGTGGCGCGACGAGGCCGACGCCAGCATCCTTGACTACGGCTGCGGATACGGGGCGCTCGCCGACTACCTGCGGGCCCGTGGTCATCGCGGCGCGTATACCGGCTACGACGTCAGCGAGGCGATGGCCCAGGCGGCGCACGCCCGCGTGGCGGCGCTGAGCGCGTGCCAGGTCACGGCCGGGCGCAAGGACCTCGAACCGACCGACTACGCCGTGGCGAGCGGCGTCTTCAACGTCAAGCAGGACGCGGACGAAGAGGCCTGGCGCGCCTATATCTGGGAGACCGTCGCCGACCTTGCCGCGCTTGGCACACGTGGGTTTGCGTTCAATGCGCTGACGTCGTACTCCGACGCCGACAAACGCCGCCCCGATCTCTACTACGTCGACCCGCTCGAGGCCTTCGATCGCTGCAAGCGCACGTATTCGAGATTCGTGACGCTGCTGCACGACTATCCGCTCTACGAGTTCACCATCATCGTGCGACGCTAACACCAGCATGGCCAAGCTTGTGATCTTCGGTGCCGGCGACATCGCGCGGCTGGCGCACCACTACTTCACGCACGACAGCGCGCACCAGGTCGCGGCGTTCGTCGTCGACCGCGCATTCCGGCAAGGCGACGAGTTCCAGGGCCTGCCGTTGCTCGACGCTGAAGACGCGACCCAACGATTTCCGCCCGGCGACTACGACATGTTCGTGGCCATGAGCTACGCGAAGATGAACGCCGTGCGGGCCGAGAAATACGCCAGCATGAAAGCGGCGGGATACCGGCTGGTCAGCTATGTCAGCTCTCGCTGCAGCTATCTCTCGCAGACGCCGCCCGGTGACAACTGTTTCATCCTCGAGGACAACACCATCCAGCCCTTCGTCACCATCGGCAACAACGTGACGCTGTGGAGCGGGAATCACATCGGGCACGATGCCACCATCGAGGATCACTGCTTCATCACCTCTCACGTGGTCGTCTCGGGGTATGTGCGCGTCGGCACGCGATCGTTCATCGGCGTCAACGCGACGCTGCGGAACTCGATCACGATTGCACCAGAGACGCTCATCGGCGCAGGCGCCATCATCATGAAGGACACCAAGACGAAAGAGGTCTACATGCCGGAGCGCGCCAAGCGGTTCGTGAAGTCGAGCGACGAGATCGACCTATGAGCCCTTCGACTGACGTGGTTCGCTCAGGCCAGGCCGGCTGGCGGAGGCTGGGGCTTCTCGCCCTCGACACATCTCGCGCACCGTGGGCGGCGACGCATGCTGCGCTGCCGGTCGTCGAGCCGCTCGACGCGACGCGGTTGGCCGTGTATCTGAGTCTTCGCGATCGCGACGGCCGCGCGCGAATCGGCCGGTGCGTCCTGGTGATGTCGGATGCGCCGGCGCTGGAGCCGCTCGAGGCCACTCCCGTTCTCGACCTCGGCCCGCTCGGCGCATTCGACGACAGCGGCGTCACGACCTCGTGCCTCGTCACGGTTGGCCGCGATCGATTCCTCTACTACACCGGCTGGAGCCGCGGCGTGACCGTGCCGTTCTACCTCGCCGCGGGTGTCGCGATCAGCGAGAACGGCGGGCCGTTCGAGCGCTGGTCGCCGGCGCCGCTACTCGAACGCACCGCCGTCGATCCGTTTCTCACCGCGTCGCCGTACGTGTTGATCGGCCACGGCCGCTGGCGTATGTGGTACGTCTCGGCCACTGAGTGGCGGAACACGGATTCCGGTCCGAGGCACTACTACCACATCAAATACGCCGAATCCGCCGATGGCTTCGCCTGGAACCGCGAAGGCCACGTCGCCGTGAACTACTCCAACGAAGACGAGCACGCCTTCGCCCGTCCCTGGGTCGTGCACGACGCCGACCGGTATCGCATGTGGTTCGCCGTCCGCGGCGAGCGCTATCGCATCGAACTGGCCGAATCCGACGATGGCCTGACGTGGTCTCGAGGCAACAGTCTCGGACTCACGCCGGGCGTCGAGCCATGGGAATCGGAGATGGTCGAGTATCCGTGCATCTTCGACTGGAACGGCCGCCGCTACATGCTCTACAACGGTAATGAGTACGGACGGAGTGGAGTCGGTATCGCGATGCTCGAGGCGTGACGGTAACGGAGGACGCGGAGGCAACGGGTCAACACGGAGCAACGGAGCAACGAAGCAAATCGAGATCGTAATCTGCGAATGCCCCGACCACCGCCGCACGGGACATCGAGCGGAGACACTCCCTTGGACAAATCGCTCATCGGCAAGGTCGCCCTCGTCGCCGGAGCCACGCGAGGTGCGGGGCGCGGGATCGCTGTTCAACTGGGAGCAGCCGGCGCGACGGTCTATGTCACGGGCCGCACGACGCGCTCGTCATCGTCTGAGATGAATCGCCAGGAAACGATTGATGACACCGCCGCGCTGGTCGATCAGGCGGGCGGCCATGGCATTGCTGTCCGCGTCGACCATCTGGTGCCCGACGAAGTCCGCGCGCTGGTCGCCCGCATCGAACGTGAGCAGGGCGCGCTGCACATCCTCGTCAACGACATCTTCGGCTTGACCAGGATGGAGTGGAACAAGACGGTGTGGGAATCCGATTTGGAGTACGGGCTCCACCTGCTGCGCCTTGGCATCGACACGCACGCAATCACCAGTCACTTCGCAGTGCCGCTGATGATCACGCAGCCGGGTGCGCTGGTCGTCGAAGTGAACGACGGGACGACCGACTACAACGCCACAAACTACCGGGTCTCGTTCTTCTACGACCTCATCAAGACTGCGGTCAATCGAATGGCCTTCGCGCTCGGCCATGAACTGCGTTCGCACACCGGCACAGCCGTCGCCGTCACCCCAGGATGGCTGCGCTCGGAAGCGATGCTCGATGCGTACGGCGTGACCGAAGCGAACTGGCGCGACGCCACCAAGGTTCAGCCTCATTTCGCGATCTCGGAGACGCCCGCGTTCGTCGGCCGCGCCGTCGCCGCGCTCGCGAGTGATCCCAACGTCTCGCGCTGGAACGGTCAATCGCTCTCGAGCGGTCAGCTCGCGAAGGTGTATGGCTTCACGGATGTCGATGGGAGTCAGCCTGACGCGTGGCGATATCTCGTTGAAGTGCAGGATGCGGGGAAGCCGGCGGATGTGACTGGCTACCGCTGATTGAGCTAACGGAGGAGAGCGGAGTCAACGGAATAACACGGAGAAACGGAGACTCAACGCGTTATCGCCGCTCGCGTGGCCTACCCTCCTTGCACGCGGTCGATGAGTATTCGACTCCTTCGCCAGTGGGCGGCAACAGGCTTAATTCCTCGCGATGCTCGGCGATCCAACTGCGCCACATGTCAGCCAGAACGTGTTCAGAGGCGGTGCCAAATTCCGGAATCGATACCTGGGTAGGAATCAAGTTGGGAAGCGTCTGCACGATGTAAAACTTTGCAGCACATCGGTATTCTTCTGGTACCGCAGTGCGCGTTGCCAATTGTTGTGCCGCAGTCACCGCCAGCATGGCGAGTGCAACGGTTATCGTTCTGAGCAAGTGCATGATTATGGGTTGCCTGGCTATCTCCGTGCGTCTCCGTTGCTCCGTTCCTCCGTGTTCGCACGTTGCCTCCGCCCCCTCCGTTACCTCGGACTCACAGCAGCAACGCTCTCCCGCACACGCTCGACGATCATCTGTGGCACATCGGCAGGCATCCCGATCCACAGCGGCAGGCGAATCAGACGCGCGCTGCAGTCGTCGGTCACGCTCATCGAACCGGACACGCGGCCGTAGCGCTGGCCGGCGGGCGACGAGTGCAGCGGGACATAGTGGAACACCGCGTTGACGCCGCGAGCATTGAGGTCGGCGAGGATCTCGTTGCGACGGCCGGGCACCGGCAACAACAGATAGAACAAGTGCGCGTTGTGATCGCAGTCAGGCGGCACAAGCGGACCGCGTAAGGAGGTCCCCTCGAGCGCAGACGAGGCCGTTCGATAGCGGTTCCACAGCTCTAGCCGCATTGACGTGATTTGCTCCGCCTGTTCCAGTTGCGCCCACAGGAACGCCGCGGTCAGCTCCCCAGGCAAGAACGACGAACCGACGTCGATCCACGTGTACTTGTCCACCCGGCCGCGAGAGAACTGTGACCGGTTGGTACCCTTCTCCCAGATAATCTCTGCGCGCTCGACGAACCGCGCGTCGTTGATGACGAGCGCGCCGCCTTCGCCTGAGATCACGTTCTTCGTCTCGTGAAAGCTGAACGTCGCCAGGTGCCCGAAGCTGCCAAGCGGCTTCCCTTTGTAGCGGGACATCAGCGCGTGCGCCGCGTCCTCGATGACGATCAGCCCGTGACGATGGGCGATTGCCATGATGGCGTCCATGTCGCAGGCGACACCGGCATAGTGGACGACGATGACGGCTTTGGTGCGCGGAGTGATGGCCGATTCGAGCTGCCGCTCGTCCAGGTTGAGCGTGTCGGGCCGGATATCGACGAACACCGGCCTCGCGCCGCGCAGCACGAACGCGTTCGCCGTCGAGACGAACGTGAAGGACGGCATGATCACTTCATCGCCGCGCTCCAGATCCAGCAGCAGCGCCGCCATCTCCAGTGCCGCGGTGCACGACTGCGTCAGCAGCACCCGCGGCGCACCGACCCGTCGCTCGAGCCAGGCCTGGCACTGTTTCGTGAAGCGACCGTTGCCGGCCAACTGCCCCGCGGCGACAGCTTCCTGGATGTAGGTGAACTCGTGGCCGGTGAGATAAGGCCGATTGAAGGGGATCACAGCCGATCGACGGATGCCGCTTCGGATCGGTTGAAGTACACGACACCGCCGCTGAAGATCACCAGCATCATCGTCAGGCCGGTGGCCACGCTGGCTACTGACACGTGACCGATCCCAAGCACACCCCACTTGTACATCTCGACGACCGGGCTCATCGGGTTCAGGTACGCAACGAAGTGCAGCTGCGGCGGCAGCAGTTTCAGCAGCTCGGAGAGCGGAAAGATGACCGGCGTCACGTAGTGCCAGAGCTGCATGAAGTAGCGGATCGAGAACTGCACGTCCTTATGACGTGTCTGCATCACCGTCGTCCACAATCCGACCGAGACTGACAGAAACGCCGCGAGGCCCACCGCCAGCACGCCGACCAGCAGTTGCGGTCCCAGACGTAGATAGAACACACCGTCCTTCACGAAGTAGTAGATGCAGGTCAGCACCAGCAGCGTGAAGAGGACGCCGAATTCGCTCAGCGCTGGCGCGACGGACGAGATCGGCGCGATCAGTCGCGGGAAGTAGACCTTCTTGATGAGACCGCGGTTCTGCTCCAGGCTTCGCGTGACCCGGATGACGCCGCGCTCGAAGATGCGCCAGCACGACATCCCGGCGAGGAAGAACAGGAAGTACGGCACACCGTCGGACGGCACCTGCAGCATGTTGCCGAAGATCATCGTGCTGATCAGGATCGGCGCGAGCGGCTGGAAGAACATCCAGAAGCGACCGAGCGTTTTGTCTTCGTAGCGCTCCTTGATGCGCCGCGCCGCGAAGAACCACAGGATGCGGCGGTACCGCCACAACTCCTCGGCACGCGCGATGAGGCCGACGCGCGCCGGCTCGATCACCCACTTCTGCGATTTGCGATCGTGGAACCCGTCGGCCCCGGCCACCACCGGCGTGGCCAAGCCCAACCAGCGTCTAAGCGCCAGCAGCATAGGCTTCCTGCCGGACGGTCCATTCCAGCTTGGGAGAGATGTAGCCGACGCGATCCAGGCGGCCCGACGCGGGCGCGTCCGGTGTGTCGGTGCCGTAGACGAGGAACGTGAGCGCGTTGTACATCAGCAGCGGATATTCCTTGGTCTCGGTGTCGCGCTTGAAGATACAGCCAACGGTGGCGACATAGGGCAGCTCGGCGAGCAGATCGCGCGGAATCTTGACCAGCACTTCGTAGACGCCCGCCTGTGGCAGCGGTCGCGCCTCGGTGTCCGCCGTCCTGAAGATCAACTGCCCCTTCGTGCTCAGGTCGAGCGCGCTCTTCACCGTCAGGTTTGGCTTGTTCGTCCGGAACCGGGTTTTGATGAACACGTCCTCGGAGACGGGCGCGCCGCCGATGTCCTTGCCCGTCGAGGACACGAGGCGGACGGAGAGCACTTCCGCATAGCGGTTCGAGCGACGGCCGCGCTCGGACTGCGCGATGTCGGCCTGGCTCCAGACCGCGTTCTGATATTCGTCGACGACTTCCTCGGGGTCCCCGAGCTTTCGGATCGCGCCCTGGTGCAGCCACATGGCGCGATTGCAGATGCGCATGATCGCGTCCATGTCGTGCGAGACGAAGAGCACGGTGAGGCCGTCGCGGCCCAGCTCGGCCACCTTCTGCAGACAGCGCTCCTGGAACGCCTGATCGCCGACCGCGAGGATCTCGTCGGCGAGCAGGATCTGCGGGTTCATGTGGATCGCGACGGAAAACGCCAGCCGCAGATACATCCCGCTCGAGTAGTGCCGGAGTGGGCTCCCGGTGAACTGTTCGACTTCGGCGAACTCGAGGATGTCCTTGATGCGGCGCTGGGCTTCGGCGCGCGGAATGCCGAGAATCGCCGCGTTCATCAGGATGTTGTCGTGCGCGGGAAGGTCCGGATCGAAGCCGGCGCCCAGCTCGAGCAGCGACACGACGCGGCCGACGCCCACGACGCGGCCGGTCGTCGGCGTGATCACCCGCGCGAGGATCTTGAGCAGCGTCGTCTTGCCGGCGCCGTTGGGGCCGATGACGCCGAGAATCGTCCCTGGCTCGACGCGAAAGCCCACGTCACGAAGCGCCCAGAAGTCTCGTGTCTTGGCGGTGGACTCGGAATCGCCGAGCGGGTTCTTCAGCCACCGCCAGAACGAACGCGGCGACTTCCCCTCGGAATCACGGCTCAGGATGTAGCACTTGCCCAGGCCTTCGGCGACCAGACTATCCATGGATCATCAAGGTTTTATACTACAGGCACCGGCATCACCCCACCGAATGACCCTTTCCATCGCGCTGGCGCAGCTGAATCCCACGGTGGGCGACGTGGCCGGCAACCTTGCGCGCGTGCGCCGCGCCCGCGATCGTGCGGCCGAACTTGGCGCGGATCTCCTGGTCCTGTCCGAGCTGGTCCTCGTCGGGTATCCGCCTGAAGACCTCGTGCTGCGTCCCGCGCTCGTTAATGCGGCCGCATCCGCGCTGCGCGAGCTCGAACGCGACACCGCATCTGGCGGGCCGGCCCTGCTCGTGACGCTGCCGTGGCGGACCGACGGGTGCCTGCACAACGCTGCGGCGTTGGTCGCCGACGGGCGATCCGAGCTGCGCTTCAAGCACGAGCTACCCAACTACGGCGTCTTCGACGAGAAGCGGCTGTTCAATCCTGGACCGCTGCCTGCGCCGATCACGTTTCGTGGCGTGCGGATCGGGATTCCGATCTGCGAGGACATCTGGTTGCCGGCGGTCACCGCGCACCTGGCGCGCGCCGGCGCCGAGATACTGCTTGTGCCGAACGGATCGCCGTTCGAGGTGGACAAGTTCGAGGAGCGTCTCGATCTGGCGCGTGCGCGGACGTCCGAATCGCGCGCGCCGCTCGCCTACGTGAACCAGGTCGGGGGCCAGGACGAGCTCGTCTTCGATGGCGGATCCTTCGTCATGAACGCCGACGCCACGCTCGCCCATCGTTTGCCCTTCTGGCGTGAAGCGATCGTCGTCACGAAGTGGGAGAAGGGCGCCAGCGGATTTCGCTGCGTCGGCGATCCCGTAGGGCACGTCCTTTTGGACGTGCCATCGTCGTTGGACGGGCCATCGCTCGAACCGCCACGCCTCGATTCGATCTACAGCGCGATGATGCTCGGCCTGCGCGATTACGTCCGCAAGAACGGCTTCAAGGGGATCGTATTGGGCCTTTCGGGCGGCATCGATTCGGCGTTGACCGCGGCCGTGGCGGTCGATGCACTCGGCGCTGAGCGCGTGCGCGGTGTTCGGCTACCCTCTCGCTTCACCTCTCGGGAGAGCATGGACGATGCCGCGGAGTCCGCCGCCCGACTCGGCATCACCCTGGACACGATGGCGATCGGGCAGGCCGTCGAAGCCGCTGAAGCGGCGCTGGCGCCGGTATTCAACAACCGCGAGCGCGACGTGACCGAAGAAAATTTGCAGGCGCGCGTGCGCGGTCTCCTGCTGATGGGACTGTCTAACAAATTCGGCGAGCTGCTCGTGACGACGGGGAACAAGTCGGAGATGTCTGTGGGTTACGCCACGCTGTATG
>Ga0111538_10002774_pt1 | contig 24625 bp, 25 predicted proteins | sample SoiMethybrSBSTD1_FD_79669 | JGI IMG/M metagenome (GOLD analysis project Ga0111538, IMG submission 79669) | Bulk soil microbial communities from a Populus tree surrounding site in Tennessee, USA - Soil MetaG P. TD hybrid SBSTD1 (version 2)... | ecosystem: Environmental > Terrestrial > Soil >...
GCCGTCGAGCCACGCGAAGCGGAGCAGTGAGAGCAGCGCATGGCCGAAGGGCGTCGACCGGAGCGCTGCGCGGCCCTCGAACGCGACCGGGACGCCCAGCGCGGCGAACGCCGTCCCGAGCGGCAGCCGCACGCCGTCGACGGACGGGCAGACGACACCGATCGCTTCCGGCGGCGTCCCGCTTCGGACGAGCGCCAGCACCTCTTCCGCGACGAGTTCGAACGTGCCCCGGGTGCCCGCGCCCTCCAGCCAGCGGATCGAGCCGGCGAGCGGAGCCCGCCGCGGCGCGTCGGTGAAGAGGCCGCGTTCGAGGTGGGCGAGGTCGGACGGCAGGAAGTCTCCCGCTCGAGGCGGCAGCTCGGTGACCGCGTCGCCGGCGATCGCCGCCAGGTCGGCAACGGTTCGCCGCAGCGAGGCGTACGCGGCGCGACCGGGCTCGTAGGGGATCGAGACGTGCACCTCCGCGCGGGCCGAAAGCGCCTCGAGCAGGCGCCACTCGGCCCCGGTGAGGTCCTCGAACCCGTGCGCGAAGACCGGGCTGCCTTCCCAGGCGGCGAGCTCGCCGGTCAGCCTCTCGACGGCCCGGCGTCTCAGCCGGCCGCGATCCCAGACCCCGAGCCGGTCGAGCTCCTCCCGGTACGCAGCGGCGATCGTCGCGAGGGGCGGCGGCAGCTCCTCCGGCGCGAGCAGCGCCCCGTCGAGCTCAGCGAGCGAGCGACCGACCGCGTCGGCGAACCCCGGAAACCGCGCAGAGTCGACGTCAGCGGCGTCGCAGACCCGCTTGACGACCAGAGCGCGGGCGGCGTCTCCGAGGCCGGGCCTTCCCTGCCCGTCTCCGTGAGCGAGCGCCTCGAACAGCGTGTCGAACGTCCCGATCGTGCCCGCGAGGAGCCCACCGTGCCGCGCCACGAGCTCGCGCTCGACGCGTTCGACGTCCGCGCGGTTCGGGACGATCAGCCAGGGATCGCGGTCGGCGGACGCGAAGAAGCCGTCGAGCAGCCGCCCGATCTTGCCGGCGTGTGCCGGACCGACGACGAGGGAGAGCCCCACCGGCGCATGGTAGTCGGGCGCTTCTGTGGATCCGGCTTACGCGCGAGCAGCCAGAAGCACCTTTTCACGCACGGAGCGCAGAACGGTCGGGCGGGGCTCCGGCACGGCCGGAGCCCCGGATTCTCAGGCCAGCGACTTCGGCTTTCGCCCGCGGCGGGCGACAGCCGCGCCGGGCATTCCGCCTGCACATGGATCGCAGAGATCCGCAGCCTTTGCGCCCCGCCGGGCGTCGTTGAACGTGACGCGCATGACCGCGCCTTTTCCCTCCTCGACTTCCGAGCCGCACTTGTCACAGACGAGCACCGTCTTTCGAGCCACATTTCCTCCAATCGGGGAAATCACCGTGGCGATTTCCATCGGATCGACGCCATCGAGTTAGCGAGCAGTATACGACCGGGATTCGTCCGACTTCCAGTCGGACTTCCCGGGCGGCACCCCGTCTAGACTTCCGCCTCGATGAACGCGAGAACCATTGTGGTGCTGGAGGGGGACCAGACGGGTCAGGAGCTCCTCGAGGCGGCTGTCCGGGTTCTCCAACCGGACGTCCTGGGGCTCGAGCTCGAGCTGCCGCGCTTCGATCTCTCGCTCGAGCATCGTCGCGAGACCGGGAATCAGGTCGTCCACGAGGCTGCGCACTCGATTGCGTTTCACGGGCTCGGCCTCAAAGCGGCGACCATCACACCCGAGGGCCGCGGCGACGTCGGCTCGCCGAACCGGATCCTGCGCGAGGACATCGGCGGCAAGGTGATCGTCCGCACCGGCAGGCGGATCCCGGGCGTGCTGCCCGTCGGCGGGGTCCACTCCCCGATCTCCGTCGTCCGGATGGCCGTCGGCGATGCGTACGGCGCGAAGGAATGGCGGGAGGGCGACGGCGACCACGAGGTCGCATTTCGCACCGAGCGGATCGAGCGCAGCGTCTGCCGGGCGGTTGCGGAGTTCGCCTTCCGTCAAGCGGAGCGAATGGGCGCGAAGGTATTCGGCGGCCCGAAATACACCGTGAGCCCCGTCTACGAGGGAATGCTCAAGGAGGAGATGGACGCCGCAGCCCAACGCCACGTGGACGTTCCGTACGAGCCGCAACTGATCGACGCGACGTTCGCGCTCCTCATCTCGTCGAGTGGCGCCCCGATGGTGATTCCGGCGCTGAACCGCGACGGCGACATCCTGTCCGATCTCGTGCTTCCGCTCTTCGGGTCGATCGCCGGCTCCGAGTCGCTGCTCGTCGCGTTCTCCGACGAAGGCGTCGACCGGCCGACGGCGCTGATGGCCGAGGCCGCGCACGGCACGGCCCCGGCGCTCCAGGGAAAGGACGTCGCGAACCCGATGGCGATGATCCTTGCGGCGGCCGCTCTCCTCGCCCACACCGAGGACGAGCAATGCCAGGAGGCGGGGCGCGCGATCCGCGAGGCGACGCTCGAGGCGGTCGCCGAGGGCATCCGCACCGCAGACCTCGGCGGGCACCACGGGACGACGTCGTTCACCGACGAGGTCATCCGCCGCACGCGCACGAAGCTCGAGGTCTGGGCATCGCTGTAGAGGCTCAGGCGGCGGCCGCCGCCTCGCCCCACACGAGCTCGCCCGCACCGAGGGCGACGAGGAACGTCTCGGCGATCTCCGGGTCGAACTGCGTGCCTGCGCACCGGTCGATCTCGTCCGCGGCGGCCTCCGGCTCGAGCGAACGCCGGTAGGGCCGCCCCGCCGTCATGGCGTCGAAGGCGTCGGCGACGGCGAGGACGCGGCCCTCGACGGGGATGGCCGTCCCCGAGCGGCGCGTCGGATACCCGCGGCCGTCCCACCGCTCGTGGTGGAAGAGGACGTATGGCAGTGCGGGCTGGAGCGACGGCACGCCGGCGATCAGCCAGAGGCCCTCGACGGGATGGGCACGGATCTCGGCGAGCTCGCCCTCGTCGAGGCTGCCGGGCTTGGCGAGCACCTCCGGGCGCACGTTCACCTTGCCGACGTCGTGCAGGGCGGCTCCGAGCCGGAGCGCCTCGAGCTGCGGATCGTCCCAGCCGAGCCGCACCGCAACCGCCTCCGCGTTCGCCGCCACACGCGCCGCGTGGGCGCCGAGCGCAGGGTCGCAGACGTCCATCGCGGTCGCATAAGCGGCGAGTCGGGCCACGGGATGTCTGGTTCCCGCCGCGCCGCCGGAACCCTTCCCGTAGATTTCCTGCGCCGATGCGAGTCTCCGTGCCCCGCGAGTCCGCGCCCGGCGAGCAGCGGGTCGCTCTGACACCCGAAGCCGCGGCCAAGCTGCAGTCGGGCGGCTTCGACGTCGTCGTCGAGCGAGGCGCGGGCGTCCTCGCCGGTTTCCCGGACGAGCAGTACGACGATCGCAGTGTCGAGCTCGCGGACCACGACCAGCTGCTCGCCGACGCCGAGGCCGTGCTGCGCGTTCGCAAGCCAGCACCGGAAGAGCTGACGGCACTCCGTCGCGGCACGGTGCTGATCGGCTTCCTCGAGCCCCTGACGGACGCCGCCGGCGTCGCGAGCCTGCGCAGCCAGGGCGTGATCGCGTTCGCGATGGAGTCGATCCCCCGGATCACGCGCGCGCAGTCGATGGACGCGCTCTCCTCGCAGGCGACGATCGCGGGCTACAAGGCCGTGATCCTCGCCGCAGATCGAAGCCCGAAGCTCTTCCCGATGCTGATGACGGCAGCAGGCACGGTCGCGCCGGCACGAGCGCTCGTGCTCGGCGCCGGGGTCGCGGGCCTGCAGGCGATTGCGACGGCCCGCCGGCTCGGGGCGGTGGTCTCGGCGTTCGACGTCCGGCCGGCGGTCGCGGAGCAGGTCGAGTCGCTCGGGGCGACGTTTCTGGACCTCGGTGTGCGCGGCGAGGAGACCGAGGGCGGCTATGCCCAGGAGCTCACCGAGGAGCAGCAGGCCGAGCAGCAGCGCGCGCTCGAGGAACGCCTCCCCAGCTTCGACGTGGTGGTCACGACCGCCGCGGTCCCCGGCCGGCCCGCGCCGACGCTCATTCCAGCCGAGGCCGTCGACGCGATGCGCCCCGGGTCGGTGATCGTCGACCTGGCCGCCGAGAGCGGCGGCAACTGCGAGCTGACGGAGCCGGGCCGCGAGATCACGCGCGCGGGCGTCACCATCGTCGGCCTCACGAACGTGCCGTCGCTGATGGCCGCCGACGCGAGCCGGCTCTACGCGCGCAACGTGACGACGCTTCTCGAGCACCTTGCGCCCGGCGGCACGCTGGCGCTCGACTTCGACGACGAGATCACCGCCGGCGCATGCGTCACCGGCGCGCCCGAGGAGGGGGCGACATGACGGACATCGGGCTGGTGACAGAGCTGACCGTGCTCGTCCTCGCGATCTTCCTCGGCTTCGAGGTCATCTCGAAGGTTCCGACGATGCTCCACACCCCGCTCATGTCCGGGACGAACTTCATCCACGGGATCGTCGTGGTCGGGGCGATCGTCGTGCTCGGCTTCGCGGACGACGCTTTCACGAAGACGGTCGGGTTCGTCGCGATGGTGCTCGCCTCCGCGAACGTCGTCGGCGGCTGGTTCGTCACCGACCGCATGCTCGAGATGTTCAAGCGGCGGCCCGACGAGAAGCGGGAGCCGAAGCAGTGATCTCCGACCCGGACGTGGTCGGGATCCTCTATCTCGTCTCGATCATCTGCTTCATCCTCGCGCTGCGCTTCCTCTCCTCTCCCAAGCACGCGCGGCGGGGGAACTGGGTCGGCGGCGTCGGCATGGTCATCGCGATCGCGACGACGCTCGCCCTCGACGGGATCTCGAACTGGCTGCTGATCATCGTCGGCGGCGCGATCGGCTCGATCGTGGGCGTCGTCGGCGCGCGCACGGTGAAGATGACCGCGATGCCGCAGATGGTGGCCCTGTTCAACGGGGTCGGCGGCGGTGCGGCCGCGCTCGTCGCGCTCGCGGAGTTCCACGTCGCCGAGGGCGGCGACCTCGGTTCGGAGGAGATCGTCTCGATCGTGCTCTCGGCACTGATCGGGTCGATCTCGTTCTCCGGCTCGATGATCGCGTTCGGGAAGCTCCAGGAGCTGATCTCCGGACGGCCGATCGTGTTCGTCGGCCAGAACATCGTCAACGTGGCGATCCTCGCCGGCGCAGCCGCCCTCGGCATCGCGCTGATCGCGGGCTGGGACGAGCAGTGGGCGCTGATCGGGCTGATCGGCCTCGCGCTGCTCTTCGGCGTGATGTTCGTGCTGCCGATCGGCGGGGCCGACATGCCCGTCGTCATCTCCCTCCTCAACGCGTTCACGGGCATCGCCGCGTCGGCGACGGGGTTCGTCCTCAACTCGACGCTCCTGATCGTTGCGGGAATGCTGGTCGGCGCCTCCGGCACCCTCCTCACGCTGCTCATGGCGAAGGCGATGAACCGCTCGATCGCGAACGTCCTCTTCGGCGCCTTCGGACAGGTGCAGGCCGGAACGGGCGCGGCTCGCGTCGACGACGGGCGTACCGTGCGCGCGACGACGGCGGACGACGTCGCCGTGCAGCTCTCGTTCGCACGCAAGGTGATCATCGTCCCCGGCTACGGGCTCGCCGTCGCGCAGGCGCAGCACGACGTGCGTCAGCTCGCCGAGCTGCTGGAGGAGAAGGGGATCGACGTGGCGTACGCGATCCACCCCGTCGCGGGCCGCATGCCGGGTCACATGAACGTCCTGCTCGCCGAGGCCAACGTGCCGTACGACCAGCTCAAGGAGATGGACGAGATCAACCCCGAGTTCCCGCAGACTGACGTGGTGCTCGTGATCGGGGCGAACGACGTCGTCAACCCTGCTGCCCGGAGCGATCCCGCGAGCCCGATCTACGGGATGCCGATCCTCGACGTGGACAAGGCGGCGAGCATCGTCGTCATGAAGCGCTCCATGGCACCGGGCTTCGCGGGCATCGACAACGAGCTCTTCCTCGACCCGAAGACGACGATGCTGTTCGGCAACGCGAAGGACTCGATCGTGAAGCTGATCGCCGCGGTCAAGGCGCTGTGACGCCCGATCAGGTGATCCAGCGTCGGAGGAGACTGTGCGATGGGTGAGACGAGAGCCATGGAAGCGACGCTGACGACGATCCGCGACGAGGAAGAGCTGCGACGGCTCCTGGGCGAGCCGAGCGACCTCGTGCGCGCCAAGGTCGGAGACCGGTTGAACGAGCTCACGCGCCAGTTCGTCGACCGCTCGCCGTTCGTCCTCCTCGCCACCTCGGCGCCCGACGGAACGTGCGACGTCAGCCCCCGGGGCGACCCTCCCGGGTTCGTCAGGGTGCTCGACGAGCAGACGCTGCTCCTCCCCGAGCGACCCGGCAACCGCCTCGCCGACTCGCTCCGCAACATCCTCGCGAACCCACGGGTCGGCCTCATCTTCGTCGTCCCGGGCGTCGGCGACACGCTGCGGGTGAACGGGCGCGCGACACTCGTCACCGACGACGAGCTCCTCGCCCCCTCCGCGGTGGACGGGAAGGTGCCGAAGCTCGGGATCCTGGTCGACGCCGACGAGGTGTTCACGCACTGCTCCAAGGCGTTCCTCCGCTCGCAGCTCTGGGATCCCGGGCGGTACGTCGAGCGGAGCGAGCTCCCGTCCTCGGGCGAGATCCACCGCCGCCGCGACCCGTCGTTCGACGCGGAGTCCTACGACGCCGAGCGGGCGAAGCGGTACGCGCGGCGCGAGGGCTTCTACTAAGCCCGCATGTCGGTCCCGGTCTTCTCGCGCGACGCCGTGCTGGAGGCCGTCTCGCCGCAGGACGCCTACGCTGCCGTGCGGAACGCGTTCATCGCGCACCACCGCGGCGAATGGGTCATGCAGCCCAAGATCTACGTCACGAACTACCCGGCCGGGGACTTCCGAGCGATGCCGGCGATCGGGGGCGGCCACGCGCTCCTCAAGTGGGTCACGTCGTTTCCCGGCAACCCTGCGCTCGGCTTGCCGACGGTAACCGGGCTCGTCGTGCTCTCGAACTCCGAGACGGGTCAACTCGAGGCGGTGCTGGACGCGGCGTCGGTGACGGCGCTCCGAACGGCCGCGGCGGCGGTCCTCGCAGCCGACACCCTGGGTGTCGAGAACGGGCCGTCCGTCGCGGTCGTGGGCTGCGGCGTGAACGGCGCGGAGACCGTAAGGATGCTCGTGGCGCACGGCCGCACCCCCCTCGTCTGGGACGCCGACGAGGCGCGGCGACGGTTCGTCGCCGACCAGTTCGGCGCCGAGGTCGCGGGCTCGCTCGACGAGGCGCTCGCGCGCGACGCCGTTGTCACGATTACTCCGGGACGCGACGTGCTCTTCTCCGAGGGCTCCCTCCGCCCCGGTCAGCACGTCTCCCTGATGGGCGCCGACGGGCCGGGGAAGGCCGAGATCGCCACGCGGGAGCTCGGCCGCGCGCGCCTCTTCTGCGACGACTGGGAGCAGGCGAGCCATGGCGGCGAGCTCGCGGCGGGAGTTGCCGCGGGGCTACTGGCGCGCGACGACGTGACCGAGCTGGGTGCGGTGCTCGCCGGCGCTGCCGAAGGGCGCGCGGACGGCGACGACGTCACGCTCTTCGACTCGACGGGACTCGCGATCCAGGACCTCGCGATCGCCCGGGCAGCGCTCCTCCGGTCGGTCGAGATGGACCTCCCCCGCCTCGAGCTCTAGCGAACCGCGCCGCGGCCGTCGCGTCAACGGGCGTACAACAGATCGCGATAGGCGTCAACGATGTGACGCTCGACGCCCGCATGGAGCGGCGCGAGCTCGCGGTCGATCGCCGCTGCGTCCTCGGCCGAGAGCGTCACCGCAACCGGCAACTCGGCGCGGGCCTCGAGCACCGCCATGCGCTTGGCGACCGGAGGATGGAACGCGTCCAGGCTCGATCGCTCGAGCTGCGCGACGCGACGCCGCCGCAGGCGTTCCCGTTCAGGGACGGCACGGACGTCATCCGCGAGTGTGTCGATGAGACCCGACGGATCGCCGTACTGGGCGAGACGCACGACATGCGTGTGCAGCACGCCTTCCAGGAGAATGGCTTCGAGCAGACGTGAGGCGGCCTCCGTACCGGCAACACGCGCGGCCAGGGCATCGGCGAGGTACTCGGCGCGATGCGAGTCGTGGGCCGTGAGCCACCCGTGCACGAGCAGCACCCCGTACACGGGACGGGAGACGAGCCAGAAGACCAGGTTGAAGATGCCGTCGAATACGCCCTCCGCGTACGGATCCGGGGCAAGGATCGCGTAGAGCTCGGCGAGCGCTCTCCAAGCCGAGCCGACCAGCAGGCCCCGCCTCGCGTCGCCGTTCCGTCCGTGCGCGAGCTCGTGGGCCACGAGCGCGACGCGCTCCTGCGGCCCCAGCACACGAAACAGCGGGAGCCCGAGCGTCAAGACGCGCACGCGGCGGAGCCCGGTGACCGACCAGGACGCGTTCCACTGGGCATCGACCAGCACCACCCCGGCCGCTCGCGTCCCGAGTGCGGCCGAGACGTCGTCGACCAGGCCATGGAGGGCAGGCGCGTCATCTCGTGACAGGGGCACGCCCTGGGGAGCGCGGCCGAGACGCGGGCGCATCAGGACCCCGACACCGAGGAAGAGCGCCCCGAGGACGACGAAGGCGATGTTCGGCCTTGTCACGCCGAGCCCGAGCAGCACGACGCCCAGGAGGCCGAACAAGAGCGCAAGCGCGAGCGTCAGCACGGCGAGGGCATACGCCGCGACCTTCGCGCGCGTGAGTCGCGGCCTCAAGTCTGTGTCGGCGGAGAACTCAGCAGCGAGACCGGCGCCCAGCCGCGAGGCGAGACGCCTGTCGACGACGTCGAGCTTCGACTGCCGAGATGGCTCCTCCGGAGGGCCGGCCAGGTTCCAGCCGCACGTGTCGCACCAGGCCGGGTAGGGGCCGGACGCGGGAATGGTCGCGCCGCATTGCGGGCACGGCCCGGCCACTCCCGCGCTCACGCTCGTTCACCAAGCAGGCGCGCCGGCTCGAAGAGGTCGAGCAACGGGTCGCGGTCGCCGAGGATCGCGCGGGCGAGGAGGCGGCCGCACGCGAAGCCCAGCACGTTTCCATGGCCCGAGTAGCCGGCCGCGACCCACGTCCGCGGCGAGCCGGGGACGGGCCCGACGACCGGCAGAAAGTCCAGGACGAGCCCGAAGATCCCCGCCCAGCGGTAGTCGACGCGCAGTTCGCGTCCCACGAGGTCGTTCACGAATGAGGAGAGAGCGCCCTGCACATCGTCGGTCACCGCCTCCTCTGCCGTGAACTCGCGGTCGAGCGAGACATCACGGAAGCCTCCCGCGACGATTCGTCCGTCCTCCGTCTGATGCCAGTAGTCGAAGCCGTGGCGGCCGTAGTGGGGTGTCTCGAAGAGGCGATCCGAGAGGGTCTCCGTGGCGATCACCTGACCACGGGTCGGGACGATCAGACCCTCGAGCTCGCCGAGGAGGCCGCTCGGGTAGCCGTCCGTGGCGACGACGACGACGTCCGCGTCGAGCTCGCCCGGATCGGCGATCCGGTGTCCCGTGAGGAACATCGCCCCCGCGTCGGACGCGCGGCCGGCAAGGCGCCGCACGAGGCGGACAGGCTGCAGGGCGCCGTCGGTCGGGTGGTAGATCGCTGCCGTGAAGCGGCCGGAGAGCGGCCCACCCGGAGCGTCGACCCAGTCGGCTGCGAGGCCGTCCGCATGCAGCGCCTCGAGCTCGTCGCGCAGGTCCTCGCGCTCCTCCCCGTCCGCCGCAAGGCGCAGGCTCCCGAGCGGCCGAAACGCGTCACGGCCGAGCTCCGCCATCGCGCGCAGCTCGCTCTCCGTCCACTGCCAGAGGGCCAGCGCGCGCTCACGACCGACGGATGCGACGACCTCGTCGTACGGGGCGGCCGTCCCACGGAGAGCAAAGCCGCCGTTCCTTCCACTCGCACCCTCGCCGATCCCGCGCTCGTCGACGACACGGACGCTCACGCCGGCGTTCGCAAGAGCGAGCGCGCACGCACAGCCCGTTATTCCCGCGCCGACGATGCCCACCTCGACATGGCCGACGCCGTTCCCCGCCGGAGGCGACGGCCCCGCGTCGGCGAGCCAGTACGGCGTCATCGCGCGATCGTACTGCGCACCATCCCTTCGTCGACCACGACGGCGCCCGCCAGCTCGAGGAGCGCGAGAGCCGCCGCGAGCTCCGAGGCCCCGAGGCCCGTGGAGCGGCTCAACTCGTCCGCCGTCCCGGCACCCGTGGCGAGCGCGACGAGCACCTGCTCCGCCGCAGGGTCGTTCGGCACGCTCGGCACGACCCGCTGCTGCTCGAGCCCGAGCGACTCGAGCACGTCGGCGGCGCACGTCGCCGGCGTCGCACCGAGCCGCAGGAGTGCGTTCGTCCCGTTCGACAGGGACGACGTGATCTCCCCGGGGACTGCGAGGACCTCCCGACCGTCCTCGAGGGCGAAGTCGGCGGTGATCAGCGCGCCGGAGCGTTCCCGCGCCTCGACGACGACCGTGGCGCGTGCGAGCCCCGCAATGATCCGGTTGCGCGCCGGAAACCTCCACGGGGCGGGCTCGATCCCTGGCTCGTACTCCGAGACGACGAGACCGCCCGCGGACACGATCGCCCGGGAGAGCTCGGCGTGGGCCGCGGGGTAGTCGCGATCGATCCCGCACCCGAGCACCGCGATGGTGATCCCGCCTGCGGCCAGGGCGCCTCGATGCGCCTCCCCGTCGATCCCCCGCGCCATGCCGCTCACGACCACCGCACCTGCGGTCCCGCATTCGGTCGCCATCGAGCGGGCGACCGTGCGCCCGTAGCCCGAGCAGGCTCGCGCGCCGACGATCGCGACCGCCGGGCGCTCGAGCACGTCGAGCGACGCCTCGCCGCGAACCCAGAGCCGCCCGGGCGGGTCGGGGATCTCGGCGAGCAAGCGTGGATACCCGCGTTCGCCGCGTCTGACGGAGCGGCACGTCACCGCTCACCGAGCCCCGTCGGCGAGCGGTACGACAGTGCCTCGGCGACGTGCTCGGGAAGGACCTCGGCGGAGCCTGCGAGCGCGGCGACGGTGCGCGCCACGCGGGCGACGCGAGCGCGCCCGCGTCCCGTGAGCGGCAGCCGGTCGACCGCACGGTCGAGCAGCTCTGACGCAGCCGTGACGCGCCTCGGCGGCGCTGCGCGCAGACGGCCCGCGCCCTCGACCACGCGCTCGCGCACAACGCCGGAAGGCTCCGAGGGCCCGGCGGCAAGCTCTTCGGCTCTCGGCCGCGGCATCGCGACCACGAGGTCGAACCGGTCGAGGAGCGCCCGTGAGACCTTGTCGCGGTACGCGGCGATCCGCGCCGGCGTGCAGACGCACTCGAGCTTGGGATCGCCTCGGCCGCCGCACGGGCACAGGTTCATCGTCGCCACGAGCCGGAAGCGCGCGGGGAACAGCGCGCGGCCGCCCACCCGCGCAACCGACACGACGCCGTCCTCGAGCGGCTGCCGCAGGGCTTCCAGCACCGAGCGCGGGAACTCGGGCAGCTCGTCGAGCAGGAGCACGCCGCGGTGCGCGAGGCTCACCTCCCCCGGCCGCGGGACGGTCCCTCCACCGATCACCGCCGCGGCCGATGCCCCATGGTGGGGCGCCCGGAACGGTGGTGTCGTGAGGAGCCCTGAGCCCGGTCGCAGCGTTCCCGAGACGGAGTGGATGCGGGTCACCTCGAGCGCCTCGTCCTGGGTGAGCGGCGGCAGGATGGAGGGAAGTCGCCGCCCGAGCATGGTCTTGCCCGTCCCGGGCGGGCCGGCGAGCAGGAGGTTGTGCGATCCCGCCGCGGCGAGCTCGAGCGCCCGGCGACCGCGTTCCTGGCCGCGCACGTCGGCGAGGTCCGGGAGGCGCGTGTCGACCGGGAGCGTGTCCTGCTCCGGCGATGCGGGCTCGATGTCGTCCTCGCCGCGGAGGTAACCGACGGCCTCGGCGATGTGCCGCACGCCCACCGCTTCGATCCCCGCGAGCGCAGCCTCCTGTGAGGAATCCGACGCGCAGAGCAGCCGCGAGAACCCTGCCCGAGCCGCTCCCTCAGCGGCTGCGATCGTGCCCACGACCGGCCGGATGCGCCCGTCGAGCCCGAGCTCGCCGATGCACGCGTGCTCGGCGAGCCGCTTGGCCGGCACCTCGTCGGACGCGGCGAGCAGCGTCAGGGCGATCGCGAGATCGAAGCCCGTCCCCTCCTTCCGCAACGCGGCGGGTGCGAGGTTCACGGTGATCACCATGTCCGGCCACGGCAGGAGCGCCGAGTGGACACCGCTGCGCACACGGTGCTTCGCCTCCTGGCAGGCGCGGTCGGCCAGCCCGACGATGGAGAACGTCGGCTGCTGGCCCGAGCGGAGGTGCGCCTCGACCTCGACGCGCCGCGGCTCGAGCCCGACGAGCGCGAACGTGACCGCCCGACCGAACACGCTTCGACCGTACGGCCGAAGGTGTCACGAGTTCGTGCCGTCTTCGAGCCAGGTTTGCGACGGTGGGGCCTCGACGGCCCCACCGTCGGCGTGTCCTCGTCAGCCCGTGTAGCAGAGGACGTAGAGCGTGAACGTGCTCGTGTTGCCGCTGTCGTTGCCGCCCGTGCCCCGGTAGCCGGTGACAGCGTTGTTCGTGATGACCGGCGTGATCCGCTGCGTCCAGAGCTCGCGGTCCGCGGCGTCGTCGCTCCAGCCGGTCCCGGCCGAGATCGCCTTCTCGTTCGCGTTGCAGTTCACGCCCACCGTCACGGTGTCGTAGGCGCCGTTCTCGGCAACGCCGCCCGGCACGACCGCGCTCGCCTGTCGCACCGTGATTGGGCCGATCGTGCCTGCAGGGCCGGCGGGGCCCGCCGGGCCGGCCGGACCTGCGGGGCCGGCGGGGCCGGCGGGAAGCGAGGCGGATGCGAAGTCGTCCCGCGTGAGCGACCCGTTCAGGACCAACGAGCCCGTGACTGCGTTCCGGGCGATCTTCGCTCCGGTCACGTTGCGGTTCTTGATCTTCGCCGCGGTGACGGCGTTCGCCCGGATCTTTGCCCCGGTGACGGCGCTCGCTCTGATCTGCGCGGTGCCGACGGAGTTCGGCGCGAGCGCCGAGACGGCGGCAACGCTCGTGCCCGTGAGGGCGACGAGGAGCGCGAGGCATGCGACGACCATGGCCGGCGACGGCCGGTGACGGATCAACGTTCTCATGTGACCTCCTGGTCGGGAGCGGATCGATCGCAAGGATGGAACAGCCGTGTGAGGATCCTGCAAAGGGCGTCGAGCGCGCTCAGGCGGCGCGGCAGACGAGGATCGACTCGAAGTACTCCCCTGCGCGACGGCCGGTGCGGCGGTTCACATGGCGCTCGAGGCGGTCCTCGAGGCGAAGCTCGGCACGCCGCAGGATCTCGGGATAGAGGTCGCGGCGATCGTTCACGACGATGCACACGGGGGCGCTCGGACCGAGTCGCCGGCGTGCGTTCGCGAGCACTGCTGCGACGCCCTCGACGTAGGCACGGATCGCATCGCGACCGAGCCCCCGGGCGGGACGACCAAGCTCAGCCTCACGGCGCTCGTCGAGACCGAGCAGCTCGTACGCGTACCGATGCTGCTCGTGGTAGTCGATCAGGCCGGGGTACGGCGGCGAGGTGACGACGCCGTCGAACGGCCCGCCGAGCTCAAGGTCTCGAGCGTCGCCGTGCTGCACCGAAGCGTGGACGTCGGCTGCACGGGCCGCAGTGAATGTCTCGATGCGGTCGAGCGTGTCGAGCGTGTACCGCAGGAGGAACCTCCGCGCCTCGCCGACGGGCGTGCATGTGCGGCGATGCTTGTGACACCAGTACGGCCCGTGCTGCGGCTCGCGGGGGAAGTCGAGGTCGAAGTGCGTCGTGCGGCGGGCCGACCGGGCGGCCCGCGCGAGGATCACGCGCAGCACGTCGGCCGAGGCGACCTGCTCGACGAGCGAGCGAAAGTGCAGCAGCTCGGCGACCGCGCGCGGCGCGAACCAGTCGCGGAGGTAGGGCGTCGCCCCGGAAGGCATCCGCTCGTCGGCCGCAAACGCCGAGGCCTGCTCGTGAGCCCAGAGCAGATCGCGCCGGACCGCGTCCAGGTTGTGACGCCGTGTCTTCACACGCATCAGCAGGCAGTTGAAGCCGGCGATGTCGACGCCGGTCGCGTCACGGCCCGATTCGAGGGCCTGTACCAGGGTCGTCCCCGAGCCTGCGAACGGGTCGAGCACGTGCCCACCCGGAGCGACGTACCGCTCGAGCAGCGCCTCGACGAGCTGCGGCACGAACTTGCCCAGGTACGGATGGAGGCGGTGGACGTGCTTCGTCCGCTCACGCTCGGGCAGCTGTCCTTCCGACCACGAGAGGTCGAGGTCGAGCCGCCCCGCGTACAGGGCCTCCTGCGTCGCCGCCATGGGCGCATATTTCGGCGCCCATGGCTCGGACTCCTCGGAGCTCCTGTCAGAGGCCGCGTGCGGCGTCGAGCGCCTCGAGTCGCGCGATCCGCACCGGGATCGGCGGATGCGTCGAGAAGAGCGACGACATGCCGCCCCTGGAGAGCGGATTGGCGATGTAGAGCGACGCCGTCGCGGGGTTGACCTGCATCGGCAGCGCCTCCACCCCGCGCTCGAGCGTCCCGAGCGCGTCCGCGAGCGGGCGTCCCGTGCCGAGCAGCTCGGCCGCCGTCGCATCCGCGAGGAACTCGCGCTGCCGCGAGATCGCGAACTGCAGCAGCATCGCGGCGATCGGGGCGATCAGGATCGCCGCGATCGTTCCGATGAAGCCGAGCGGGCTCTCGTCGTCGTCGCCGCCGAAGAGCCACTGGAACTGGAGGAAGTTCGCGATCGCCGAAATGGCGGCGCCGATCATCGCCGCGATCGTCGTCACGAGCACGTCGCGGTTGCGGATGTGCGAGAGCTCGTGGGCGAGCACGCCGCGCACCTGGTCGCGCGGCATCAGCGCGACGAGGCCCTCGGTCACCGCGACTGCCGAGTGCTGTGGGTTGCGTCCCGTGGCGAACGCGTTCGGCTGCTGCGAGGGGATGACGTAGAGGCGCGGGACCGGGATGCGTGCGCGCGCCGAGAGGTCCTCGACGTCGGCGACGAGATCGGGCATCTGCCCGGCCTCGAGCGGCCGCGCTCGGCTCATCTTGAGGGCGATCCGGTCCGAGAACCAGAACATCGCGAAGTTGAACACGATCGCGATCGCGAGGAAGACGACGATGCCGCCGGTGCCTCCGACGAGCCCGCCGACGGCGACGAAGAGCGCCGAGAGGCCGGCGAGCAGGATCCAGGTACGTGAACGGCTGGTCATGGGGCGGTTCGATTCCTTTCCGGCTGACGTGGATTCCCTGTCAGCCGGAGGTTTCTCCCGCCCCCGCTCCGCGGAGGCCGACGCGCCCGGGAACGTGGGTGCTGCCACCTCACGGCCGTGTTGACGAGCGCGCCCGTTGGGGGATAGTGCCCCCCGGCTCTTTTCTTGGTTACGAGTGTAACGGAACGGGCGTTCCCGTCATTCCCGTCGCCCGAGTGCCCTCAGCTGTCCGCGAACCGGAGTCGCTCGACACGGCTGTCGCTGACGGACACGACTTCGAAGCGGATCTCGAGGGAAGCGGTCTCCGGATGCGCCTGGAGCCACGACGCAGCCGCGCGGCGCACCCTGCGGCGCTTCTCCGCGTTCACCGCCGCGACGCCTCCCCCGAACCGATCGCACGCCCGTTCCTTCACTTCGACGAACACGAGTCGCCTGCCGCGGCGCGCGATCAGGTCGAGCTCGTAGCCGCCGCTTCGGACGTTCGCCCCGAGGATCCGGTAGCCGTGGAGCCGGTAGTGGCGCGCGGCGATCCGCTCGCCGCGGTTCACGCCGCGACGGTCTCGAGGTACGCCCGGGCCTGGAACGACCGGCGGTGCTGCGGGCACGGCCCGTGCGTGAGGACCGCCCGCGTGTGCTCGGGCGTGATGTAGCCGACATGGGAGGAGAAGCCATAGCGTGGGTAGAGCGCGTCGAGCCGACGCATGAGGCGGTCGCGTGTCACCTTCGCGACGATCGACGCGGCGGCGATCGCGGCGCTCTTCGTGTCGCCGTCGACGACGGCCGTGTGCGGCGGCGCCAGCGATCCGAGCCGGAACCCGTCGACCAGGCACGCCTCCGCGGGAGGATGGAGCTCCGTGAGGACCTCTCGGAGCCCGCGGAGGTTCGAGCGGTGCAGGCCGCGGCCGTCGATCTCGGTCGAGGAGATGACGCGCACCGTGACGGCGCTCGCGGCGGTGAGCACGGCGTGGAAGAGGCGCTCGCGTTCCTCGGGGTCGACCTGCTTGGAGTCGTTGAGCAGCGCGAGCGGCCTCACGCGGTGCCCGCGCAGTGCCCCGTAGTCGAGCAGCACGCCCGCGACGACGAGGGGTCCCGCGAGCGACCCGCGACCGGCCTCGTCGGCACCGGCGACGAACCGCGCACCGAGGCGCCGATCGTGGCGGAGCAACCGCTGGCCGGTCGAGAGCGGCACGGCAGGAGGATATCCCGCGTTCTCGGACGGGACCGTGCCGCCTTCGTGACGTCTCTACACGCCCAGCGTGCAGCCTGCGTCCGGCGAGTCGAGCCGGACCCGCGTCGTGACGGCCGCGCCGACGGGGATCAGGTCGACGTGGAACCAGTCGCAGCCGCCCCCGGCACGCGGAACCGCGCAGATCGACTCGGTTGCCTGCCTCTCCACGAACCAGGGCCGCGGGTTGCCCGTGCAATGAGTCCCGTCGGCCTCGTAGGCGGGGTCCCCGGCCACGTGGGCCACGACCGCCTCGCGCGCGAGCCGCTGCGACGCATCCTCCGTCCCGCCGCAGCCGGCGAGCACGAGCAGCGAGCAACACGATGCCACGAGCGCGAACAGCACGCGCACGGAAGCGAATCTAGCCGGGATCGCGCGCAGCGCGAGACCGGCTACGACTGGCGCAGCTCGCGCACCCGCGACTTCTTGCCGACGCGGCCACGGAGGTAGTAGAGCTTCGCCCGGTTCACGTCGCCGATCATCGCCACCTCGAGCTTCTCGATCTTCGGCGAATGAAGGGGGAAGGTCCGCTCGACCCCGACGCCGAACGAGTTCTTGCGCACCGTGAACGTCTCGCGCGCACCGGAGCCCTGCCGCTTGATGCAGATGCCCTCGAACACCTGGACGCGCTGGCGGTTGCCCTCGATCACCTTGAAGTGGACGCGCAGCGTGTCGCCGGCCTTGAAGGCGGGAACGTCACGCAGCTGACGCTGCTCGAGGGTCTCGATGATCGTGCTCATAGGAAGGTGGCCGGACGGCCGGTCGCGGATCATAGCGAAACGACTCGAGGGGTCTGTCCCCGAAGGGGACCTCCCCTGTGAGCGTCGCGGGGGAGGGGCGTCTTCGGGGCCAGTCCCCTAATGCAGACTCAGCCGGTTCGGCGGCCAGTACGTGGCGAAGACCTTGCCGATCAGGTTGCCGCGGGGCACCGATCCCCATTCGCGCGAGTCGCAGGACTGCGAGCGGTTGTCGCCCATCATGAAGTAGTTGTCCTTCCGGACCTTGACCGGCCCGAAGTCCTCGGTCGAGCGCCTGCTCGCCTGGATGTACGGCTCGCGGAGCTCCTTCCCGTTGATGAAGACGTAGCCCAGGCCGCTCCGCAGGCGAACCTCGACGGTCTCGCCAGGAAGCCCGATCAGGCGCTTGACGAACGTCCCGCCCGCGCCGCACTTGATCCGCGCAGCATCGGGTGTGTCGAAGACGACGATCTCGCCGCGCCGTGGGTCGCGCAGGTGGTAGATGAACCTGTTGGCGAGGACACGGTCCGAGAACCGCGCCTCGCAGCCCGATGCAGGCTTGGCGCAGTGGAGCGTCGGCTCCATCGACGACGACGGGATGCGGTACGGGTTGACGACGTACGCCTTCACGAGGAGCACGATCGCGACGGCGCCGACGATCGTGATCACCCAGTCGACGACGACCCGGATCGGGTCGGGAAGGCCGCGCGTCAGCCGGTCGACGGGGTTTCGCGAGTGCCGCTGCGGACGGGCGGCGGCCGACGGCGCCGGCGGCCCACCGGCCTCGTCGTCCGGGCCCTCGAGCGGCTCCGCAGGCGTGGTCGGCCAGCCCGGCTGCGGTTGGTCTCCGTCGGCCTCGGGCAACGGCGCCGGACGGGGCACGATCGGCTCGTCGGGGCGCGTCTCCGGGTCGCCGAGCCCGCTCACGAGAGACTCCTGGCGCGGCTCTGCTCGCGGCGCCAGCGGTCGATGCGGGCGTGGTCGCCGGACAGCAGGATCTCGGGGACGTCCCACCCCCGATATTCCGCCGGGCGCGTGTAATGGGGGTACTCGAGACCCCTGTCCAGCTCCTCGGAGAAGCTCTCGTGCTCGCCCGACCCCTCCGAGAGGGCGCCGGGGAGCCTGCGGGCGATTGCGTCCAGCAGCACCATCGCCGGAAGCTCTCCGCCGGACAGGACGTACGGCCCGATCGACACGGCGTCCGTGCAGAGGTGGGTCACGATCCGCTCGTCGAATCCCTCGAAGCGTGACGAGAGAAGCGCGAGCTCGCTTTCTGCGGCGAGCTCCTCGACGAGCATCTGATCCAGCTGTCGGCCCTGCGGCGTCAGCGCGACGATCCGTGACGGCCGGCCACCACCGTAGGCCGTCTCGAGCGCGGCGTCGACGACGTCCACCCGCAGCACCATGCCCGCGCCGCCGCCGTACGGGTCGTCGTCGACCTGACCGGCGCGCAGCGGCGTCGTGTCACGGTAGTTGAGGAGCCGGAGCTCGAGCTCGCCGCCGAGCACGGTCGCCAGCGGCTTCTGCTCCGTCAGCCAGGCGAAGGCGTGCGGAACCTGCGTGAAGACGTCGATGCGCACGGCGATGCAGGGTACCCCCTCGGGTCGACGGGCCCGAGTCTCCGACCCCCGTCGTAACGTCGGCTTCGCGGCCGAATCAACCGAGAAAGCCGCGGTCGACGACGATCGTTCGGCCCTCGAGGTCGACCGATCGGACGGCGTCCTCGATCAGCGGCACGAGGCGCCCGTCCTCCAGCTCGAGGTTGTCGTTCGCCGCACCGGGATGAACTGCGATGACGCGTCCGAGCGGATCCCGGCCCTCGTCGACGACGACCAGCCCGACGAGCTGGAACGCGTAGTACGTGTCGGGCTCGGGGCTCGGTAGCTCCGACCGCTCGACCGTGAGCTCGGCACCGCGCTCGACCGGTCGATCCAGGCGGATCGCCCGCCGGCCGCTGCCAACACGGCGGGAGACCTCGATCGTGGCCGGAGCGCCGTCGACGTGCAGCGATGCGCCGACCTGCCAGCGCCGGTCGTCGTCGCTCGCGTGCTCGACGACGAATGCGCCGTCGAGCCCGTGCGGCCGCCCGACCCGGCCGATCGGCACGAGCCGTTCGTCCAGGGCTCAGTCCGCGATCTCGAGCACGAGCCGGCGGTCGCCGCGCGCCGCCGCCGACCGCACGACCGTGCGCAGCGCCCGCACGACCCGACCCTGGCGGCCGATCACCTTGCCCACGTCGTCGGGCGCGACATGGAGCCGAAGGACGACCACGTCGCCCTCGTCGAAGCGCTCGACCTGGACAGCCTCGGGCTCGTCCACGAGCCCGCGCGCGATCCAGGCGAGGAGCTCCTCCACGCCTAGCCTTCGATGCCGGCTGCCTTGATGAGCCGAGCGACCGGGTCCGACGGCTGCGCGCCCTTGGCGAGCCAGTCCTTGACCTTGTCCGCATCGAGGTCGATCGTCGACGGGTCGGTCTGCGGGTTGTAGCGCCCGACGATCTCGATGAAGCGCCCGTCGCGCGGGGAGCGCGAGTCGGCCACGACGACGCGGTAGATCGGGTTCTTCTTCGACCCGACGCGCGTCAATCTCATGCGTACCGCCATGTTCCAGCCTTTCTCATTGGTGAAAGCGTGATTGTGCCCGAAGCCGCTCCGCTGCTCCCGCCACTAGATCTTTAGCGCCGGCCGCGCTTTGCGCGGCTGGCGCCGGTGAGCTCCGGCGGCAGCGTCGGCATCTTGCCCTTCCCCATCGCCTTCATCATCTTCTCCATCTGCTTGCGCGCCTGAAGCAGACGGTTGACGTCCTCGATCGACGTCCCGCTCCCTGCCGCGATCCGTCGCCGGCGCGGCCCGTTGATGAGATGCGGCGTCCGCCGCTCGTGCGGGGTCATCGAGAGCACGATCGCCTCGATCCGTCCCATCTGGCTCTCGTCCACGTCGAGGCCCTCGAGCTGGCGGCCCATGCCGGGGACGAGCTTCATCACGCCCTTGAGCGGCCCCATCTTCTTCAGCATCCGCGTCGAGGCGAGGAAGTCGTCGAAGGTGAACTGCCCGGCGAGCAGGCGCTTCTCCATCTCCTCCTGCTCGTCCTGCTCGACCGCCTGCTCCGCCTTCTCGATCAGCGTCAGGACGTCGCCCATCCCGAGGATCCGCGATGCCATCCGGTCGGGGTGAAAGACCTCGAGCTGGTCGAGCTTCTCACCGACCGACGCGAACTTCACGGGCCGACCGGTGATCGCCTTGACCGAGAGCGCAGCGCCGCCGCGCGCGTCGCCGTCGAGCTTCGTCAGCACGACGCCGTCGAAGGCGATCCGATCCTGGAACGCGCGCGCGACCGACACTGCCTCCTGACCGGTCATCGCATCGAGCACGAGCAGCACGTTGAGCGGCTTGACGGCGTCGCGGACGTGCGCGAGCTCCTCCATCAGCGCCTCGTCGATCTGGAGCCGACCCGCGGTGTCGACGATCACGACGTCGCAGCCGTCGGCGGTCGCGCGCTCGAGCCCCTCGCGGGCGGCGACGACGGCGTCGGTCGTGTCGGTGCGGTAGACGGGGACCTGCAGCTGCCGGCCGAGCTGCTCGAGCTGGTCGATCGCTGCGGGGCGCTGGAGGTCGGCAGCCACCAGACCGGGCGTCTTCTTCTCGTGCTTGCGCAGGTGCAGGGCGAGCTTGGCGGCGGCGGTCGTCTTGCCCGAGCCCTGGAGCCCGCACAGCAGGACGACGGTCGGCGGGCGCCCGAAAGCGAGCTTCGAGTCGGAGGAGCCCATCAGCTCCGTGAGCTCCTCGTGGACGATCTTGACGACCTGCTGGCCCGGCTCGAGTCCCTTCAGCACGTCCTGCCCGAGCGCGCGCTCGCGGACGGACGCGACGAAGTCCTTGACGACCTCGAAGTCGACGTCGGCCTCGAGCAGGGCGAGGCGAATCTCCCGCGTCGCGCGAGTGACGGTCTCCTCGTCGAGGCGCGAGCGACGTCCGAGGTCGCCCATGGCGTCCTGAAGGCGGTTGGCGAGTGCGTCGAACATCGCCCGGAAGCGTAGCCCCGCGCTCCGTCAGGGCGGTCACGCTGACCGGCGCCGGCTCGTGGAACGGATCCAACCGTCCTAGACTCCGGCCGTGGCCGAATGCGACCATTGCGGCGAGCACAACCTCGACTCCTCGCGCTTCTGCAGCGCATGCGGGACGGCGCTGCCGAGACGTGTCCACGAGGGGCTCGAGGTTCGCAAGACCGTCACGATCCTCTTCTGCGACGTCGTGGGCTCGACGTCGCTCGGCGAGGCGACCGACCCCGAGACGACGCGCCGTGTGATGGCGCGCTACGCCGAGTCGATGAGGGAGGTGATCGAGCACCACGGTGGGACGGTCGAACGCTTCCGGGGCGACGAGGTGATGGCCGTCTTCGGGATCCCGGTCGCGCACGAGGACGACGCGCTCCGCGCGGTGCGGGCGGCCACGGCGATGCAGCGTCGTCTCGCCCAGCTGAACGCGGAGCTCCGTGCGACATGGGGCGTCGAGCTCGCGTGCCGCATCGGCGTCAACACCGGTGAGGTCGTCGCGGGTGATCCCGGCACCGGCGAGACGTTCGTCACCGGGGACGCCGTGAATCTCGCCAAGCGACTCGAGCAAGCCGCGGAACCGGGAACGATCCTGATCGGGACGGCGACGTATCCGCTCGTCAAGGACGCCGTCACGGTGGGACCTCGCGAGCGGTTCAGCGCGAAGGGGAAGAGCGAGCCGGTAGCGCGGTTCCGCGTCGACGAGGTCGACGAGGACGCGGCGGGCTACGAACGGCGCCTCGACGCGCCGCTCGTCAACCGGGTGGACGAGCTCGCGACACTCCGCCCCCTCGTCAGCGATGCCTTCACCGAGCGCCGCTGCCGCATCGTCACGGTGCTCGGCGCTGCAGGGATCGGAAAGTCCCGGCTGGCGCGCGAGCTCGCGACAGAGCTCGGCGACGTCGCCGACGTCGCGACCGGACGCTGCCTTCCCTACGGCAGCGGGATCACCTTCTGGCCGCTACAGCAGCTCCTCGCCGATCTGGGCGGCGTCGCCGCGGCCGAGGCCGCGCTCGCCGGGACGCACGACGGGCCGGTCGTGCTCGAGCGGCTCCGTACGGTCACGACGGCGGACGACGGCGGAGCGCCGAGCACGGAGGTGTTCTGGGCCGTCAGGCGCTTCCTGGAGCGGATCTCGGAACGGCGGCCGCTGCTCGTCGTGTTCGAGGACCTCCACTGGGCCGAGCCGACGATGCTCGACCTCGTCGAGTATCTCGCGGCCTTCGCGTCGGGGCCGCTCGTGCTGCTCTGCATCGCCAGGCCGGAGCTGCTCGAGACGCGCCCGGGTCTCGCCTCGGCGATGCTCCAGCTCGAGCAGCTCTCCGAGACCGAGACGGCGGAGCTCGTCGAGGCGCTCGGTGTGGGCGACGCCGAGTTGCAGCAGCGCATCACCTCGACCTCGGAGGGAAACCCGCTCTTCGCCGAGCAGCTGGCGGCGATGACGGCCGATGCCGGGCCCAGCGACGCGATCGAGCTCCCTGCTTCCATCCATGCACTGCTGGCCGCCAGGATCGACAGCCTCGAGGCCGCCGAGCGGAGGACGCTCGAGCGGGCCTCGATCGTCGGCAAGGAGTTCTGGCCGCGCGCCCTCGTCGGCCTTTCGTCGCGCGCGGACGAGCCGTTCGTGACCAACCGCCTGCTCAGCCTCGTGCGCAAGGGGCTCGTGCAGCCGTCACGCGCGGAGGTACCGGGGGAGGACGCGTACCGCTTTCGACATTCGCTGATCTGCGACGAGACGTACGCCGGAATCCCGAAGGCGGTGCGCGCAGAGCTCCACGAGCGCTTCGCCCGCTGGCTCCAGGAGCAGGGCCGCGAAGGCAGAGGCCTGGGCGAGCACGACGAGATCATCGGATACCACCTCGAGCAGGCGTACCGCTGCCGCACGGACTTAGTCCCTCATGGCGACGAGACCCGTGCGCTGGCGCTCGAGGCCGGTGGCCTCCTCGCCGACGCGGGCCGGCGCGCACTCGCGCGGGAGGATGTGCCCGCCGCGGTCGTGATGTTCGAGCGCGCGCTTGCACTGCTGCCGGAGGACGACCGGGGGCGGAGCGAGCTCCTCACCGAGCTCGGGAGCGCGGCGATGCGTGCCGGAGAGTGGGATCGGGCCCGGACGCTGCTGGACGACGCGATCAGCTCTGCGAAGCGCGACGGCGACCGGAGGTCGGAGCTTCGGGCGCTCATCGAGTTGCAGTGGCAGCGCTCCTATACGGAGCCGGAGGGCGCCGCCGACGATGACCGGCGGGTGGCCGAGGCCGCCATCCCGGAACTGGAGCAGCTCGGCGACCATCTCGGGCTCGCCAAGGCATGGTGGCTCCTCAGCGAGTCGCACCTGATCGCGGGTCGGTGGGCGGCGCGTACCGACGCCCTCGAGCGCGCGATCGTCGATGCGCGGCAGCTGCAGAACGAAGGACAGCTGCGTGTGCTCGAGGCGCTCTATGCACAGGCGTTGTACTACGGGCCGACACCGGTGCCCGACGCCGTGCGGAAGTGCATCGAGCTCCTCGCCGAGGCGCCCGGCGCGCCAACGTTCGAGGCGGGAATCGGTACGACGCTCGCCGGGCTTCGAGCAATGGAAGGCCGCTTCGAAGAGGCGCGGGAGCTGTATGCCGACTCCGTCGCCGTGTACGAGGACTTCGGCCTCCGCTTCCGCCGCGCTGCCCGCGCGATCCTCGGCGCGCAGATCGAGACGTTTGCAGGCGATCTCCCCGCAGCGGAGCAGGAGCTTCGGACGGGGTACTCGATGCTCGAGGAGATGGGCGAGACGGGCGTCCGCTCGACACTGGCGAGTCTCCTCGCCGACGTCCTCGCTCTTCAGGGAAACGACGTCGAGGCACAGCGATTCGTCGAGATCACGAGGGCCACGGCTGCCGACTCGGACGTCATGCCGCAGGTGCTCTGGCGTCGTGCCCTCGCGCGAACGACCATGCGGCGCGCTGACACGATCGAGGCGGAGCGGCTTGCTCGGGAGGCCGTCGCACTCGCCGACGCGACCGACTCCCTCGACCTCCGGGCCGGCACCCTCGTAGCGCTCGGCGAGGTGCTGGCGGAGGCCGGCAGGAACGAGGAGGCTGCCGCGAGCGTCGACGAGGCGCGTGCGCTCTACGCGCTGAAGGGCAACGTCGCGGCGGTCGAGGCCGCCGAGACGGCCCTCAGCTCGATGACGTGAGCTTCCTTTCGAGGCGACAGCGTCGTACGATCACCACCCGGCCCAGAGAGAGGTGGAGAGATGTCCGACGATCAGCTGTATCTGTACGAAGGCAGCGCCCGCGAGTTCCTTCGTGAACAGTCGTCCGCGGAGGAGATCACGCTCGAGCACGGCCTGCGGCACGCGTACGCGAAAGCCACACAGAATCGGCAA